>Ga0207111_10169_pt1 | contig 17127 bp, 19 predicted proteins | sample Alteio_BWMinHeat_71_FD_153577 | JGI IMG/M metagenome (GOLD analysis project Ga0207111, IMG submission 153577) | Enriched cells from forest soil in Barre Woods Harvard Forest LTER site, Petersham, Massachusetts, United States -... | ecosystem: Environmental > Terrestrial > Soil > Temperate forest >... | reverse complement strand
AAGGGTTTTTAAAACTTCCCAACCCCAAAGACCAGAAAGAACTACTTGCTTTGGAAATAACACGTTTGTATCATGGAAATAAAAAAGCGGAATCCGCGAGACAGAGCTTTATAGAAGTTTTTAGGAATAAAGGGATGCCGGACAAAATTGAAGAGAAGTCATTTAAACCCGGAAAATATAAATTATCTGCGTTGTTGGTTATGAGCGGTTTAGTGAGCAGTAAATCTGAAGCCCGAAGACTCTTTGATCAGAAGGGTGTAAAGCTTAACGACACGGTCGCTGAAGAGGGAGACATAGAGCTTGATGGAACCAAGCCACGGTTAATTCAGGTAGGCAAAAGAAAATTTATAAAGTTAAAATAATAAAACCCCTCCGCCTAAGGCGGAGGGGTTTTTCTTTCAGCGTTTTATCAGCGTACTAATCAGCGACCGCTTAGCGGTTTTTACATATCCGAATCTACGCTTTCGGCGCCGCCGTCTTTTTTATCATCATCGTCCATATCGGTACCGGTTGCGGCTGCGCCGCCGTCGGTAGCAGTGTCGTCCATGTCCTCAAAAAACATATTATTTTCTCCTTGTCCCCCGCCATGGCGAAGGATAATTTATTAGATTAACAAGCCAAATTTTTGGCTTGCGGGCATTATATCAAGCTAGATTTTGGATGTCCAGCTCGCATAATGTGTATAACTGACAATTTCCCTTCCAAAAGCTTAGGAATAGAAATTGTCATCCCGAGCCCAATATTATAAGCAATAAAGGCAAGGGATCTCTTACTTTTATAATATACGTTTGTTTCTAATAAAGTGGTGCGCCGCGCACAAGGCTATGGCCAGCGCGTCGGCCGCGTCATCCGGCTTGGGCGGGCTCTTTAACTTAAAAGTTTTTTGGACTACGTACTGGACTTGTTTTTTTTCGGCTTTGCCGTAGCCACAAATAAAGCTTTTCACTTGCAGCGGGGTAAATTCCAAGATGGGTATCCCATGTTGTTGCGCGATAAGTAAAACTACACCCCTGGCCTGGCTCACAGTCATTACGGTTTTTTGGTTGGTGGTTAAAAATAGTTTTTCCACGCCCACGGCGCTAGGCTTGAATTTTTTTAGCAGTTGCCTCAAGTCTTTAGCCAAAAGTTCCAGCCGCTCCGCGTCTGTTAAACTTTTTTTTGTGCTGATAATTCCAAAATCCACCAGAGTGGGCTGATTTTTGGTTTGGTCAATAATTCCAAAACCGGTTGTGGCTGTGCCGGGATCTATTCCAAGAATAATCATAAATGTTTCGTAGGGCAAAATATTCTTCGACCTTGTGGAGAAGATATTTTGCTCTGGTAAGAAACCAGAATTTAGGTTCTCCATAAAGTCGAACACTAAATTCTGGCGAGATTCCAGAAGTAGTACCTTATAAGTTAGCTGATGTGTGTACTGCTATCACGTCTTCGTCGTTTTCCAATTCCGCGAACAGCGCGTCAACTTTCGGTTTTTGTGCTTCGGTTAAGTCCGTGCCCTGGCTGGATTCTTTTATTATGTCAGCCTGCGCAATTTTTGCCCCGGCTTTTTGCAAAACGTCCTTTATTTTTTGCAGGTCTTGGGTCTTTGTGTAGACTTCCAAACCTTCATCAGACACTCGCACATCATCAGCGCCGGCATCTATGGCCGCAAGTTCTATTGCCGATAAATTGCCGTCACGTTCCACCAAAATTTGTCCTTTGGTATTAAACTGCCAGGCTACGCTGCCCTGCGCCCCCATGTTGCCGGCGTGTTTGGAAAATATGTGCTTGATGTTATTTGAGGTTCTATTGGTGTTGTCCGTTGCCGTCTCTATCAGAAATGCCGTGCCAAAGGGGCCGTAGCCTTCGTAAATAACTTCTTTAATAACAGCCGCGCCGGCGCCGCTGGCCGCCTTAATCGCCCGCTCAATGTTGTCGTTGGGCATGCCTTGGGCTTTGGAGTATTCAACAGCGCTTTTGAGTTTATAGTTACCCACGGGATCGGAACTACCGCCTTCTTTAACGGCAATTGAGATTTTTTTGCCCAATTTAGAAAACAGCAATCCCCGCTTTTGGTCCAGGACGCCTTTGGTGCGTTTGATTTGTGACCATTTGCTGTGGCCGGACATAAAAAATTTAAGATTTGAAACTGATCAATACCGTAATTTCTCCTTTGACCGAGGGTTTTTCTTTGAGCTGATGTAACACATCGGCAGGACTGCCGCGGAGGAACTCTTCGTGCATTTTGGTCAGCTCCCTTGCAATAACTACTTGCGATGATGGGAAAGCGTTGGCTATATAACTTAAGGTTTTAGTAATACGTTCCGGCGATTCGTAAAAAATTGCCGTAGCTTCGGCGTCTTGGGCGGCCTGCAAAGCTTCAACGGTTTTTACCGCCGTTTTTTGTAAAAAGCCCAAGAACAAAAATTTGTCGGTTGGCAATCCGCTGGCCGATAACGCAGCCATGGCTGCGTTCGCTCCAGGGACAGGAACCACCTGTACGTTTTCTTTTACGCACTCGCGCACCAGCCTAAAGCCCGGATCTGAAACGCCCGGCGTGCCGGCGTCGGTAATAAGCGCACCGTCTGACTTTTGCAATCGGCGGGTTAAGTCTTTGACTATTTGTTGTTCGTTATGTTCGGCAAATTGCACCATCTCTTTTGGCCAGGCGCCAATGTGCTCAAGCAGCCTTTTTGAGTAAAGCGGATTTTCAGCAATAACAAAATCACAACTTTTTAAGCAGTCTATTGCTCTTAGAGTAATATCTCCTAAATTACCGATTGGAGTAGCTACAATGTACAGCATAGTAGATTGAACAAGAATTAAAAGATTTAAATGATTGAACAAGATTTAAATGTAGTCTATTCCTGTCATTCTTTTAAACTTTGTCAATCTTGTCAATCATGCTACCAGTTCTTGTCCGGCGCTTCCAGGCCAAAGGCCGCTTCCAAGAAGTCGTATTCGGCTTTTAGCTTGTCGCGCTGTTCTTCCAGTTCGTCTTTTTGCTCGCCTTCGGCCTCGTACCACTGGTCGTAACCGCCCTTAAGCTCGTCGTCTATTTCCTGCAGGCGCGCGTAAGCCTCGGCTTCGCTCTGCGGCCCCTGTTCCTGCCACTCTTCATAGCTCATTCCCAAAAGTTTGTGGTACTTATCTTCGTAAAGGGTTTTGATATCTTCTTGATCCATACTAAAGTTGCTTAATTGCTTCATCATTTTACCCTAAAATGACAAAAAGAAAAACCCCTTAGTTTGCCGAGACCGTCGGGTCTATTTGGCAATAAGGGGAAGTCCTTGAAAAGTCAAAAGAAGCTTGATAGTTATAAGCATAACCTTATAACCAATCCCCTTAAAAATAAAGGAGATTAAGCCGTTACCATCAGGTAACGTGGTCGCTAAACTATTGATTTGTTTTTTATTTTGGTTTCTTCTACTGAAGAACTAACTTTTCTATAGCTATTATAGCAGATATTTCTGGACTTGTCTAGGGCTTGCGCTGCCTTGTGGCTGTATCCTGCCGTTTCGCCTCTTTCCAGGCCAGCTCAAATATTTTTTTCATAGCCCGGGCAATTTCCTGGCTTTCTATGGTTATTCCAAGTTCTTCCCGCCATGAGGCTATCATTATTTTGTTGTCATAAATGTTAATTTCTGGAGAAAAGGCATAATCTTTCTCTGGAACTAAGGCTGTTTCCCGCATTTGAACTTTGTCAAATTTAATTAACTCCCTGGCATCGGGCGAGTCCACAAAAATTGCCCTAATGGGAATTTTTTTTGCGGCTCTGCGAAAGAAGTAGTCGGGGAAATATTGAGGCAAGGCTTCATTGTTGTCTTCTACGTGCGCAAAGGCTCTGATTGCCTCGTGCGAGGTTAAGGTGTCTTCATATACTTGTTTAACCCCCTCTTTGCCTTCATAAAATCTTATTTGCGGCCGTCCGCGTACGTTATGGATGGATTTTAGTTTAGGGATAAGCTCTTTGGCTTCCTTAATATAATTTTCATTGGTTTTTATGTAATTGTTAAACATGTTAATTATTTTTTCCGGCGGCTCGGCAACATATTCCTGTTTGGGCTCTTTGCCAGATATAACAACCAGACCCTTGTTTACCAGCGAGCCCAATATATGATAGGCCGTGGTCCGGTTAATTGCCGCCTTTCTGGCAATTTGGGACACAGTCCCCTTTCCGAGTTCCAGGGAAGAGATGTAAACCGTAGCTTCTTTTTCAGAAAAACCCATTGCCATTAAATTATTTTGCAACGGAAAGTCTTTTGGGTCCATATATTTAGAGTTGGGTTAATACTCTTAATAAGTAACATAGCATACATTAAATTTTGTGTCAATATTTTTGCACAAAGATTTTATTATTGCCTATTTAGCTTTTAAATAAAGGCTAAATTAGATATTATTATGACCATTATTATTGACAATTTATTATAAATATGCTATTTTAAAAGGTCTCAAAGGAGGAGACAGGGATGCAGAAGAATACCCTGGTTGGTCTGTTGGGAATTCTTGGTATTTGGCTAACGGCAGGGTTGGCCCTGCCCTTCGTGAATGTCTTGGGGATGTTCACACCCCCTCAGTTAATGGTCTTTAGGGGGTTCCTGACTGCCGTAATGGCGTTCATTGGGGATAACGTTCGGTTTTTAGTGCTTTTGGGAGGCTAAATTGTCAAACAAAATTGTTTCAGGAATATAGATATCCAGTAAATACACATGAGTTGAAACTTAATTTCAAACCATATGCGTTTATTGGGACCCAAACAACTACTGGAAGCACGATTTTTTATTTTAATCTTGAGTTAAAGCGCCAATTTCAGGCGCTTAAAACCAAACGGTAGGTTCATTGGGCTTCGCGGAGTTATTGGGCGCGTGGACAAGTATACCTATCTTATCGGCTTGGTTCTGCCCTTTGCCACGCTCGGATTATTCGAGGGCATTCGGCATTGGGGGGCGGGTCCGACAATCATTATTATTACCGCCACCCCGCTGGTAAATCTCATCATCAGTTTTTTCTTAGGCAGAAGGGTCTCATCGGCTTCAATCACAGGACTAGTTCTGATGCTCGGCGGTGTGACAATAGCGCTCTGGGGAGGACATTTCCAGTGGAATGGGTTCTTATGGACGCTCTTCGGTACTATTATGAATGGCGTGTTGTATGAACTCTTTGCCCGCGCTAAGTCCAGGCCGCTTCAAAAGTGTTTTTGGGCCTGTATTGGAATGGGCACTCTGGGCCTGATCCTAAGTGCCCATGCTTCGTGGGCGCCCATGGGGGAATGCAAAACCCTATTGCTAGTTGTCGGCTTCGCTTTCGTTGGCGGTTTTCTTTACTGGCTCTCCAATCTGATTGCCTTTGAGAATCTTCCAACAACTGAAGCCAGTGTATTGGCTCAAGGCGAAACACCAGCGGTGATTTTAGGAGCTGGTATCCTGCTTGGAGAACATATTTCGTCAGTCCAGTGGATTGGCGTGGTCACGGCGCTTTGCGGAGCGTGGTATCTCTCACGCTGGCTCTTGAAAGGAGCAAAACAGTGAAATTGAAATTCAGAGAAATTAGCGGGCAACATCGACTGTCCAAGTCAGAAGAACAGAGAATGGCGGACCAAGGCCAAGCATGGGTGCAAGAGCATTTGCTGAATGAAATGACCCGGCTTGAATCAATGAGAGCTCCCGAAGTATTCGAAAGAGGGTCCAATATTTTACTGCTTAACAGCCTTATCTGGATTTATGTTCAGATGGCAGAAGAGAGGCTCAAAGCCAACATTCGCATCCTTATTGCGTGGAGCGGCTGCGGAACCATCAACGGCCTAGCAAGGCAGACTGGGTTGAATGGTTCGTTTGTCGGCCGAGTCATAGCAATGGATCCATCAGGAGGATTAGGAGGGTGGAATTACAAAAACCTCTACCTCTTGGCTGGCGCGCTTAAGGTTGATGCGCCCTCTCTGCTATTTGCGGATTTCCATACGGCGATTGAGGCAGAGGCAAAGTTCTTTGCTCTTAAAAGCCCACCGACCTAACGATATGTTTGTCCTGAGTACGACGCCCACTAAACTGCTCAGCGACAGGGCCTCACGCTTCCCTGTCGTTTTTCTTTGGTTTTATTTTTTGTATCTTAAAAGCACACTGCCGGTTTTGTTAAGTTTTTTTATTTCCACAAGTTTAAACTTAAAGTCTCCAAATTTTTTGTTGCCCGTCTCGCCTGGCGCGAGCCGAGGCGGAGCAAATAAGTTTATTCCGGTTCCAAAGATAATAGGTTCAATGGTTAAATAAAGTTCGTCTATTAAATTATTTTCCAAAAACCAACTGTAAGTTTGCGCGCCGCCTAAAATGGCGATTTTTTTGTAGCCTAATTTGGTAATTAAGCTTTTAAAATTTATCTTTTTTGGGTTAACATAGAGCAGGTTGGCTGATTTTCTGACCGGCCGGCCGGCTGATTTGCTGAACACAATACAGTTTCTTTTGCTTAAAGGCTTAATGGCGGTCTTGTAGGTATTATTGCCAATAATTACCACATCGCATTTACTTAAAAGCGCGCGCATAAAAAGCTTGTCTTCCTTGCTGGTCCAGTCACTCATATGGTTGAGGCCTTTGGCGATTTTGCCGTCTATTGTTATGGCCGCTATGGCAATATATTTGGGCATAATTTTATGCTATACTAAGCACTATATTATTAAATTATAAATTCTAATGGACGACAAGTTTTTAGGCAGGGAGCCAAAGTACTACGATTTATTTACAGGTTTGTTTGTGGCGATATTGTTAATTTCAGAGATTACGTCAACCAAGCTGGTGCATATTTGGTTTTTCCAAACTGCCGGCGCAATAATTTTATTCCCTATCTCTTATATTATGAGCGACATTTTAACCGAGGTCTATGGTTACGCCAGGGCCAGAAGAGTTATGTGGATAGGCTTTGGTTCTTTAATTTTAATGTCAGTTGTATTAATACTTGTCGGGATGATGCCGTCCGCGCCCTCTTGGCATAACCAGCAGGCTTACAATTTAATTTTAGGTTTTGTGCCCAGGCTTTCTATGGCCAGCATCATTGCTTATTGGGCCGGCGGGTTTGCTAATGATTTTATCTTAGCAAAAATGAAAATTTGGACTAAAGGAAAAATGTTATGGAGCAGAACTATTGGCTCAACTGTTGTTGGCCAGGCTGTGGATTCTTTTTTATTTATCGGTATTGCTTTTTACGGCATTCTCCCGACTCCGGTTGTCTTGCAAATTGCCGTAACCCAGTATTGCTTAAAAGTGGCTTACGAAACAGTGGCCACTCCAATTACTTACTTTATAGTAAGCCAGCTTAAGAAGAAAGAAGGCATAGACGTTTACGATTATAATACCAACTTTAACCCGTTCCATGTTAAGGTTGAGCCGATTTTTACTTCTTCGCAAACGGTTTAAGCAGCGGCGCGTAAATGTCGTGCTTTGGGTCTATAACTAAAGTCTTGTATAAATCTTTTTGTGTAAATTCAACAAAATTCAGGCCCCTTGCAATTAGCATAGGGGTCTTTTCTTTCCCTTCTCCCATAAAAAGCACGGCGGCGGCCGAAAGCGAATCTACAATGTTGCTTTGGGTATATTTTAACTTGCGCCCAAAAATATCTTTTTTGCCGCGGTAATCTTTAAGGGGTTTAAAGCCGTAAAAGCCAATACTGATGCCTTGGGTGCCCCAGCGCAGAGGAATGGCGTGGCTGTCTGTGGCTACTATGCCTAAATTTTTAATACGATATTTTTTTCGCAAGCATACCCAAATTTCTTTAAGCAATTTTTGGGTATTTTTTGGCCACAAAATATAGTAACCGTTGCCGTTGCTTTCGTCTAGGCCGGCGCTGGGAATAAGCGTATGGTCTTTAATAGTGAGGATAAAATTATGCCCCGCAACTTTGTGTTTGGATAAATACGCATCGGCCTCTTGTCTTATAACTTGTGCCTTGTCGCTTGTCTTTTCTATCTTTAATGTCCTGCCCTGATGGATGCCCAAAATTTTGGAAGTAATAAATAAGATATCTCCTTCTTTAAGCTTGGGCAGGGAATTATCGGTTAATTTAAAAAGATCGTCTCTCGGCGGCAGAAACTTTCGGGTTTTTATTTTGATAAATTGCATCAGGTTACTAAAAAGCTAATTATTTCATTTGTTCCCAGACGCCGTAAAAAAATTCCCGCATGTTTTTGGCCAGCAACTGGTCGTAAATTTCCACCAAATAATGCGGCCGCTGTCGCGTTTGCACAAGTATCAAATAATCCCCATGTACCCACACGGTAGCGGTAAAATGTTCCCGGCCGTGCCAGTACCTGACAACGCGTTGCCGGTACTGCTTGGATTTATTTTTTTCTTCAATACCCGATTCATTCGAGAATAACCTTAATTGCAAACCTTTGGGGCCGCCGGTAGTCCACTCCCAGTCAATCCATTTTTCGTAGGCCTGGGCGAAAGAATGGTCCTGGAAGCCCCATAAAATTTTGTCATGCTGCATAATGCTCTTATGCCATTCATCGCTTCTTTTATATAAATAATTTTCCAAGTCTTCTTCCTGCACAAAGGTAATTTTGGGAATGCTATATTTGGTGTTTTTGGCAAAGTTTTGGAGTTCCGTAATGGCCGTGTCGACTAATCTTTTTTTTTGCTCCAATTCTTTTTCTTCTTTTTGGATTAAGTGTTTTAAATCGGCGGGGCGCGACGCCACCAAATAAGTAGTCTGGCTGCCTAAGTCTTCGCTGATAAAGCCTTTTTTTACCAAATCTTTGGCCACACTGTAAACCGTAGTGCGGTTAATTTTGGTTAAATGGGCAATGTCGGCCGGCGTAGCCTTGCCGCGCTGCAAGACAGCCAAGAAGACCGAGGTTTCCTTTTCGCCCAAGCCTAATTGGTTTAGAGTATCATTGATCATACTGGTATATTAACAATTTGTTGATACTTTGTCAACAGAAAATTTACCTATAAATAAAAGAGTTTTTGAATTAGATGTTGGAATATTATTGACACTTTTTATAAAAAGTTTTATAATTTATTGTTATTTCAAACTCAGATAAGGAATAACCTTGGCTATCATTTTTGACCAAGCACTCTGAGAGTCTGAACGGAGGGATTATGTACGTTTACTTCATTAGTTTTATGCATGGCGACAAATTCGATAACGATATCGATAGCCTTGATCACGAGATAGCTTCAAAAGAAGACCTGGAAGCTTGGGAAAAAGAAAGAGCGGACAGCTATTGCAATCACTGGTCCAAGATTGCCGGGATCAAGATCGTCTACTTCAAATTGCTGCGCCAAGAGTGATGCTTATCGCGGGAGCGCTGCTACATTCACCAATGTTCGCATCTCCCACCACCCCTAAGAAATATAATATTTTGTTTACTACATTTCATATGGCGGAATTTTCAAAAAAATCAAACAACGGACAAACAGTAGCGGTTTTAGGCGCGGGCATAAGCGGGCTCATGGACGCTTTTGCTTTGCACCAGGCCGGCTTTGCGGTGTCGGTTTATGCCAAGGGCCCCGATCCCCGCTTTAGCCCAAAAGCCGAACATTACTCTTCAACCCATAATGGGGAGCTCGGGCGTTTTATTTCCCGGTTTGAAGGCGAACATTATCTTGGTGACTCTCCGATGTATCCCAAGATGAAACAGGCTTTCCAAAAACACGTATCCAAAGGCGGTTGGCTGGGAAAAAGCAAAAAGCAGTTAACTGAGTTTGATAAAGCCTGGCTTAAAAAAAGATACGCAGCCTGTGATGATGTTAAAGCGTTGCTCGAGACCGAACGTTTTTACGTTAAAGCTAATGGCAAAGCCATGGAATTATGGCAAGAGCTAATTAGAGAATTTCCAGAACTGTTTAAAAACGCGGACTTGCTTAATACTGGAATCTTGAGGCTGTACGATAACAAAGTTTTGCTGGGTTGGGCCATTAACCGCCACCAAAAAGAAGGGGTTTTAGAGCGGGCGCTTACTCCGGCAGGCGTGGCCAAAGATTATCCTTACTTTGCCGACGCGGCGGAGAAAGGATTTATTGCCGGAGGTTTGGAGGCCGCCGGATTTTCTCTCAACATTCATAAATTTTGCCAAAATTTGGTTGATTATTTAAGCGCTCAGGACGTGCAGTTTAACTGGCGCCAAAATATTTTAGGCATACAATTATCTTCCAAAAATTTGGTGAAAGGGCTGGTTACGGAACAAGGTTTAATCACTGCCAGAAATTATTCCATAAATCCCGGCGCTTATGCCGATGAAAGTTTATTTGCCGGAACACCTGCGGCAGGGAAGATTGCGGGGGTGGCGGGTCGGTGGATGTTTATGCCCAGCCCGCCCAGTTTTAAACGTCCGGTTAAAATCCATGCCGATGTTAGAAAGGAAGGGGAAAAAACTTTTCCGATTGTTGATATTAATTTGACCCACTTTTTGGATAGCTCGGGCAAAGAGTGGCTGGCCGTTGGAGGCGGCTACGCTTATCTTGGTAAGCCTCCATTTGAGGCCAATAATCCCGCCCTGGCTTTAATAGACTCGGAAAACGAACGAATAATAAAAAGATTTTTTGGATCCTTTTATGAAAAGGTTTTGAAGGCAGGCCAAATAAAAAAAAGCAGCGCTACCTGCGTGCGCTCCTTTACTTACAATGATGTGCCGATTATGGCGACCATGGCCACGGCCTTGGGAGGCCGGTTTAGAGTCAACGTGGGGACGAACACCGGCACAACCACCATATCTCCGTTTACGGCTCAAGAAACGGTTAAGGCTTTGTTGGGGTAGTAAAAATCAAGTGGACTCTTTTTGGTGGGCGTGCATGGACTCGAACCATGGACCCTCAAGGTATAAGCTTGATGCTCTAACCAGCTGAGCTACACGCCCGTAGACAATATTATAATTTATCAGAAGAAATTTTAAAAGGGATCCTTACGGAGCCCTTACTTTTATATTATGGTTGCGCTGGCCACTTTGTCGCCTTCATCTAAACGCATCACCCTTACCCCTTGCGTGGCTCTGCCTAAGGTGGAAACTTTATTTAAAGGCGTGCGGATAGTTTGCCCCATTTTGGAAATAATTACTAAGTCGTGCTCTTCAGCATTGTTTAAAATATACATGGCCACAATTTTGCCGGTTTTGGGCGTGACTTTCAGGGTCTTAATGCCGCTGCCGCCGCGCTTTTGGACTTTATAGTAAGTGGCTTCGGTTTTTTTGCCCAGGCCGTTTTCCGTAACCACCAAAACTTCCAGCGCTTTAACGTCAACTTCTTTCCTTATAATGTCCATGCTAATAATGTGGTCGTCTTTTTTTATGCGCATACCGGTAACCCCTGAGGCGTTCCTGCCCATGGGACGGACGTCTTTTTCGCTAAAACGGATGGCCTGGCCGTTTTCCGTGGAAAGCATAACCTGGTCTTCGCCGGAGGAGGTTTCTACCCATTTTAACTCGTCGTCGCCTTTGAGGTTTATGGCTATCATGCCGCTTTTCCTCACTTTTTGGAGCTCCTCGCGCGCGACTTTTTTAATCAGCCCTTTTTTTGTGGACATAACTAAAAATTTGGCATTGTCTTTTTTGGAAAAGGTTAAAATGGCCTGGGCGGTTTCGTTATTTTGTAGTTGCAAAAAGTTTACCAAAGCCTGCCCCTTGCTGGTCCTGCTGCCTTCGGGCAGTTCGTAAACTTTGGTCTGGAAAACCCGGCCTTTGTTGGTAAAGAATAAAATATCCTCGTGGGTGTTGCTCGAAATTAACTTGTCTACTACGTCTTCTTCTTTCAGGCTCTGGCCAATTACGCCTTTGCCGCCGCGCGCCTGGCTTTTGTAGGTGTCAGGAGCCAGACGTTTAACATAACCGGACTTGGTCACTGTAATAATTACGTTGCTTTCCGGAATTAGGTCTTCGGCGCTAAAGGAGCCGATGGCGTTTTTCACTACCTGGGTCCTTCTTGCGTCGCCAAACTTTTCTTTAAGCTCAATAACTTCTTTTTTTATAATTGCCAAAATTTTCTTTGCAGATTGCAAAATGCCTTCCAGCTCCTCAATTAATAACTTTTTTTCTTTCAGTTCGTCTTCAATTTTTTTTCGCTCCAGTCCAGCCAAGGTTTGCAAACGCATTTCCAAAATAGCGTCGGTTTGGATGTCGGTTAATTTGAATTTCTTTATCAAATTAGCCTTGGCCTCTTCTTTGGTGGGGCTCTTCTTAATTAGGCTAATGACCTCGTCTATATGGTCCAGGGCTTTTTTTAGGCCTTCCAAAATGTGGGCGCGCTCCTTGGCTTTTTTAAGCTCAAAAGCCGTGCGGCGTTTAACCACTACCTGCCGGTGCTCCAAATATTTTTCCAAAACCGTTTTCAAATTTAAAACGTGGGGTTCTATGCCATCCACCAAAGCCAGCATGTTCAAGTGGAAAGTCTCCTGCAACTGGGTGTAAGAAAAAAGCTGGTTTAAAATTTTGTTGGGCAGGCCGTCCTTCTTCACGTCCACCACAATGCGCACGCCATCTTTATCAGATTCATCCCTAACGTCGCGGATGCCTTCGATTTTTTTATCCCTAACCAGTTCGGCAATTTTTTCCAGCAGCGTGGCTTTGTTAACGCGGTAAGGGATTTCATGGATTAAAATCTGGAAGGCCCCGGTTTTGGTTTCTACAATTTCAGTTTTGGCGCGCATGACAATGCCGCCCTTGCCTGTGGCGTAGGCGTTTTTTATGGCCGCGACATCGTAAATAATTCCGCCCGTGGGGAAGTCCGGGCCTTTTACAAATTCCATTAAATCTTCCGTGGTAGCCTCGGGGTCGTCTATAAGCTGGACAATGGCGTCACAAATTTCTGTTAAATTATGAGGCGGGATATCCGTGGCCATGCCTACGGCGATACCTAAAGTGCCGTTGAGCAGTAAGTTAGGCACTTTGCCGGGCAAGACAATCGGCTCTTTACGCGTGGCGTCGTAGTTGTCGCGCCAGTCCACGGTTTCCTTGTCCAAGTCTGTGAGCAATTCTTCCGCTAAAGCCGACATTCTGGCCTCCGTATACCTCATGGCCGCGGCCCCGTCCCCGTCCATGCTACCAAAGTTACCCTGGCCGTCTATTAGCGGATAGCGCATGGCAAAAGTTTGCGCCATGTGCACCATGGAGTCGTATACTGCAATGTCCCCGTGGGGATGGTACTTACCTAAGACGTCGCCGACAACGGCCGCGCTCTTGCGGAATTTTACGCTGTGGCGCAAGCCCAGTTCGTGCATAACGTACAAAATCCGCCTGTGCACAGGCTTAAGCCCATCGCGCACGTCCGGCAGGGCCCGGCTGACAATAACCGACATGGCATAGTCCAAATACGACTCCTGCATCTCGGTTTGGATGTCACGGGCTTTGATAGTGCCTATGTCGGCGCTAAGTTCTTGGGTTGAATCTTTGGGCATTGTTTATAGAGTTTAAGGTTGCTGTGATTGGCGCAGGTTTATTTTTTGCTGTTTAGTAAGTCTTTGGCCGGGGATAGTTTTTTTGAAAGGTAAGACTGATATAGGCTTTTTATATTTTCCTTTTGGAGCCAGCCGTTTATTTACCGGAACCAGTAAATATTTTTTAAAGTCCTGCAAATTTATAAAGAGTTGGTTTAGGCTATCAAAAAGTTTAAACGCGCCTATTTTGCCTGTGCCTTTTTGCTGGATAAAATCGTTGAGTTGGTTAAGAAATTCCGACAGGCTTAAAGAAATGTTTTTATTTTTACAGTAGATCGCGAATTTTTGTTCAAGCCTACTTTCTAAAACAGACGCGCCTTGCCTAAAAGGCAAATTAAATTTAGGGAACTTTGAAAATAAAAGCTTTCTCTCTCTGGCGAGATTTGCCGTTAAAGGATGGTCAAGAGCTTCTTTATATCTGTCATAAACTACAAAAGCGCTTTGCAGCCAGCGGGAAAGGGAGTCCAAGTTATTTATAAGAGCGTCAATTTTTTCGATATCCTCTGTCGGGGTTGCTTCCGTTCTTGTAAGTTCTGAATGTTCACGATCCATTGCGTTTATTTTCCATAATTATTTTTAACATCATGGAAACCGCGGCCGATGGTTTGGAAGAGTGTGGTGTCCGTGCCGGTTTGCTTATGGAATTTGCTGCTGATTATCCAGACCAAGATAAGCAACACAGCCGCCACAATTACCACGGTCCAGATAATCCGCATTTTTTCCGCCTGGGGTTTGGCTTGGATCTTTTGCAGCCAGTTCATAGTTTTATCTTAAGGGTTCTAATATCACCAGCTTCGTGCCCTCTTCCTGCAATTCTTTCTTTTTTACGCTGAACTTTTCCATTTCCTCTTTTTTGCCGCCCATTTCTTTGACGAATTTTTCCAAAGAGTCCAAATCCAGTATTAAATCTTTCATTTTATAGTGGGAAGGGATGACAATTTTTGGTTCAACTTCGTTAACGACTTTGCTGGCCGCCGAGGCTGAAAGCACGCTATTACCGCCCACGGGCAAAATTAGTATGTCTATGTCGCCCAAAGCTTCCACCTCGTCCTCTTTCAGGTTGAATTCCTTAATGTGCGTCAAGTTCAGAATCCGGATGTCTTCGCTTTCTATTAAAAAAATTGTCACGTACTTGTCTTCCTGTTTTAAAGGCACGCCGGTAATGGTAACACCTTTAACGTCATACTCGCCCGGGTCGGTAACGTCAAAGTGCTGCCCTGAAATACCGCTTTCGGCCGAGTAAAGTTTGCTTGACTTCGAGGCTAAAATTAAAATATCAGCCGCTCCCCGGGGTGGGGTGAGGCCGGAATCTTTGTGAAAAGGGTCGGTAATTATAGTGGCTTCTTTGGTGGTGATTTTGAAGCTGGAAAGACCGAAATACTGAATCTGCATATATAGAAATTATAGCGGTTTTTGACTAAAAAGAAAAGCTTTTTTTGGTCTTGTTAAGCTTCATATTTAAGACCTTTTTTGGGTTTAAAAGCTTTGTTTCTAAGGCCCTGTCAAAAGCCTTGTCAGCCGGCTGAATTTGCTATATAATTCCAAGTAGCTTATTTGCGCTCAGCGCTACATTAACCCTAACCCCAAATAAGCTCTAAGTTTAGGCGCTGATTAATAATTAACCAATGCAAACTAATCTTAAAATTGTATTCAACGATTTAGATCGTTGTTTTTTATTGGTTATAGGAAACTAATTAATATGGAAGAAGCACAACAGCAAAGCGTTTCCCCCGCGGCCCAGAGCGCCCAGACAATGAGCGATTTGATAAACAGCGGCGTGGAAATAAAAGTGCTCAAGGCCGCTGACATGGTGGAAGGCACACTTATTTCCGTGGGCAAAAACGAAGTCTATGTGGATTTGGAAGGTTACGGCGTGGGCGTTGTCCGCGGCCGCGAACTTTACGACGACGAAGCTACACTTTCGGCCTTAAAGCCCGGGGACAAAATTTTTGTCTCCGTGGTGGAGCCGGAAAACAAGGAAGGCATAGTTGAACTTTCCTTGCGCCAAGCCGGCCAGGAAAGGGTCTGGCAGACCTTAAAGGAGAAACTGGAAAGCAAAGAAGTTGTCCGCACCAAAATTTTAGAGGCTAACAAGGGCGGGCTGATGGTGGAGATAAACAACGTCATGGGCTTTTTGCCTGTATCCCAGCTTTCCTTGGAGCACTACCCGCGCGTGGAAGACGGTGACAAGAACCGTATTTTGGGCGTACTACAATCTTATGTGGGACAAATGTTCGACGTGCAAATTATTACCGCGGACTCGGCCGAGGAAAAATTGATAGTTTCTGAAAAAGCCGTGTTTGAAAAGGATATGGAAAGCCGCCTGGGCCAGCTTAAGATCGGCCTGGTGGTGGAAGGCGTAATTACTGGCGTGGTAGATTTTGGCGCCTTCGTAAAATTTGGCGAACTGGAAGGGTTGGTCCATATTAGTGAACTGGCCTGGCAGCGGATAGAAAACCCCAAAGACATAGTTAAGGTCGGGCAAAAAGTTACAGCCAAGGTTATTTCCATAGACAAGGGCCGCGTGTCTTTATCCATCAAACAACTACAGGAAGACCCATGGCTTGAAGCGGTTAAAAAGTACCAGATTGGCCAGACCGTGAGCGGTAAAGTCACCAAAATTATGCCTTTTGGCGTGTTTGTGGAATTGGACAAGGACATCCAGGGCTTGGCGCATGTAATGGAACTTTCCCACGAGGCCATAAAAAACCCGGAAGAAGTTTTAAAGCCCGGCGAAGAAAAGGAATTTAAAATAATTTCCATAGAACCCGCGGACCACCGCTTGGGCCTCTCGCTTAAAGCCTTGACCCCGGCGCCTAAAGCAGCTGTTCCTGCTCCAGTAGTCGAAGAGAAAGCGGAAGAAAAGCCGGAAGAGAAAAAAGACCCGTCTCGCCAAGGCGGAGCCGAGGCGGAAGAAGCGACTCCCGCGGCCTAATTTCAAGAAACTAAAACCCCTCCCCGTTTTTTGGGGAGGGGTTTTAAATTTTTACCAACCAAATAATTTACCCACATCTTCCGATGTCTCGCGGCGGCGGGCTATTTTTATTTCGCCGTTTTGGGCAATTAATTTTGCGGGGCTGGACAAGAGGCAGTGGTGGGAGGCTAAGGCATCTTGATAGGCGCCGGTGTCAAAGACCGCTATATAGAGTTCTTCGCAGTCTTCTAAGCGCGGCAGCATAATGTATTCGCCGCCGGCAGTGTAACGGTCGTCCGAGTCGCAGGAAGACCCCGCCAACCAAACCGGCTGCAGCCTATGCGTGTTCATGTAGTTAACCGGCGTTACGTGCCATTTTTGATGTATAGCCCAGGTGTCAATCAGGTCATTCATAAAACTGCCGTCAATTACGTACCACTTTTTGTTGTTTTTGTCACTCACGTCTTTGGCGGCCAAAACTTTATAAATGGTAATTTGCGCCGGAGCGGCAACGTAGCTGCCCCATTCCACAATTAAGTTGGGATGTTTTAACCTGAGGCGGTCGCATTCTTTTTTGGCGGTTTTGACAATTTGTTGTATTAGGCTTTTGCCGCTGTAAAAATGTTTTTTCTTTTCAAAAGGCACGCCCGCGCCGCCGCCAATGTCCAAAGTATCCAGCCCCGGGTTCCTCTCTTTCATTTTGGAAAAGAGGGTAAGGGCGCGCTTGAGCGGTTTTACAAAACCTTCAATGGTTTCAATCTGTTTGGAAATATGATAGTGCAAAGTTGAAAGGTTGCGCACCTTGCCGATTTTTAACAATTCC
>Ga0207111_10168_pt1 | contig 17128 bp, 12 predicted proteins | sample Alteio_BWMinHeat_71_FD_153577 | JGI IMG/M metagenome (GOLD analysis project Ga0207111, IMG submission 153577) | Enriched cells from forest soil in Barre Woods Harvard Forest LTER site, Petersham, Massachusetts, United States -... | ecosystem: Environmental > Terrestrial > Soil > Temperate forest >... | reverse complement strand
TATAATAAAGGTTGAAAAAGCTGATGACAACGAATATTACATCACTGCACTATTCAAAAGTGGATCAAAAAAACTACTTTCAAGTTTTCTGTCAAAAAAATAGATCGTTCTTTTGTTCTTTGCTTTTTATAGCCTTACTCACCTTTTCTTCTGTTCTACCGAACCAAACAAGTAACGAGCAGCCACAAGAACAAGAAGCTCATATTACCCTTGAACCAACCGTAAAAATTAGCTCCGCAAGATTGCAATCAATCATGATAGGAATATATTTCTTGGGAATGGCATACCTCTATGGCAATGATGCAACCAAAGAAGCTTTAAAAAATCAATTGGAGCCAAATAACTTAGCCAAAAATGTTCTGTATGAATATTCAACCCAACTATCTTCAACTTTTATTCATGAGTATGGACACGCTCTCGCTGAAAAAATTCTCTTCAACAACCCAAGCACTATAGAACTAAATCTCTTGAAGCCAGTAGCTGGAAAAACAATTTCGCCTCATTTTTCTGCCGATCAGAGAAAAATATTGAGTACTCTTCTTTCAAAATCAATAGCACAGCAAATAGCCATCTATGCTCAAAAACATGCTCTTGATCATAAAACGTTACTCGTTGATAACGCCCTTTTAACAAAAGTTGTAGAAGAAATCCCTCTTTCAGAAGATGTTTTGGCAACCATTGAGGCTATGCAAGAAACAAATAGATATAAAGAAATCATTGCATCATTAGCCGGGGGTAGCTTTGGTATCATTGGACACATTGTGCTAAAAACCATCATTAATAAAGTTACACAAGCAAATTCTTTAACTTCGGCGTGCAAACAAGCTTTGAGGTTTGATCATGTTATACTCAACCATCTATGCAATATGTTGCTTCCTTTTAATGGAAAAAATTTAGAAGCCCAAGATCAACCACACGTTATTGTTGAAAATGAAGAATTGATGCTCCAAATACTTGATCATGGTGGAAGTGATGGATTAAAAGTTTGGAGTAAATTGCATGTTCCTCAAGCAATTATTAAAACAGTAAACGATTATGGCAAAGCACTCACATCATTCTGCTATCTTGCTTTAACTATGTCAGAATCATCCCCTGAGGCTAAATTTCCCGAAAAACTAATGACGGCTTATGCAAATTATTTTCTTGAGGGGTATTTGCACGTAAAAATATAAAGCGCCCAACGGTAGAAACCGATGAGCGCAAAATTTTTGTGAGCAATATACGGTTTATGCTACTCGTGAAGAAACATCGTTGTGCGTATAGGGAAGCGCTTTGTTAAATTCTTCCATCACTTTATTAACTTTTTCAATGGTTTCAGGCGTTAATCGTTGCGCATCCCAATCACCAATCTTAAAGTTCAGCCGATTTGCAAAAGCTTCACCTTCGTAATTCAGTGGTCCACTCGGTTTGACCATAGTTATAATCGATGATTGATAGTCGATTTTAAAGTCTTTGCCAACAACAAAGCCATTGGGCAATTTTGTCCCCCGACCAGGAACGATAAACAAGCCTTCTTTGGTATGCACAATTTCATAGGGACGAGACTGAATGGTAGGATTTCTTCGAAGATACGGACCCTTCCATCGTTCAGGATACGCAAGATTCAAACATCCAACCGTAGAGCCAACAAATTTTTCAACGGTTAGAAAATCAACGACCGCATTATCAGGACGAATGCTCAAGATATTACAATCTTTATCGATCTTTGCTAAAACTTGTTCGATCATTACCAAATCTTCTTTGATGACCGATGCAATAAAATATGGTCTGTTATAAAAAATGCGAGCAATAAAAATAAGCAGCAATACCGACAATAATGTTGCGCTAAAAACCGTAAAATAACGTTGCATAAAGCTATAGACTGGCGACATTTTACGATCTACTTTTCGATCAATATCCTCCATCAGATCATCAATTTTTTTCATGGACTCCCCTTCCCGTAATGATTTTGATCGAACTCTTTTCAGTGAATCACACTGATGTTCATAATTGATCATACAAAGAGCAGGTTTAAAAGTGAAGCAAAGGGAAAAGAAGCATATATTTTATTTTGGCATTGCTTTTCTTTGGAATAGCTATAGGATTTGTTGCTATAAATTTTATAGCGTTTAATCGTTCTTAAACCCTCTTTTTGAAAGACAAAATTATGTTTAAAAAGATTCTGATTATTGGTGTGATGACGTTGGTTCTTTCACCGTCAATTGTTTATGGTGAAGAACCGAGCAATATAATTGATGCCTCATCTATTTCTCCTCAGGTCAAAATGGTTATTACCGCAAAAATATCTGAGCTGGAAAAATGCATAGCTGATTTGGAAGCAAAAGGATATTCGAAAGATCAGATTCTTGAAATCATTTATGCTGATGTAGCAAAAACAGCGCAATGGACGGAGATAACTAATTCTATTATCACTAATGCAACTACCATTGCATTGGTAGCGCTTTTAATTTGGGCCATAAAAACTGGTTGTACTGCTTATACAGAATATAAAGATATGGTCATGAGGAGAGAACACGATGCTGTTCTCGGCCAACTACGAGAAATGCGAAGAAGAAACCCATCATATTGGTATTAATCGATATTTGCCTTGCTCAGTATCCCACGTCACAAACACCGTATTTTCATCAATCCAACCAGGGTCAAAAACAAAAGAAATATCGGTTACGTATTTGCCTTCAATCATTTCATGAATCTTAAATTTTCCCATGGACGATTGGTACCATTGATCAGCTTGATATGGTTCAGTCGTCCATTCGTAAGCACGATTTTTCTGGTTAAATCGAATAGGATGATCGGAAAATTGCATCCACATGGCACAATGTTCTGTGTCTTCTGAAATAAAGCGGTAACCATTTTTAATCGCCACCAATTGGCTAGCCACATCACGCGTTCGATAATCTTTCTGGCAGCCAAACGAACCCTTTTCGGCAAACGTAGAAAACAATTCAAAAGCAACCGGCATAGCTAAATGATTAAAACCAACTTGAAAAATACTTTGAATATCAGAAACAAACGGCGAACCTAAAAGTATTACTTTAACTTTTTTATCAAAAGTGTTTTCTTGAAAGAATTTTTCAAAGCGCTTGTTGTATTCCCATGCACCTCTACCCGCTGATGCTAACTCAAAACTATTTTGATAAGCACCTTTGATGGTTGCAAGTCCAGCAAACAATAACGCTGCCCCCAATAATATTTTCTGTTTTAAACCACTATTTTGCTTGGTAAGCAAATACATTCCCACAACCAGAAGCACCGCTAAAAATGGGTAGGCCAAATTGATATATCGAGCACACGGATAAGCAAGAAACCCCGGCCATATTCCACAGCCAACACCAACAAATAACCAGAATAAAAGTTGTTTGTGTTTGCGATAGGCGATAATAAGAAACAGAATAAAAAAGAGCGTTAAAAAAAATAAGAAACTGGTTCGAACCCAGGTCTCAGCTGAAACAACAAAAATGTTGCTCAGCCATGAAATTAACGATTTAATCTTGAGCGATAAGATATCGAATACTTTTTCAAAAAACGTTGGTGAAGCTGTTGCTTGCGCATGAACTACAGAAGTAACCGTATGCACGACAGGTGTCGTGGGAGTTGTAGCAGCAGAAACTGCATTCGATACCGGCTCATGATTACCAAAAATCTGTGTAAGCCATGGATACCGAATAAACAAATTATTATACGTTCGGGCAAGTGTGCCAAAACCAAATGCCCACATGCGTGTAACTACGTAGCATGCGTTCATTACAAAAAAAATCATCGTATACCGTAAGCTTATCAATCCTCGTTGCCACCAATTCTTGGCTGTATCGGTATAAAATAAAAAAACTCCCAACAATAACCAGAATGGAATAAAAAGCCCATTTTCTCGCGAAAGAAGCGACAGGAAGAAGAGAAGCCCGGCAAGAATACTTACCCCTCGAGACGCCCATTGCATGGGCTCCTCGGGGAGACGGTATATCGTAATCTTTTTTGAATTTTCAGGATTCACTCCCTTTCCCGTTGTCCCGAGGAGATGCGAATTTTCAGGGTTCACTCCCTTTCCCGTTGTCCCGAGGAGATGCGAAGCATCGTCTCGAGGGATGAAACATCTCGTTTGTACTAAAAATCTATAAAAAACCAACCCACTCAAGAGTAAAAATAATGTCGACAATGAATTTTGCATGGTCCCAATCCAGGTCAGCCATGAAACATTCGGATAAAAGGCAAAAAGAAAGCCGGCCAGTAATGAAAAACTGACCGGTACAAAACAACTGCTCAGATAAAAAAGCAACATAGCATTAAAAGCATGCAAGGCAACATGCACTAAATAGTAGGCATGCGGATTAAAATCCCAAAAATAATAAATCCCGGTAAAAAAAACATTTTGTATGGGCCGCAAAAAACCGGAGATAAAATTCGGCTCAGTTCGACGATAGTTCATCGGGACTATGAACGATCGACAATCGGATGAAAAAACGCGTACAAAGTCATTCCAGTTTCGAATAAGGCCATTTACAATTGTCCCAAGGTCATCTTCGCGAAACCAAAGTTCTTTCACCGAAAAACCCAAAAGAATAAACGTAACCCCAAAAAGAATTACTCCCCCTAACATTTTTTTTTGCGTTGCCTGCATGTATTACAACCTACCCTTTAATTTTTTCTAAAATCTTTTTTACTTGTTCAACACGATCTTTGGCCACAACCAAGATAACATCTTCGGTTTCAACAATGCACAAATCGCTAACCCCAACACAAGCAACAACTTTTTTACTTGTACTCGCACTATTGCCCTGCCCATCGTACGTTATAACATGATCATCCTCTTTACCATAACGTGCTTTGATATCTAGGAATGTTTTGATATTGCCAACATCGTACCATTCAAAATCAGCAGGCATCATAACAATATGCGAACTCTTTTCCATCACGGCATAATCGATCGATATGTTTGGCAAGGTTTCAAAAGCTTTTTGCCCTAATAAACATTGCTGCATACCAAAAAACAGTTCAGGCGCATATTCTTGAAAATTATTGAGCAAAACCGATTGTCGTGCGATAAAAATGCCAATATTCCAAAACATATCATCACGTCGAATATACTGTTCTGCGGTTTCAAGATTTGGTTTTTCATGGAATTTTAAAACGCGATAGTGATTAATGCCGGGCTTAACATCTGTTTGAATATAGCCATAGCCCGTTGCTGGAAATGTCGGCATAAGACCAATTAAAACGATATCATCGTGATTTTGTGCGTAATCAATGCTCTTCTGAATAACTTTGCAAAACGCCGGTGAATCAGGAATAAAATGGTCTGACGGCAAAAAAACCAGTACCGGGTCTTGCTCTTGAACATCAAACTGCGTGCATGCGTACAAAATCGCTGGCGCTGTGTTACGGGATGCCGGTTCAACCATCACCGACCCTATGCGATTACCAACCAATGAAGTAACTCCTGCATGTTGTACGCTATTGGTTAAAACTATTTTATTTTTTTGAACGGGAGCAAGCGGCTCTATTCGCTCTATTGTTTGTTCCAATAACGATTGGTTTCCTAAAAATGGTATCAATTGTTTAGGACGATCCTTACGACTCAGCGGCCACAAGCGCTCGCCGCTTCCACCAGCAAGAAAAACATATTTTGCATTCTTCACCACCGCATCTCCCTCAGCATAAGCCGTCATGTGCACAAGACTGTGTATGAGTAAAAATATGGTAAAATTTTTCATGGCATATTCCCTTTCCAATAGTCCCCAATGTTATTCGTCCCAATATTAACCATAAACCATACGCAGCAAGAATTATAAGAATAAATTCAAACAACATGCGAAAACGTGCACAACCATCATGTCCCGTAATCATTGCAAAATAAAAAAGATAGGATGAAAACAGGTAAAATTCAGCATATCGACGCATACCCCACAAACCAAGTAAGCCTATCAAACACAATACATAGCGCATTAACGACCAACACGTTTCTAAATACCCCACGACCTTAACCCACAGCAACGATGTTCCGGCCACAATGTAGCGGTTAATTTTTTGCCACACCGTACCCTGCAATCTAAAGAACGAAATGTCACCACCATGCACATTGGGATCAACGAGTACCTTCAAATTAGTGGTATACAATCCAACACATGTTTTAAACACATTTTTTAACCACACAAAAACAAAAAGTACCGGCTTGTTCATAAGCTCCTGCTTAAACAATGTTTTAACCGATGTAAAAAACGGGTCTTTATCATTTAAACGAAATAAGCGCTCTCGTTCGATATCAGAATTTGTTCCATATTGTTGGGCAAGAACATGAGGGAAAAACCAAAAGTAAATATTGATCTGATCAAGAGAACCGAGAGAATAAGATCCAAAAACAATCTTGTTATGAACACAATGCCCCACGATTGGCAGAAAAAAACTGACACATAACAACACTATCATCGATAATTTTTTACGCGCAGATCCATAAACCACATACCAAAGCAAGGGCAAAAGCATGAGGGGAAAATAAAGTGCGGCAGGCTTAATAAGAACAGAAAGGCCCAAAGCAAGACCTGCAGCAGCCAACGAAGATCGTTTCTGGCTTATCAAAAAAGAGGTAAATCGCTCAAAAAACAGCGTAAGAAAAAAGACGAGAAAAAGCTCGGTCAGAATAAATTGAGCGAATACCAAAAAGCCGAGATTAGCAGCAAAAAATAAAGATACAATTACCGCGACCAGACGATTAAATAATCGTTGCGCGATACTAAAAAGTAACAGCCCGATCAAAAGGGCAATCAAAACCTGCACCAGCACAATCGCATCTTTGCTTGGTCCACAAACTTTGAAAATTAACCCAATCAGTAGCGGGTACCCAAGGGTGAAGTATGGTGGCGATGATTCGCCTTCTCGAGCAAAACTATTGGTCTTATAAAAAAGCTCAGCCCGCTCCAGATATGCTTTTGAATCAATATCGCAATGCGATTTGACGGGAGATACATTCAGATACAAAAGATACGAAAGTACAACAAAAATAAAACCGGCTACCCGTCGCATCATAAAATCACCTCAATGCCCATAAATTTTGCAGCGTCCAATTTTGCACCGCAAAATGCGCGGGATGGTTGTGATAAAGCTTTTCAATGCACGCTGCACCATGCCCAAACGAACTTTGAGCATGAGAAGTTTGTTGCGCAAAATAGGACGGGAAATAGCGTCCTTGGGCAAACCAACGTTCCGTTGGTGCCGCAAAACCCATTTTTTTGCGATGAATAACATCAGCAGGCAAAAATTCTTTCGCCACTTTTTTGAGAAGATATTTTGTTACGCCATTTTTAAATTTGAGTCGTGCGGGCACATGATACATAAATTCCACCAGTTTATGATCCAAAAAAGGCTCCCGCGCTTCAACGCTTGCAGCCATCGCCATCTTATCTGCACGCATCAATAAAAGTTCTGGCAATCGCTGCTTAAGTTCTAAATACAACATCTGTTGACAGAAATCAGCATTCGGATGGCGCTGCAACAGTGATGACAGATGGTAATCAACAAAAGCGAAGCTATCGTATTCCTGTCGCAATCCAGGATATATTTTTGCAACAACGTCATCATGCGTAGGCTTGCCCGGCGAATCAAAATCGTGTTTTAAAATACTGTGTTTTTGATGTTCGTTAAACGCAAGCGCTCCACCCCAAAATAACCGTCTGTTTTTCACCCAGTTATCCATAATCTCAGCCCGGCCAAGATGATGTGCAATAAATGGTTTAACAAAACCTTGTACCGCTCTTTTCATCAATGCGGGTAAGAATTTTGATGTTGGTTGCCACCAGCGATCATAAAAATGTTTTTGCCGCGCATAGGTTGAATAACCAAAAAAGAGCTCGTCGGAGCCTTCACCTACCTGTGCCACCGTAACGCCAGAATCTTTTGCTAAACGAGCAACATGGTAAAACGGAATGCACACACAATCAGACAATGGTTCATCGAGGTGGTAGACCATTGGTTCGTAAAAATCAAAGGCTTCTTTTTCAGATATAATAATTTCGTGATGATCGGTGCCAAATTTATCGGCAACTTTACGTGCCCACCGCAGTTCATCAAATTCTGGTCCATCGGAAAATGCAACCGTAAAAGTTTTAACGCGATCTACAAATTGCGCCATCAAAGCAACATTAAAACTTGAATCAACCCCACCCGACAAAAAAGCTCCGAAGGGAACATCGGATATTAATCGCTTTTTTGTTGCCTCAAGCAATAATGATCGAATATTGTCAGTGCAAAAATCTTCATCTTCAAACTGTTGTTTTTCTTGGGCTGTTAATGCCGTAACGGGATTGTACCATTCAACAAATTCAATATTCTTCTTATCATCAACAGCTATAAAATATCCGGCGGGAAGCTTATAAACGCCCTCAAAAATAGTGTAGGGAGCAGGAGCAACCATGAAGGTGAGGTAGTGGTATAACCCTTGTTGCGAAATTTTCTTCTCCATCCACGGCAATTCCCATAACGCTTTTATCTCAGATGCAAAGCTCAGCACTCCTCCCTGCAAAGAAAAATAAAGCGGTTTGACACCAATACGATCACGAATCAAATACAAACGATGCTTGGTAAAATCATACAAAGCGATAGCAAACATCCCTTCCAGCCGATGAATAAAATCAATGCCCCACTCTTTGTACGCGTAGAGTAGCGATTCGGTATCTGATTGAGAAAAGTACTGATACCCCAAAGATTCCAATTCTTTACGCAAGGCAAGATGGTTATAGATTTCGCCATTAAAACAGATTGCAACTGTTTTTTCCCGATCAAACATGGGTTGCATAGCGGCAGACGAAAGATCGATGATCTGTAAACGTCGAAATGCAAAACCTATTTGATCTTCATTGTTGAACCATACCGCATGAGCATCAGGACCTCGATGAGCAATTTTTTGCCCCATTTTTTCAAGCAATCTCTCATCAATCGAAAAATCTTGTCGTGAAATATTATAAACACCGGCTAATCCACACATGCATTACTCCCCTGAACGCATTATTGTTACACAATAAATGTTGATTCCGCCTGTTTCGTTTTTTCTTTATGAACCTGTGTATGTTCTTGTTCTAACATTTTTTCAACCGCTTCCATCGCTGATAACATTGCAATATCCATGTTGTTATAGCGATGCAATCCGTTGCGGCCCATCAAAAATAAATTTGAAAAGCCAGCTAAATACGAAAGCACCGCACTCAAATGTTCTTTATATCGTTCATTGTAAACAGGATACGCCTCAGGAGTGCGCATCACCATGCCATCAAGCACCGCTTCGGCTTTAACAAGACCAATCTGTTCAAGTTCTTTTTTTCCAAGCTCAATCAGCTCAGCATCAGGTTTAAACCAAAATGGTTCATCAACAAAGGTGAAATATTCAATGCTTAAAGCCGTATGCCCTGGCTCGTCCACCATTTTGATTGAAAAGTTATTCATGTTGCCAATACGACCCATCCGCACGTCTTTTTCATGAATATACAACCAATGGTCGGGACAAATTTCGCTTTTATTAACAATCAAATTAACGGTAATCAGTCCTCGATATTGCAACGATTTTGCCGCTTCAATAACCAATGCCGGAGCAACTGGATCAAGCGATAATATCAAAGTGCGTAACGGCATGGTCGAAAAGAAATAGTCAGCATTATATGTTTTTGAGACACTCGCGCCTTTTTCAGTCCCCGATTTGCTCGTCGCAAACGCCGTAATTTTGTTGTCATGATGTTCAATAGAAACAACATTTTCTTGAACATGGATACACCCTTCTTGGTATTGCTTGATGTTGTGTGCAACCTTTTCCCACAACGTTCCAGCACCTTTTGAAGGGTAGTAAAATGCATCGTTAATCGTACGCGGCGCATTTTTTTTAAACCAGCGACCAAAGAATGCATAAAAAATTGCTTTGGAAAGCGAAAAACCTTTTATGCGTTGCGCGGCCCAATCGGAAGAAATCGTATTGCAGGGAATGCCCCACACTTTTTCGGTATAGGTTTTAAAAAAAATGCTGAACAAGCGATAACCAAATTTATTGGTCACCCAATCTTGAAATGACTTTATTTCTTTGATAGGAAAAATTCTGTATCGAATATAACTCAAGACACTGAGCCCACATTCAAAGATATTCAAGCCGGTAATCACATTGATTGGTTGAAGGGGATAATTGAAAAAGTGTTTTTTATAATAAATACGGGTAAAGCGTTTGAGCTTGATAAAATCATCTTGCATCAAATCTTTCCACCATTTTTCGATTTTTTCAGATTCAGTAATGAAATGATGCGGCCCGATATCAAAACGACAGCCTTTGTATTCGGTGGTCTTTGCAAGACCGCCAACGACAGAATCTTTCTCAACAATGGTAACGTTATAATTATTTGTTTTTAAAAGCTCGATACCAGCGGTTAACCCTGCAGGCCCTGCGCCTACAATAAGAATATTTTTTTTATTTAGATCGCTCACACATCACCTTTTTTCTTTCCATTACCAAACTCCAAAACCTACTCGCTACGATAATAAAAAAAGGTGATGGTGGCAATCGTAATCTTGCAAATCCACACGCAAACGAAAGCCCAATAAACAGTATTATAAAGGGCAAAATTTGATAGCAAATGCGCCACAAAAGATCTTTCTGCTCAACAACGATATACCCAAAAAACCCAATAAGCAGAAACAACATCATCGCCAGTTCACCATAAATCATAACCCGAATCCAACCATTTCTTGTTTCAGGAACCAAAAATCGTTTGATCATCATGCCCAGCGAGCGATTGTTATCGTACTCGGGCAATTTTCCTCCAGAATCAATGACCAATAACTCGGCAGCATACAGAGAGAAGCAGGTCTTAAAAATATTAAAAAAATTGTGTTTGAGAACAACAGTAGAAAACATATATCGCTTGCAGATGTGTATTGTTACGCTGCCAGCAACATGAGATGCTTCGATATCTCGCAAGGGTCTTTGTAAATATGCTTCTTGTTCACGCTTTTGCTCATCAAATAATGCATACACTCTTTTTTTTGCCTGGGTATGGGTAATATTTTCTGCTTTCATCATCACCGGAATGGCCTGGTGATTGAGTAAATGAGCTCCTGAAAGCGTATCGAGAAAAATAGCGCCGGTAAGCATATAATTTCTTGCCAGCCAGAGACCAATAACCAGCAACCATCCAATACTCAGTGCAATCATAGCAACTCGCTTTTGACGCCAGGATATCTTAAAGAATAAAATCACCAGCAAAGAAACAAACAGAAGGGGCAACCCAACAGATCGTATCAGCGATGCACAGCCCAACAAAATTCCAGCACTCAACATCGTTAGAAAACGTACTGGCACCTTAAAAAACAGTAGTAAAAAGAGTAAGAAAAAAAGCATAAACAATGTCTCGGTCATCACTAATCCCGAAAAAATCACCAACCCATGATGTAAACAACCAATCACTGCAGCTATTTTTGCTGCTCGAATATCATCAGGAAAAAGCTGTAACGCTAAGCAAAAGATTAAGATGGGTATGAGAGATGCCAAAAGAATTTGTACAAGAAGCGTTGCAAGTACATTGAAATCAAAAATCTTATAACACGCGGCCAAAAATATCGAGTAGCCCGGCAAACGATAAAATTGCGGAGCACCATCAAGCTTGGTAAACCCCTGCCCGTCAACAACCTGCGTTGCAAGTTCATGATAGTGGCCGGAATCGAATGCGAGCATGCAGGGATTTTCTTGAAGAAAGACGTGAAAATAGAATAATCGAATCAGTAATGCACAAAAAAAGATGGCCCACAGAAACCATTTTTCTCGCTTGAATATCCTAAACTCATTCACATCAATTCCAAAATTTATCGTTCATATCAGACCGACTAGCCTCAAAACAATTTGCAATACGATCAAAAGATTGCCATCCAAGAAGAGAAAAAATCATTAAAAAGGGCTCAACCGGCATTCTTAAACGGGCGCAGCCATAACCAAGCGTAATAACAATAAACAAACCGATGAGAGGAAACGTTGTAAGAGCGATAACTCGATAGGTTTTTTCAATCACCAAAGATGTTAAAAATGCTACAAACCCAAGAAACATGAAAAACGAATACAAAATTTCCCAGTAGATCAGCCATTCAAGCCATGCTTCATTGGTTTTTGGAAAAAGATAGAGCTTTATCTTGAACCACAGCGACGTCCCTTCTTCATACACCGTACCAGCAGGAACATAGAGCAATAACGATGAATACATTGTGCAGCACGTTTTTGCCATTTGAACACATGCATTTTTAAGAGCAACCCATGGCCGCTTTGCAATATGCGAAAAGGCCAAGCGCTCTGCTATTGCATATTTTTCATATTCATTAAGGTCTTTTTTTCCTTCAATGAGTTGCTGGTAAATAAGTGCTTGCCATTCGGCAATAAGCTGTTTCTTTGTTGTGAAATAGGTTTCATCACCAAAATTTGCATACCCCATAACGGCATGCACCGCTGGATATTGTAAAAAATGCAGTCCAGGTAACGTGTGAAAGAATAAAAAGCCCGTCAACAGATAATTACGGACTAACCACCAGCCAACAATCGAAAGCCACCCAATGATCAAACAGCCCATCGCTATAATTTTTTCACGCATAGCAAATACCGATAACAAAAGCATTGCCAGCAAAATAACCATCGTGTAATGGCCAACGGCACGAACAAGCGATGCACACCCCAACATGATCCCCGTCGCAAACCACATGCCTTTTGACATACGAATATGATTTTGAAACCACCATCGAAACTGCGAAAAAAACAGACCGCAAAACAATAAAAAAAAGATCATAAAGAGCGACTCAGACGCCAACATGCCAGCGTATAAAACAAAACCAACATGCATCGCAGACCATAACCCTGCACATCGAGCAAGCCAGAGTATTGATGGAAATAAAACAAGCGATAACCAAAAAATTAATACTGGGATAAAGCTTGCCAAAATTAATTGCAGCCACAAAACATTCTCAGCAATTTTACACAGCCCTGGTCTTCTCATTGCCGCATCATGCGAAGTTTTGGCCGATTGAGGTGTAAGATCGATGCCTAAGATTTTATAACAGCAGGCCAAAAATAATGGATATCCGGGGAGGCGATAAAAATTTGGCTCGCCAGGAGCTTGTGCAATGCCATTTCCATGCAAAATATGCTCAGCGACATTTTGATACTGCTCCCCATCAAACCCAATAATGCATCGATCGTCTTCGCGCAGATAACAGCCAAAAAACAAGGCCCGCACCAGCAGTGAAAGAAAAAACAAAAAGATCAGAAATTTTTTGTTTTGGAAAATAAAGAAATGATGCATGTACTCTACCCTTTTAAATTTTAAAATCAGAAACTTGTCTGAAAACATAACCTTTTATAATATATTTTATCTCATGTTTATTAAAAAAAGGGAAAGGATTAGTAATATGCAATTCACAAACTTTATAAAAATACTTACTATCATTGGATTATGTTCTATCAGTTGTCAAAGCCTCAATGCAAAAATAGTTATCGAGCTTTTAACAATTCCAGATATAAGTGATTTTACTCCTCAATTATTGCGTGATATTGAGTGCATTCGCGAGCTGCAGGCTGCAAATTTAAAAACTAATCTTTCTCACCAAATGCAACAATCAGACGGTTTTTTGAATTATCAATCAACACCCAAAAAACTTTTAACAATCGCACATATGTACGGCATTATTGTTGCGCGAGATCAGAGATGTTTTCAATGTTGTCGTAAACGTAGCAATATCGTTGGATACCTTCTTCCTTCAACCGAAGAATTCATAACGACACTTGATAAAGAAGAACAAAAAGGTGCTGAAAAAATGTTTGAACAGGTTAAACAACATATTGAAAAAAAATATGGCGAGATAAACTGTTGCCAAGGAGCCCAAGTGTGTGTTGCAGCTAAATATCGAAGACGCGGCATTTTTAAACAAATGTATGATGTATTTTGTAAGGCTAATATTCGCAAGTACCGTTACAGTTATTCTCTTATTCATACTGAAAATACCGCGGCTCATGCTGATCATACTAAGATTGGCTTTGAGTCCATCGGTGAAATGAAAATAGGCCCTTCGGTATATAATATTCTTTGCCTGCCCATTAAAAAGTAATCTTATCAAAATATTTTTTCATGGACACTCCAAACACTGCACACCACCAATAACTGGCCAAAATTATTAATAACGGTTCAATGGGTAGCCGTAATCGCGCACAACCATAGGCAACGGTTAAAAATATCATCAGTCCCATGAATGGGATTATTTTTAAAGCTATGCCAAACAGCCCTTTATCAAACAAACACAGTATGATAAAACCAAAAAAACCCAGTACTATCAAAAACGTCAGAATAATATCCCAATAAATAACTGGGATTAAATATGTGTGATTAAGCTCTGGCAACAAAAAACGCTTCATCTTTGACCAGAACGAAACCCCTTTGCTGTAGTCGGGCCATTTACCTGTATCTGAAATAATGATTTGCGCCGAATATAATGCGCAGCACGTTTTTAGCATCTCAATGGTTGCATGCTTTATTGCAAGCAGTGGTCTTGCTTGAAGATAACTCATGGTAAGCTCTTCACCCACACGACATTTTTCATACTCGTTTAATGATCTGTACAGCTGTTTTTCTCTGGTTTTGATAATGCTTTGCCATTCGTCTAATAACTGTTTACGTGCTTGAACGTATGAACAATCTTCTGTATTCATAACAATTTTTGTTGCCGAGTACTGCAAGAAGTGCAATCCAGGCAAGGTGTGAAAGAAAATAAAACCGGTCAGTAGGTAGTTACGCACTAACCACCAACTCACGATACTGAGCCAGCCAATGAGAAAAAGGAAAATTTTTTTTCTGGGGTTTTGACCAGGAGTTTTGCCTGGATCCCGGGTCAAGCCCGGGACGACAACCGAGCGTTTGTGACTTGAAATTAGATCCTGAAATAACTTTTCGATTTTACTCAAAACACGGGTCAGGATGGGATTCTTATTGATTTTATTTGGTTGAAACTTGTCTAAAGACTTACTACTCCCGTCGTCCCGGGCTTGACCCGGGATCCAGGCAACACTTTCATTATCTCTCTCAAAAAATTTTCTCAAGACTAACACCACCACCGTAACCATCAATACAAAATGTCCAACGGGCCGTATCAGTGAAGCACAGCCAAGTAATACACCAGCTCCAAAAAAATAATATGGGGAATAACGCGCCAAAGCACTGAATAAACAAAGTAAGAAGCCAAGAAAAAAAATCGTAAATAACGTTTCAGTCGCAATCATACCCGCATACAACACAAAACCAACATGTATTGCAGCAATTGTTGAGCTTACTTTTGCAACCACGAGCTGTGTTGGGAAAAGCATGCTGGACAGCAAAAAAATAAGTATAGGAATCAGACTTGCTAGAATGATCTGCACCAGCAATGCATAGGTTTCGCCAGAATCAAAAAGTTTGTAAAAGCTGGCCAAAAATAAAGAATAGCCTGGCAAACGATAAAACTGCGCTGTTCCATCACTATTGGTTATCCCTTTACCATCAGCAATCTGCTGGGCAAGGTTTTGATATTGCGCAGAATCAAAATAAATAAGATAATTTTCACCATGACGAGTAAACAAAAAGAAAAATAAGAGCCGAACGATAAGCGCACAAAAAAAAAGCCCTAATAAAAATCGTTTATGCTTTTTTGTCTGTTGCCATGCAATATGCATACAAACTCCACACAATCCCCAACGCCAACAAAATAGTTACTGCATTACACCAATAAAATGCACCATAATCGCCCATCACATAGCCATCTTTAACAATGGTGCAAAAAGCATCGCATCGTTGAGCAACCACGGTTGCAAATGCTGCAAATCCTGAGCGGTCAACCGTGAATACGCAAGCTGTAATCACGAATGTGATGGCAAACAAAGCTCCCAAATATCCCGATGTAAACGGATGGTTTTGCAAATATCGTATCTGCACTTTTTCATGCGCAGTTCTGATCGCATACCATGCAATCCCTAAACAAAAAACTGGTGAGATATAGTTGCCGAAGAGATTGACCAACGGCAACATCCTGATATCAGTCAAAAACAGGGGCGGCATGAGCCAGGCAAAACCTTTTAAGGCAGCAAAACTCAATGTCATCAAGTAGGGATATTCTGGATTGATAAATGGATTCATGTAAAACAACAAAAAGAAAATGGTCAAAATGATGTTGAACCACGCTCCAATTCTGTAAAATCCAACAAACAATAAAAACGGCAACATCCAAACCATGTATTGAGGAGATATCCCAAACAACCCAAAAGCCAACCCTAATGAAAGAATAATCGTTTTAAAAATATCGATACGGCCTCGATAATAAAAAACAGCAACGATCGAAAGAAGAACCATTAATAAAAATCGATTGATGAGGAACCATACGATCGGTTGCTGGTTAAAGGGATAGGCGAAGGGCAACCCACAAATTTGCACCCCACTATTGCCATAACGCAAAAGATTATCAAAAATTTTAGCAATACTAATACCGTACCACACAAAAGATCCAAAACAGATAGCTATAACAAACAACGCTCCACCAACAGCAGTAAGCTGATATTTAATGTATTGCATCATAGTATCTGAAATAACGATTCTTGAGCCTTTCAAATACCACACAATCCCAGCACCAATAACTACGAGACCGCACAGCAAAAGCGATAAAGAATATGGCGATGTACACGCATCAGTCACATGACGAATCGTTAACCAGCGACAGGTTTTAAAAATAATAAACCCGGAGAGAAGTATGGATACTTTAATCAGAGCACCAATTACCAAAATATGCCATATTTTCCCAAGCGCTGCTTTAATCCCAGCCCAGGGTAAGAAAAAGAATAAAATAAACATGAGTGACAGCGGCTTTACCAAAAATGAAAGCGTAAACAAACCGCCATACAAAAAATACTTTTTATATGAATCGATAAAACACTCTCGAATGTACAAACTCAAAACAAAAAGAAAAAGCGGAAACGATTCCCATTGCCCATGAATACAAACGGTTATAATCGCAATAGGTGATAATGCATACAATAACCCGGCACGAAAGGCATATCGACTGTTGATATGCATCATAAAATCATAAATTAATACGGCAAGCAGAACATCAAAAAAAA
>Ga0207111_10039_pt1 | contig 17347 bp, 17 predicted proteins | sample Alteio_BWMinHeat_71_FD_153577 | JGI IMG/M metagenome (GOLD analysis project Ga0207111, IMG submission 153577) | Enriched cells from forest soil in Barre Woods Harvard Forest LTER site, Petersham, Massachusetts, United States -... | ecosystem: Environmental > Terrestrial > Soil > Temperate forest >... | reverse complement strand
ATGCCCGCATTTGGAGTACCGGGTCCACCACTTATTACATAAGCGGTAACAGTTGGTTGAGTATATTCAGGGATAAAAAATGTAACGCTCCCTTTTGGAACACAAGAATCGCCTGTGAATTTACTTGCTATAACGCTTTGACCTATTTGAGTAATGATTATGACTTCCGTTAGGTTTTGCTCTGTTACTCCGCCTGAATATGGATAACCAAACCATACACCACAAAGGTTATAAGTTTGTGATAATAGGTAATTGGCATTTCTACAACAAACCCCCAACGAATCAAGATTCATTCCTATACTGTCTATTTGTAATTGGGTTGCTTTAGTGTAATTTGCATACCAACCGCCATAATTTATATGGGTAGAATCAGGAATAGTCATTCCACTTATTGGTCCTATATTTGTATTCGGAGAACCTGGTCCACCAGCTATAATATAAGCGGTAACAGTTGGTTGAGTATATTCAGGGATAAAAAATGTAACGCTCCCTTTAGTAACGCAAGAATCGCCCGTGTATTTACTTGCTATTACGGTATTACCTATTTGAGTAATGATTATTACTTCGGTTTGATTTGGTAATTCACATGAATAAGGATAACCAAACCATACCCCGCAAAGATTATAAGTCTGGCAGTACAAACTGTTTGAAAACAAAACGAACAAGATGAAGAGTAGCTTTTTCATAATGCATAATTTAGAATGCAAAGTTACAAAACCTTACTTCATAAAAGTAACCTTCTTTGAAAGTGTTTTACCGTCATCGCCGATTAAGGAAACCATGAAAGTTCCGCTAACCCCGCCAAGCACCTGATTATTCAATTCTAATGTAGCGTTTCCATTAACTGCATATTGCTTAATCAGAGCGCCATCCAGAGTGGTAAGTATTAATTTACCGGTCTTTATTTTGAAGATAACTGTGCAGGTGTTTGTATAGGGGTTTGGGTTTACATCCAACTTCATATCATCTAATTTAATTTCCGTAATGCTGCCTGTATTTGCTTTTTCGCAACATACATCCATTGACTGTAATATATCGGCAATTTGTTGTTTTAACTGTGCTACTGTGGTTGCCAAATCGTTTGAATTGGAATTGTTGTATTGACTTTGTGATTGTCGCTCTCCGGATGAATCGCAATGCGTACATTTGGTTCTTTCGTCTATGGTATCTATACGGGCTGTTAGTTGTGCAATCTTTAAAGAATCCTGTACATGCGCTGCTTTCAATGCTGTATTAACCGAATCCAATGTTTTGAGTGCATTGATGATAGTAAATGTTAGCGAACTTGGATTGAAGCCAAACAATTCTGTTTCTGTTGTGTCGGCAGAATCCAACTTTGCCATGTAAGTATTTACTAAATAGGGCGCAATGGGCTGTATTTGTTGTGCAATTACACCTATGTTAAATCTAACCGTGTCCGTCATTCCTGCTTTTCCGTTATAACGAAAATTAATTGGATGAATCAGTTTAATAACCGCCAGCCCGTCAGTATATGCGGAAGTATCTTTCTTCACACGAATATCGCTTGTATTCCAGAAGCCACCAGGTGCTGATTTCCATGCATCACCATTTACAACTAAACTCATACCTATATGAGGTGTTAGTGATGTTAAATTAATCCCTACCCAAGGCGGAATTGTACCGTTTCCCGCAAAATCCCCATAAATCAGCGGAGTATTTTGTTGGTTGGCTATATAAAGTTTGTTAGAGCCGATTTCACTTGCACCTGCCAAATAGCCGAGAAAAACATTACCATTACCTTTGGAATTGGTACCTGCACCCCTGCCCAACGCAGTATTGTAAGACCCTGTGTCGTTATAGCTAAGGGCATACGCACCATCAGCGGTGTTCCCAAAACCACTTATCATGTCTCCCATCGCAAATGTACCTGTTGCGGTGTTTTCGGTTCCCGAACTATCGATGTAAAGCGCTGCATATCCCGTAGCTACATTGTATGAACCGGAGGTAATACTCTGGGCTGCACTAATTCCAGTTGCAGTATTGCCTGTTCCATCCGTATTATTTTGAAGAGCATTAGCTCCGGTTGCCGTATTTGCAGTTCCTCTGGTATTATAATAAAGCGCATTATATCCGGTCGCCGTATTTCCGGCTCCTGTAGTATTAGAAAAAAGCGCCTTAAAACCATTTGCATTATTTTCAAACCCTTGCGAAACCGGGTAGTTTCCAGCCTGAAAGCCAAAATAGGTATTGGCTGTAAGATAGCCCCATTCAATTCTTCCCGACCATTCATTGTTTACTTTTATATTAAAAGCCACACCATCGGTTGTTCCAAGAAAATTAGTACCATCAACTGTACCTGCATTGCCCAATATTTTCCATGCGCCTGAAATATCTCCGGCAGGACCGGTCGGTCCCGTTGGTCCGGTTATGCCAGTCGGTCCCGGAGGACCCCCAAATGGTCCGGTCGGTCCTTGCGGTCCGGTAGGTCCGGCAGGTCCGGCAGTTCCAGTCGCTCCCGTTGCACCCGTTGCGCCTGTCGGTCCGGTAGGTCCCGTAGGTCCAACTCCTCCCGGAGCAAGCACCACATCGCCGTTAACATCAGTAGCGAGGAATTTCGTATAAGTCTGGCTTACATCAACCGCCGAAGCGGAAGTAAGATTGGTAAGCCGCAAGCCGCTGGGTTTGGGGTCGCCTGTCGTGCTGGTAATCTCCACGCGGTTGTTTGCCGCGCCGGCAGTGTTCACCCCCACCCTGCCGCCGGTGCTTGCGTCGCCTCCGTCAATGGTTATCCTTTGCAAAGCATGAGTATAAAAACTCATCGGGTGGTTTTCATATTGATACAATTGCGCTTCCCCTGTTGCAGTTATTAAATGGTCAAAACCATTGCTTGCGCCATCGCTGGTAGCAGAATTGGTTACTTTCAGCGCTACGGCATAGCCGGCGCGTCCGTCGTGCGCATGAATCCGCGCATTAGGTCCGTTGGTATTAGTAAACAAGCCCACGCCAAACTTGATATTATCCTGGTCTGATTCTGTTTGCAGAGGGATAGTATGTGCGATGCCGGTTGCGGTTGCTAATGTAATTATAGGGGGTGTGGTATTAATGACAGCGCCCTCCAAAGTAATCACATTTTTGTTAGTGCAAAATAAAGAACCGTTGTAATGCCTGTAATGATAGTCAGTAGTAAGGGCAATATTACTGACATCAAAAATAGCCGTTGGGTCGCCAACAAAAAGCGTATTGTTTGCATTCACATCACCTGCAACCAACGTATCCATGCCGGCGTTTACGGCTGCAATCGCCCCTGCCCTTATGGTATCCATGCTCATATTCGCTGCTTTAATCGCCCCCGCCCGCAGCGTATCATCAACCACCACATTGCCCCGCGAAACCTCAATCCCCATCGGAACGCTCAACTCCGAAGCCGCCCGAAGCCCTTCCAGCCGCAGGAATGCGCCGTTCGGTCCGGTTGATACAGCATTGCTTAATATTACGTTTTGCCGCGACGAAGAAATATCAAGAAAACGCTGAACCCCGCCGTTAGCCGCAATCAGCACATCGCAGTTCGAGTCAGCATTAATCAGCGCAATCACACTGTTGCCATTGGTGTCACCACTCACCTGTTGCCATGCAGGAGCCGAAAACATTCCCAAAATCTGCCCGCTGCTGATGCCAGTGGAATCGAAAGCAAGGTTATTGGTAATCGCTGCAATGCCGGGTATGCCAAGCAAATCGAACGAAAGGACGCTTTTGCCGCTCGAATCGGTGATGGCGACGCCTGTTTTCAGTATTAAATTTCCCGAAAGCGTGTCGCCTCGGCGCTGAACATAGTCTTGAGCGATTGACAATTCATCATTGACAATGAGAGAATGGAAAGCGTAAAGATAAGATTTTTCATTGGGTTAGGTTGGTTGAATGATTAATAATTAAAATTTATAAACACTTAAAGAACTTCTTTTTATTTCCCTTTCTCCATCTTCCTCAACCTTATCATACATTGGGAGCGGGGTAACTTACCAGCTCTGAAGGCTCTGCTACAAGCCCAACTCGTCGATAAGAAACGCCCGCTCTTTCGCAGGCGTTCTTATTTTTGACAAGTTGGTAAAACCGTAGCAGATTTTCAGAACTTCAAATAAAAACGCAAAACTATTTTCTCTTTTCTTTCCTACATATTAATTTCTCTATAGAAAAATCGGCTGCAAATGTATGGATAAATTTCAATACACAATATTAAAAATCCGTACAGCCCTTTCTCATGAAGAATTTTGGAGAGTCAATACATGCAATTCCCAGTTTGCATATTAATTTTTTTATTACTATCTTTGTTCGGTCAAATTTTAACCTGTTAAATCTACCCAAAATGAAAACCAATTATTGGAATTACAGCCAAAGAAATCCGGCAATTACCCTCTCTAAACGAGCATGGAAAGAAGCCAAAGCGTTCAGGAAAGTAATGAACTGCTTCAAGAGTTTCTTTGAAGAAAGCAACAGTTTCAGGGATGATTATAATTATCCCGATGGTGTAACCAATGGTTCAGCGGAGCTATTCGCGGGCATACCCGCACCATTCGGGGGGGCTACCCGCATCATTCGGGGAGCTACCCGCGTCATTCGGGGGGCTACCCGCGTTATTCGGGGGGCTACCCGCGTCATTCGGGGGGCTACCCGCATCATTCGGGGGGCTACCCGGAACATTCGGGGGGCTACACGAATCATTCGGGGGGCTACCCGGAACATTCGGGGGGCTACCCGCGTCAAGGGTGGAAAGAGCGCCAATCTTTATGCTTTCTACTCTTCGTTATGACGATTATATTCCCCGACCCGACAATAAATTTGATGCGCTTCAGAAAGGATATATGCAGATACTCTTTAATCATTATGCGGAGATGGGACTAACGCTTGCAGAGATACAACCACTTATTGATTTGGCGGATGATTGGGATAATAAATGGGCGATTGCGCGATTGATTGATGTGAGGCATAGCGAAACCGTTGCAAAAAACAGGGCGAGAAATTTGTTCGAGCCGGCTATCAGGTTAATGACTAAGAAGCTAAAATTGAATGACCTGGCTAAACGCTTTTTGACGGGTATGGGCATTCATATTGACAAAACATTCAGAACATCGAGCGTTATACCTTCCGGCGTTCCCGTCCTTCAATTAATTTCCGGCGGGGGCAACCTGGTGAAGTTGTATTATGGCATTGCACAGGGTGATGATGGTGTGCTGTCGCGGGGCAAGCTGAAAGGCGCTTCCATGATTCAGTATCGCATCAAATTCAGCATTGATGCACCCACCGATTATGATGATTATGATTTAACTGATTTAGCCACACGAAACCCAATTCATATCCTTTTTAAACTCGAACGAAAAGGACTAAAAATGTGGATTACCGCGCGTTGGGGCAATGTCGCCGGTTGGGGTCCCTGGAGCAATTATATTTACGGGTATGTGAGCTAACGGGGAAATGCCCTTTTAGCCCATCTCAACAAAAGAAATCCTTTACTGCATATTACAACTTAATAAAGTTTGTAAATTTTTGCCTGTGGTTGGTGTCCACACCAACCTTAACGAATCTAATGGTTGGTATGGACACCAACCACAGGCAGAATGTACACTGTTCAATAAAAAATCTTATCTTATTTTTCCACCACCACCTTCCTGCTTATTATTTCACCGCCTGACCGTATTTGCAGGTAATAGATACCAACAGCAAGACTACTGGTGTTGATGGTTTTGCTGATGAAGCCGCTTACATTGCCCGGCTGTTCCTCATATACCAATTGCCCGAAAGCATCATACAGTAAAATTGACAATTGACAATTGTCAATTGTCAATTGACCGGCTAACGTGAATTGGTTATGCGCAGGATTGGGATAGATATTGAACCGGTTAGTGATTGGCTCGTCAATGCCGGAAGGTGAATTAACAATGACGGCTCCATTAATATATATTGGAGTCAACGAATTGAAATTAGCATCAATTACTTCCAATGATGTCGGAGAATTAACAAAATTAACAGGCGATTGGTGCCCGGCACTTCCTGTAACATTAAAATGTACGGTAAATATAATGGTGGAGTCGGGCAAAGTAACTCCTCCAAGGGTGGCATCGTTCCATGAATAGGTTAGCTTTCCGGAACCTGTATTTGCTGTACCGAAACTGGCGTTCGTCATTCCGCTAAGACCGAATTGATTAACGCTGTTGTAGGTAATGACGGTTGTATCAAAACCAATTGTCCCCTGAATGGAGAGTATGTTAGTAAAATTCCATACTCTCACATTAACACCTGCTACTGAACCGTTAGCAGCATTAATGGTGTCTATCTTTAATTTCAGGACGCCTGCTGAAAATGCTGCAAACGAGGATAAAGATATGATGGCAATGAAAAGTAACTGTTTCATAAAATGTTGATTAGGATTACTCTTTACGGGTTGCAAAAATAGCATAAATTCGTTGGTATTAAGTAACTTTCCTCACAGAGTTGCGTTTCAGCCGAAATTGATGAAAATTTGAACGAACTTTAATGAAGCAAACAAAAGAAGAGAATTTTTACAACGAACTGCCTGCTGCGATAAAAGTCCTGAAACAAGGGGGCATTATCATTTACCCGACTGACACCATCTGGGGCATTGGCTGCGACGCTACCGATGAAAAAGCCATAAGCAGGGTGTTCGCCATCAAACAAAGGGAAGAAAAAAAATCGCTCATCATATTGGTTGATACCATTGACATGCTGGCGCGTTATGTAAAAGAAATGCCTCCTCATGCGCCCGATTTGATTGAGTATGCCGAAAGACCCCTGACCATAATTTACCCGACTGCACAAAATCTTCCGGCAAACCTTACGGGAGATGACGGAAGCGTGGCAATAAGGGTGGTGAAAAATCCGTTCTGCAAAGAATTAATCGCCCGTTTGGGCAAGCCCGTTGTTTCTACTTCCGCCAATATCAGCGGCAGCAAACCGCCTGCGTTTTTCGGCGAGATTGACCCGATACTCTTGCAGCGTGCGGATTATGTAGTAAATTTGCGGCAAAATGAAAAACAGCATCATGCTCCAAAACCTTCCGTTATTATTAAATTAGGAATGAAAGGAGAGATGGAGTTTATCAGGAAATAATTAGCAAAGAAAACAGCCACAGATTCACAGATTAAAAGAAAAAAATCTGTGAATCTGTGGCAATATATAAAATCTTAAATCTTGAATGTCTTGTCACAGATTCAGAGATTAAAAGAAAAAATCTGTGAATCTGTGGCAATATATAAAATCTTAAATGTCTTTCGCAACCGCATATTCAAACTGTAACCTGAAACTGCATTTAACGAACCCGATTTTCAATATCATTTCAAAAACAGCGGAAGAAATGGGATTGAAAGCATTCGTTATCGGCGGTTATGTGCGCGATATTTTACTGGGAATTCCTTCAAAGGATATTGATATTGTTGTGAACGGCAGCGGAATTGAGCTTGCAACAAAAGTAGCCCGCGCCATAAGGGCAGATAAACAGGTTAATATTTTTAAGAATTTCGGAACTGCAAATATTAATTTCGAGGGTATGGAGATTGAGTTTGTAGGGGCAAGAAAAGAATCATATCGAAGTGAATCGCGCAAGCCGGTGGTGGAGGACGGAACGCTGGAAGATGACCAGAACCGACGTGATTTTACCATTAACGCCATCGCCATTAGTTTGCAACCGGAACATTACGGAGAAGTGATTGACCCTTTCAACGGTATCGGTGATATTGAAAATAAAATCATCCGCACCCCGCTCGACCCTGATATTACATATTCCGATGACCCATTGCGAATGCTCCGCGCCATCAGGTTTGCCTCACGACTCAATTTTGAAATCGAAAAAGAATCGTTCGATGCCATTCGCAGGAACAGGGAGCGTATTGCCATTGTGTCGAAAGAGCGCATCATTGATGAACTGAATAAGATTATCATGGCAGAAACCCCATCCTTTGGTTTCAAGTTGCTGTTTAATACCGGCATGTTACACCTGATTTTTCCGAGGATGACGCGGCTTCACGGAGTGGATGTCAAGGAAGGTATGGGACATAAAGATAATTTTTACCACACTTTGCAGGTGCTTGATAATATTTCACCAAATACGGATAACCTTTGGCTTCGATGGGCTGCCATTCTGCACGACATTGCCAAGCCGGACACGAAACGCTATGATAAAGAGCAGGGCTGGACATTCCACGGGCATGAGGACAAAGGAGCAAGAATGGTTCCGGGTATCTTTGCCGATTTGAAACTTCCGCTTAATGAAAAGATGAAATATGTGCAGAAATTGGTGCTGTTGCATTTGCGACCTATTGCACTTGCAAAAGAAGTGGTTACCGATTCGGCGGTAAGACGACTGCTGTTTGAGGCGGGCGATGATATTGACGACCTGATGACACTTTGCGAAGCTGATATTACTTCAAAAAATGATATTAAGGTCAGGAAATACCTGCGTAATTTTGAATTGGTCAGGAAGAAGTTGAAAGAAGTGGAGGAAAAAGACCGGATTCGCAACTGGCAGCCACCCATTGACGGAATCGAAATAATGGAAATATTCCATTTAAAGCCAGGCAGGGAAATAGGCATACTTAAAAACGCCATCCGTGAAGCGATATTGGATGGCGTTATCAGCAATAATTACGAGGAAGCATATAATTTTATGCTTGAAAAAGGCAGGGAAATGGGACTTTCAATTGACAATTAATAATTAATATGAACTATCACAACTATCTTAACTTTCACAACTAATAAAAAATGGCAATCTACAAATTCAGAGTAACAATTGACCACGAAGACACTATTTTCAGGGATATTGAAGTACAATCAAACCAGAGCTTCATGGAATTTAACAGGGGGATTATTGAGGCATTCAACCTTAGCGAATGCCAGGAGGTTATTTTTCTGGCAAGCGACAATAATTGGCACCAGGGTACTGAACTAATGGTTATCAGGGACAATATGGTTGTGTTCAAAGAGGAAAAAGATAAAGACGGGAAAGCAAAGAAAAAGAATGTGCTGAAACCAATCGCCCTTTATGTTGATGACCCTCACCAGCATTTTATTTGTTTCATTGATTCAAAAATTCCGCTCGTGATGTTCATTGAACTCATGAAAATTAATACTGATGAACCGGACGAGGATGAAGATATGATTACTTATCCCCGAAGCGTTAAATCATTCGGACAAGCCCCCAAGCCGGTTCAGATGGGTGGAGCAATCCCTGTCCCGGTTGAAGATGATGAAGATGAAAACGGCGAACGTAGAATAAAAGCCCAGGCAGATGATGTTAATGCCGAGGAAGATGATTTGCTTGACGAGGAAGGAGAGCCGACCGATGAAGACCTGGAACATGAAGAAACCGAACTTGGATTGGATGAAGGCGATACGGACAACCTTAAGTCAGAAGAAGGAGAAGCTGAAGCTGAAGAAGGGGAAAGCGCTGAAGAAATGGAAGAGACCAACTTCGATGAATTTCCCACAGGAGAAGATGATTTTATTTGATTGACTATTGACAACAGAACACAGATGACACGGATTCAACTTATAAAAACTGATTTACTTTTATCCGTTTTTATTAGTTGAATTCGTGTCATCCGTGTTCCATTCATAATTCATTATTAATTATTAATTATTAATTATTAATTATTAATTATTAATTCAAAAACCCTTATCATAATTTGCGGTCCAACTGCCGTTGGGAAAACCGCTTTGGGCATTGAAACAGCGCTTCAACTCAATACCGAAATTATATCAGCCGATTCCAGGCAAATCTATCGTGAATTGCTGATTGGAAGTTCCCCTCCCACCCCCGAACAGCTCCGACAGGTGAAACATCACTTCATCGGAACCAGGTCGGTGCAAGATGAATACAACGCAGGAACTTACGGGCAGGACGCACGAAAACTGCTCGAACAACTTTTTCAACAACATGATTATATAGTGCTTTGCGGCGGTTCCGGACTATATATCCGTGCTGTTTGCGAAGGAATGGATGAACTTCCCGAACAGGATGCGGCAACAAGGGAATTGCTGAATAATCTGTATAAAGAGAAAGGAATTGAAGCGCTTCATGAACAGCTTTTGCAACTTGACCCTGAATATTTCCACCAGGTTGACCTCCATAACCCGCAACGGCTCATCAGGGCATTGGAGGTGTGTATGCTCACCGGGAAAACGTATTCTTCTCTAAGAACTCAAACCTCAAAACTTAAATCTCAAACCGGCTTCCGGCAGGTAAAAATCGGTTTGAACATGGAGCGGAAAGAACTTTATGAGCGCATCAATCAAAGAGTGGACACGATGTTTGAACAAGGATTGGAACAGGAAGCACGTTCGCTTGAACATCTGCGACATTTAAGCGCTTTGCAAACGGTGGGTTATTCAGAACTTTTTGATTATTTCGACCGGAAGTGTTCTTTGAATGAAGCTAAAGAACTGATTAAGCGCAACAGCCGAAGATTCGCCAAGCGACAGCTTACCTGGTTCAGGAAGGATAAAGAGATTAAATGGTTGCTTCCTTCTGAAATTATCTCTACCTTTGCCCACTCATTTTAACCTTAATATACACACACTATTATGGTAAATATTCAACATAACTTCATGGTCAATGCTCCTGTTGTAAGAGTATATGAAGCCATTACCACACTCGATGGTCTTAGGCGCTGGTGGACAAAAGAAACTACCGGAAACCCTGATAAGGACGGGGAAATACGTTTCGGCTTTGGTGAGGAATTTTACAACAAAATGAAAGTTAGCGCCCTCACTAAAGATGCTTCTGTTGCATGGGATTGCACAGATGGACCGCCAGATTGGTTAGGAACACAAATAATCTTTACACTTAGCGAGCAAAAAAACGGATGTTCCGTGAAGTTTGAACACAAGGGATGGAAAGAAGCCAATGACTTTTACGGCATGTGCAATTATCACTGGGGGCTTTACATGAAAAGCTTGAAATTGCTTTGCGAAACAGGCAAAGGAACGCCTCATATTGCCGATGTGAAAGCAATGTAAAGCATTTCTCCCCTTATTCCCTTTATTTCCTCTCACTTCATGAACTTTTCGACAAAAGGTACTATGTATTACATGGTACTATTAATATTTTGCATATTTTTGCGGCATGAATTCAGAAAACATCCGTGCGCAAATGAGGAAAGGGGTATTGGAGCTTTGCATCCTTTCCGCATTATCAGAGCATGATTGCTATGCTTCCGACATTATTCAGAAACTTAAAGAGGCGAAGCTCATTGTGGTGGAAGGAACACTCTATCCGTTGCTTACGCGCCTCAAAAATGATGGTGTATTGAGCTACCGTTGGGAAGAATCAACCTCCGGTCCTCCCCGTAAATACTATAAGCTTACCGAAGAAGGACAAGAATTGCTGAAGGAGTTAAATGCTACCTGGGCAGAATTAGTTAATGCAGTTAAAACCCTAATCCCTAAAAAATGAAAAAAACCATTGCTGTCAACATCAGCGGATTTATTTTCCATGTTGACGAAGACGCCTGCCAAAAATTAGAAAGTTATCTTGGCGCACTTAGGCGAAGTTTTAAAGACTCCGAAAGCCGCGAGGAGATTATCGCCGACATCGAAGCACGTATTGCCGAGTTGTTTCGCGAAAAAAGCGGGGACAACCGCAAAGCCATCTGCATGGAAGATGTCGCGCAAATGATTGAAGTGCTTGGCAAACCCGAAGAACTGGGGGATGCGGGACGAGGGACAGGGGACGAAGGAGCAGGGACGAAAGAACCACAAACTGATGACCGGAAAACAATCCGCCGGTTGTTTCGCGACCCTGACAGCAGGGTAATCGGCGGAGTTTGTTCGGGTGTCAGCGCTTATTTCGACCTTGACCCGATATGGCTGCGGCTCATCTTCGCCTTTTCGTTCTTTATGTTTGGCGCCGGTTTGCCGCTCTATGTTATTCTTTGGATTGTAATTCCGAAAGCAAGAACCACAGCCGAAAAACTGCAAATGAAGGGAGCAACCGTTAATATCTCCAACATCGAAAAAAACATAAAAGAAGAATTTGAACATATAAAAACAAAGGTAGAAGGTTTGCATGATGAAGCGAAGAACAAAAACCTGCTCGAAAATCTAAGGAGCTTTCTTGAAAAAGTTATCCTGCTGTTTATTGAACTCTTTACAGCCATTTTTCGCGCGATAGCAAAAATAACCGGAGTAGCATTAGTGATTTTCGGGCTCATAACGCTGGCGATTGTGGTAAGTTCGTTTTTCGGTCTTTCAAATGTTGTAACGCTTACATCCGAAACGGGCGTCATCAGCTTTTCCATCAAAGAATTTTTAGTTAAATTTTTCAGTTCGCCCAACCAGGTAACGCTCTCTGCCGTTGGTTTGCTCATACTGCTTGGAGTGCCGTTGCTTGCCATTGTTTACGGCGGTTTCCGACTCATTTTTCATGATTCACACAGGAACAGGAAGGCAGGAAAAGTAATCGGTACGCTCGCCTTCATCACCTGGATTTGCGGGCTGTTAATATGTTCGGTTGTGGGTGCGCAAATCGCGAAAGATTTTTCGGTTGCAGCCGATAAAAAAGAAACCATCGCCCTTACTCAACCGGTTCCGCCGTGCAATACGCTTTATTTAGCGCTTATTAAAAGCGACAAGGAGGACGATGAAGATAACAGGGTGGAAATCCATTCGGGGAAAGGAAAATGGAACATCAGCACAAGCGGCGATATTCATAACCTTATCAGCAAACCGGAACTGGAATTGGCGAAAAGCCCTACGGACAGCTTTCAGTTGGAAATTATTCTTACTGCAAAAGGAAAAACCAAAAAAGAAGCCCTTGAAAGAGCGGCAAACATCAGCTACCAACTTAATCAGCATGACTCGACGCTTGAATTCGGCAAATACTTTCACATACCCGATAATGAAAAATGGAGAGGGCAATCGGTAAAGTTTGTGCTCAAAGTTCCTTCGGGAAAAAGCGTTCACCAGTCGGAAGAACTTAGTCAATTAATAATTGACAATTGATAATTGAAATAATCGCACAAATTTTCAATTATCAATTGTCAATTATCCCTACCCCCTCCCCTCCCCCGTTCTGTTGGACGGAAGAGGAGAGCTAACCCTTTGGGATAAGGAATAATTTTGGAGAATAAACCCTAAAATCCCCAAAATTATTTCACCATATAATGTAAGCCGATATTTGCTCCACCCCATGCGTTGTTGGAGCTTTGATACGGATGTGAGGGATAATCTCTGCGCAATGCGGGCTGATTTATATCATTAAAGCCCATATTGAAATTCAACCCTCCGTGAAAATACAGGTTGCCTATCAATTGCAAATCATCGCCAATCTCGAACCTTGCGCTTAAATCGTGGTTCACAAAAAATGACCCCCCGTTTTCAGTTGGAGGATGTTGCGTAACACCGTTGATGGTGATTGATTCGCTTTGGAGAAACCCGAATTGAGGTCCTGCCATTATATAAAACTGCGACCTGCAAAGCCCCGACATTAATTTTAACATCACCGGAACCTGTAAATAATCCAGTTTTATTTCCTTTCGCATCGGAACACCCGAATTATCCTCATAATTTTGTCCCTGACCGGAATAATAACCCTCCACGGCAATCCCGAAATTGTGAATAATATTGTACCCCATAATCAAACCGCCGGCTCCGCGAATGGTTTGAGCGTAATCCAATTCCTTGCCGCCATAAGAGAACTGGTGCATGATGAAACTTACGTTAAGCGCGCCGTTGGCTCCAAAATAGAAACCGGTTTGGTCATACGAATCGCCTTTCGCAACCTTCCTTGCCGGATTTTCCTGTGCATTTGAGTATGCTGCAACATAAAGCATCAACCCAAAAAATATGATTAACTTTTTCATGTTCTATTAATTTTAATGAATAACTTTAAAACAATTCAAAGTTAAAAGAAAAATTGAATTTACCAAATGATAATTATTAATGAATAATTAATAATTAATACCCGCCTAATGCCCCGTCTTGCATTTCTTATCTCACCTCTTACACTTCATAAACAATTGATAAACAATATAAACTCACCTGAAACGCATTTGAATTCATTCAGTTGAGTTCCAATCTCACGTCTGTGAGATTGGAACTCACTGACGTGAGATTGAATCTCACAGACGTGAGATTGAATCTCGCAGACATGATTTTCAATCTCACAGACGTGAGATTGAAACTTACAGACGTGAGTTACCATGTATATACACGAAATTGAATCTCGCAGACTTGATTTTGAATCTCACGTCTGTGAGATTCAAAATCACAGACGTGAGATTGGAAATCGAAGCCGTGAGTTTGCCGTTTTTTTCATTCAAACGGTTGTTCGCAGGAACAAAAAGGGGTTCTGATGGAAAGTGGTTTATACCTTATATATATAGCAGCAAAATTTAAATAAGATGTTTTTAATTACCTTTGCCCGTTCTTAATTTCTAACCTAAAAACCAAAAACAATGAAAAAATCAATCCTTATCACAATTATTCTTTTATCGGGCTTGTTTGCGCAGGCGCAAATTACGCTGGAGCATACTTATCCAACGGGTGCACTTCCTCCAAATTATTTGAGTTTAGTAAAACTAAGTTCTTCGGGATATAAATATGTAATGAATAATGGCAGTACCATTACATTGTACAATTTAGACCATACTGTTTTTAGGACTATAACCATTCCTCCTTTAGTTGGCTGGGGAGGTGGTACTGTTCAAATTTTTTATATAAGCGAAGGGCTTTTCAATACTGACACTTCAAGCATTGCATATTTACTTACTTATGTAGATACTAACGCATTTAACCCTGTAGTACACGCAAGAGTTTTTGACCAGAATGGAAATATTTTATTTTCAAAAGATAGTGCAGTAGCTCAAACAGGAGAATCATTTTATGGATATGCAGAATTTATTTCATACACACCTTCAGGTTTTAAAATGATAATATATGATCAATTTGAATACGGGACATCTGCTTATGTTTACTCTTTGCCGGGAACTTTACCTTGCCATGACTGCACGAATGGAACAATTACGAGCATAGCGCCACCTATAACCGGCAATGGTGGTATTGCAAATTATCCTAATCCGTCAAAAGGACAAACAACCGTTGAATATACCCTGCCGCAGGGAATTACCACTGCCGATTTGGTGTTTTATAACATGGCGGGTCAGGAATTAAAGCGATATAAAGTAACGAACGCTTTCCGCGACATCCTGGTTAATACCGCCGACCTCGATGCAGGAACTTATTATTATCAAATCCAGACATCGGATTTCAAAGCAGGTAAGAAAATGGTGGTGATTAGGTGAGGGGATGTAAGATGTAAGATGTAAGATGTAAGATGTTAGATGTAAAAGCCCTACCTTTGCAAAAAATTCAAATCACTTATGTTACCTGAAGCTATCAAAGAACAAATAAAACTTGAAACTGAATTGCTACGGCTTTATTTTGTATTATTTCTTGCGGATTCATCGGGAACAATTGCTCTTATAGGGAAAAAAGACTTTATGGAAAATTCAATTAACTTTGCTTTATTTATTGCGGGAATAGTATTTGCGGGAGTGTTGCTGTTTTTGCTATATAAAGCAAAAATTAAGATAGAAAGTTTAATTAATCATTTAAATCAATAAATATCATGTTTCAACTAATTGCAGTTATTGTTTTTAGCGCTATGATAATTGGCGCTTTTACCTTCTTATTGTTTGAAAAAGATAAAAACTACGAGGAAATTATGAAAATGAAAAAGCCAAAGCCGGACAACAATCCGTAACCCTGCCCAATAGCGTTATTCATCAATTTTCACCAGCTTTGCATGAAGAACTTCTTTTCCCGTTCTTAATTCAAGGAGATAAACCCCGGGAGCAAGGGTTTGGGTATTGATAGCGACGGATTGCATCCCTTTCTTTATTCTTCCATTAAATATGTTCAATGCTTCTTTTCCATTCAGAGCGAAAAGCTTTAGGGCGGCTTCGCTTTCGGAACCGAAATTAAAGTTCACAGTTACGTGGTCGGAAGAAGGATTGGGCGCTATCGAAAAGAGCGATTCAGCAGGAGTTTCCTTTACGGCTTCGCAAATATTAACAGCCACATGAAGCGTATCGGAAACAAAACCTGAAACAAGATTATAGTTAGTTTCTATAACATTTACCAAACCCGTTCCGCTACTCCCCCACTCCACTGCTACCGTATTTCCGCTGCTGCTCACAATGGTTCCGCCCGAAACATTCCAGCAATAGGATGAACCGGCATTGCCAGAAGCGATATAGGTTTCGATGCTTCCGGCACAGGTAAGCACATTCCCGGAAGGAAAAGGAGATGGAAATTGCAATGTCTTATACAAAAAAGCATTTCCAAGCTTAAAAACCGTGTCCCAGTATTGATTCGGGAAGGTAACTACACCACTCGGAGCGCCATAAAAAAGATGCGGCTGCCCCACAAACGGATATAATTCATGGTATAAACCTACGGTGCTTGCGCGGGCGTTGAGGCGGAGCGAACCGTATAAATAAGGAAAGGTGTATCCGACTGTAAAACCATAACCTTCAATGTAAGGCACAAAGGCATCGGCAGTACCGTGAATCATCAGCAGCGCTGTGGAATCAGCGGTTTCAATAAAAGAAGTATCGGTCATGGCTCCCCATAAATCAATAATGCCTTTTACATTAACAGCATGATGAAAAGAATTTCCACTGCAATCAATACAGCCCATGTCAACCGGAAAAAGGATGCTGCTGTATGTGGCTGTGTCGCGCTCCGATTCATGGTCAATGAAGGTGGCATTGAGCGCCGTAATTGCTCCTGCGCTTTCGCCGCCTATATAGATAAGGTTGGTGTCTATTCCGTAAGTAAGGTAATTTTCAACCAGGAAACGCACGGCAGCGCGACAATCCTGTTCAGCCCTGTAAATGGCTCTTTTGGCGCTTTGAATCAGGACAGGGTCCATGCCGATGCGATAATTCGGAGCCACCGCCACATAACCGTGGGAGGCAAGCGAATCGCACCAGGCAACCATGTCCGCATCGGTTTTACTGCCCAAAATAAAGCCCCCTCCAAACATCATAACCACCAACGGACGTCTTGTCAGCGTATCGCCTGCCGGCTGATAAACATCCAATTTCAGGTTAACTGAATTGCCGAGGTCATCATCGGCAACGCCGAATTGAATATCATGAATCGTATCAATCGAATCAAAACACTTATGGATGTAGCGCTCCGGCTGGCAGGGCTGCTGGGCGAAGAGGGGGGTATAAAGGTATAAAGGTATAAGGAGAAATAAGGGTAGAATTTTTCGCATCCTGACAGGATTAATTAAGCTGAAAATTTGTGCTTACAAAAATAAGTAAAAAATCTTAGGGATTGAACATCCAAAAAGTTTATCTTTGCAAAGTAA
>Ga0207111_10165_pt1 | contig 17386 bp, 13 predicted proteins | sample Alteio_BWMinHeat_71_FD_153577 | JGI IMG/M metagenome (GOLD analysis project Ga0207111, IMG submission 153577) | Enriched cells from forest soil in Barre Woods Harvard Forest LTER site, Petersham, Massachusetts, United States -... | ecosystem: Environmental > Terrestrial > Soil > Temperate forest >... | reverse complement strand
GGGGGCACAAATTTTGTTCACGCACCGTCAATCGTAGAAGTGGGCCCCGGCGTTTTGCTTGCAGCATTTTATGCCGGTTCTCAATTCCAATCACCAGATACTAAGATTTATGCCAGTCGTTATGAAAATGAGCAATGGTCTGAGGCTGTTGCGGTAGCATCAAGTGACGAGATAACAACGAATTTACCATCAGCCATTTCAAAACAACCAGGAGAAACCCCGTGCTGGGACCCTACTTTATGTAACGTGAATGGCGCTCTTTTTCTATTTTATAAGATTGGTGAATCGCCTTATTCATGGACCGGGGCGTTGAAAAGATCGTACGATGGTGGGAAAACATGGTCGAAGCCTGAGTTGCTCGCGCGGCATGGCGTTGTGGGGCCGCATAAAAATAAACCGCTTTTATTGCCCGATGGTTCGCTGGTATGCCCTTCGGCGCGCAGCAGTTGGCAGTCGTGGACAGGATATGTTGATATTTTAAAACATGCTGGTGCAGCTAATGAAGCATGGCAGGCGGTTGGACCATTAACGTATGACGATCCGGCGTCAGGCATTTTGCAGCCAACTATTTTTACTGATCGTGAAAATAATCTCCGCATGCTTTTCAGAACAAAAAATGTGCCATTTTTATGTACCGCAACATCGTGTGACGGCGGTGTGACATGGTCAAAGGTTGAACCAACAGCAGTGCAAAGCAATGATTCGTGTTGTGATGCGGTGACATTGCGTGATAAGCGTGTTTTGCTGGTTTATAATGATCTTCCTGCGGGCCAACGTTACAAGCTTGATCTTGCAATTTCAGGTGATGGCGGAACGACGTGGCAAAATATTGTTGTGCTTGAAGAATGTGATGATCATAAAAAAAATGTTTGTTTTCCTGCGATCATTCAAGCGTCAGATGACGTGGTGCATGTGTTGTATGTGTACAACAATGAAAGCATTACGCATGTGATGATAAAGTCGTAGCGAAAAAAATCAGCCAACCTTTAATTTTTTTTCAATATATTTTTGTAGGTCGCATTGCATAACTGTTTTGCCATCAGATGTTTTTTCTTGTAAAAAACCTATTGATTTTAAGAAGGCTATTACACCGGCATCGGTTCCAAGGTAAACAACCGGTTTTGATTTTTTGTGCATTTCCCATGCATCATCCAGTGCTTGATTGAGAAGAAGATGCTGAGTTTTACTGTTTGGCGCTGTGAGTGAGAAAATGTGCACACTACCAATTTTATCTTTTGAATCCAGATATCGATTTGGTATTGCTACTCGATAACTAATTGAGCAAGATTTGTCTACACCACATGTAATTTCTCTTAAGTATCCAAACTTAAAACGTGCTGGAGGGGTTTCTAGATCTTTATCTCCATCCGATTTGAAAAATTCACGATCAGAAGATGAAAAGCGATCGGTGTGATTTTTATTAAAACGAAGAGTGCTTGTATCGCCGTCTACACCTTTTCCTTCCATGGCATGTGATGATTGAGAAGCGATTAGGCAGCAGGTGAGGAACAGTCTAAATAAGATTTTATTCATAAAATTTTCTTTCGACATTTTTTTATTCTGAATTTACTTTTTAATCTTCTTCGTCAGAATCTTCTTCCGCTCTAGATGAGAAAGCTTTTGCTAAGCGCTCATTAAACGAATAGATGTTTATGTTTTTAATGATTTTTGGGATCATACCAGAACTAAAAACTGATAAATCAATTATGTCTTTGTTTTCAACTAAGCGTTTATAAATTTCTCGAATCCGCTTGTCTTTGATTTTTGCCACCAAAAGTTTTTTGTCATTTATTTTGTCATTTATATGGATTTGTGCAGCATCTTCTAGTGCTAAACAGAGCAATAGATCATGGAGCTCTTGCTCAGGATAAAATGGTTCTTTCTGGATGACCGTAAGGTCTGAAATTATTATATCAACATTTTCTTGTGAAAATACAGAATACTTGTTTGGAATCGCGATAGTATATGAGATGCTCGCAATAGATTCTCCCTTATTTAAGCACTCAATTTTACGTTTGTATCCCTGTACAAATTGGGCAGGAATATTTGCATCAACATCGGGGGTTGTTTTTAAAGCATTCATCAATCGCGCATGGCTTTTGGAATAAATATCGGTATGTTTTGTTTGCAAAGAATATGCGCGTGTTTTTGTTTTGATTATTTGAAAATCTGCATTAATTCTCTCAAGCCAGCTGATGTTGTCGGGTGTTGGTGAGTTTGACGGTGATTTTTTGTCTATGTTCGTTGGTTCATTTTCTGATTGTTGCATGGCGTGCGCGTTGAAAGTGAATAGAAAGCAGGCGAATAAAAGTTTGAATAAGATGCGGTTCATAATTTTTCTTTCTATTTTCATTGAGCGGCCGTTGTTGCTTCTGTAAACAATTCTCTGCCGGTTTTGAAGAGTTTGCGTGCGTGTTTTTCTACAAATATTTTGAGATCGCCTTTCATGCCTACATAGACACCGTAAGGTGAGTAACTTGTAAGCCCGGCTTTTTTTAAAGCGGCTTTTGCCGCGCAATGGTCAAACGAACCAGCCGAATGCAAATAATTGATTTCTTTTGATACAGGGTCGATATGCCATGCATCCATCAGTGCGGCGTAGAGCAAAAGATGTTCGATGCCAGCATATTGTTCGCCAAGTTTGTGATTGTGAAACGAAATCCCCCAGATCGAGGTAGACAGTTCATCCTGTGATTTTAGCCCATTGTTTATTCCCACGGTATACTCGATGCGTGCAAAGCACTCTCTGATAGAACCAACTGTATTCAGGCTTGTTCCCACACAAAAGATTTTACGTTTATAACCAAACTTCAAATGGCGTGGGATACTTGCTTCTTTCCCATCTGCTATGGATTCAAGCACTTTTTTATCATCTTCTGAATACTTATCTTCGTGTTGTGCTTCCAATTGCAGTGACAATACTGGTCCATACCTACGTGGTATAAAAAGACGTGTTTTTAAAAAAGCGTTGATGTCGTTGAGTGTTGGCAAGGGGCTGGTATCAGGTGCACAAAGACTATTGAACCAGCTCAGAGCTCCAGATTTTTTTGGTGCTTGTGGTTGTGCAGCTTTTGCATCTGTTCGATCTACGTTGGGTTGATGTGATTGTGTGAGCAGTCGTTTAACGTCGCCACATTCATGACCATCGTCTTCATGCAATTCTTCAGTTGAGTCTGAAGTTTTGGTAGAGATCTTTAAATCAGCAAGTTCTGTTGCTATCGATTGCTCGTCAACTTCAACATCAGTTTTGGTAGAGATCTTTAAATCAGCAAGTTCTGTTGCTATCGATTGCTCGTCAAGCATCGCATATGTTAATACGAACATGCTGGCAAAAATACAGATGGTAAAGATATGTTTTATGATAGTTTTCATGCGCGCAGTCCCTTTCAGTTGTGCGGAAAAAAAGTGTTTATAGCTTTATGAATCACAGGGGTAACAACAATAACAAACACCGTCTTCGTTTTCACAACAGCAACAAGCGCTTTGATCATTTGTCAGACTCGTAAAAAGATGTATCCCTTTTCTTCTAACTTTATGGGCATGTTTTTCTACAAATGTTTTAAGGTCTATCGTCAACTTGTCTGTGGTTTGAGTGAAACCAGCTTTCTTGAGCGCCGGAATAATAGCATTATCAGCATTAACAAAAGATGGTACGTAGATAACTTTTTTAGATGATTGATTCGATAGCCAAACATCCATGAGCGCAGCGTAGAGTAAAAGATATTCAAGCCCCACTTTTTTTTTTAATTTGGAAGAAAGAAAAAGACTAGAAATCTCTATTTCTGAGGTGTTAACCGTATAAGAAAGAGCAGCAATTGTTTCTCTGCTATCAGAGTCACAACAGACGATTTTTTTTTGTTGGTTATTAATAGATACTTTTTCAAACTCTACGAATGCCCATGCTTCTGTGTAACACCAGCTTTTATTTAGATATATTCCTGCGTCAATTCTTGCTAAAAAGTTTAGGTCATCAATGCCGTTTAAGGTGGAGTTGTTTGTGCTCGAACAACAACAACAGGTCAGACATTCCCAGCAGCTCCACAAGCAACCTGTTTTTTGAGAAGTGTTAGAAACAGGAGTTTTTGAGTCAACACGTGGGTCCCCAAGCATATTCATGTTGGTTGGGCCTGTTTCGTCTTCTGTGCTCATATCAGCAATCATCGACGCTAGTTCTTCGTCGGTAGGCACAATTTCTTGAGTAGCTTGCGGTGCTCGTACGACTTTAACGTCAGTAAATTCTAAGGCTCTGTCGTGCGTGTGCCAATGTACAACTCCTGTTGCCGCTTTTTCATCACCCATCGCGTGTATCGATACAAAAGTGATGCAGGCAAAAAATAATAACGATGGGGCAAAGTTATTCATGGGTTCTCACATTTCGTGAATGGTTTCGTACGGTAGTTTTAAAGTTAGATAAACATTGACCAATCCGTTTATCAGAAACTTCTATTCGATCAATGGACAATTTTATAGCACGTTTGATATCTTCGGTACGATCGGCGTGAGATTTTGAGGTAAATAACTTCTTAGCTTTTGCCAAACAATCTTTTTCTTTCGATATAAATTGTTGTAGCGAATTTCTTAACACGCTTAGGTGTTCAGTTTGTGTAAACCCAGTATCTTTGAGTACCTCGCGGAAAGAACCAGGTAATACGACAACTTCGACAGGGCAATCTTCGTCATAATTGTTGTGAAAAGCATCATTAAGTACTGCGTAGATAAGGAAATGTTCAAGCCCAATGTTTTGATAGGGCGCGGTGAGTTTCATTTCAAGAATACTGACGTAATCACTTTTATAAGAGAAGTACGCGCTTAATGGTGATACGATGATAGCGTATGAAATATAACCAATATTTTTTATTTCATCATCGCCGCGTGCAAAACATTCAATTTTTTGTTGATATCTATTGAGACCAAATTCATCTTGTTGGACATGAACCTCTCTCAATTGAATGGTCTTGCCATTGATCGGATGTTGTGCGAGAAATAGATTCATTTCTTTTAGTAAACCACCAAGAGCTGTATCATCATCGTTTAATTGGGCTGCCTGTTTTGATTCTTTTTTTTCATCAAGACGAACATCGTGCATAGCTTCTGCTACGTCATCGACAATTATTGCATCTTCACCAAGATCAAATTCTTGTTCTTCATCATCGGCATCATCATCAGAATAAGCATAATTTGCGGGATCTGTCATGATCTCGTTCTCCATAGCCTGTGACGATAAGATAACGCTTGAAAATATACATGACATGATCAAAGACTGAAAAAGAAATTTAGAATTAAAAAGATTTTTGTTCTTGTGCGACATAATTTACCTTATTATTAACCGTTTTTTGAGAAGATTCGATAATCGAGTGGTCTTGAATGATAAGCAATCGATCAACATTGTCAAGCATCGTTGGTCGATGAGATACGATGATGACGGTCTTTTCTTTACGAATTTCTTCAATCGCACATTTGATCATCTGTTCAGATTCTTGATCAAGCGCAGACGTTGCTTCATCAAAAATAAGAATATCGGGGTCTTTGAGCAACGCGCGTGCAATGGTGAGCCGTTGCTTTTGCCCACCCGAAAGCAGGGTGCCATTTTCGCCCACCATGGTGTCGTATCCCTGAGGGCATGCTTGAATAAATTCATCGGCATAGGCAGCTTTACATGCGGCAACAATTTCTTCTTGGGTTGCTTCAGGTTTTGCATAAGCAACATTGCGTAAAATCGTATCATTGAATAAAAAAGTTCGCTGTCCAACATACCCAATTTTTTCACGCAGGCTTGCGTAGGAGATAGAAGTTATATCGTTGCCATCGATCAAAATAGTTCCTGAGGTTGGCCAGATAAAACCGAGAAGCATATCGCACAACGTGCTTTTGCCTGAACCAGAGGGGCCGATGATACCAACGCATTCGCCTTTTTTGATGGTGAAATTAACATTCTCTAAAACAGGATGGGTATCATCGTAACTAAATGAAACGTTGTGCCAACCGATTTCGCGTTCAAAATGGTTGAGTTCAATTTGTTTGTTTTTAATTGCGGGAAATTCTGAATCCATCATATCAAAAATACGATCAGCTGCAGCAAGACCGTATTGAATATCGGAATAGACGTTGACCATGCGTTTTAATGGTTGGTAGGCCAAAAGCACCGCGCCGACAAATGAGGTGAGTTGTCCGGCAGTCATGGTGCCTGCAAGCACTTGGTGTGCAGCAACATACAAAACAAGGCCGCTGCCTAACATTGCAATCACCTGCATTAATGCTGGCGCTAAACATTCGATATGGGCATTGTACATGATCGAAATAAAGTTGTGCGCCAATTGATCTTTGAATCGACTGATCTCAATTTTTTCGGCATTGAAGGCTTTGATTTCGCGAACACCAACAAATGTTTCTTGCAACATGGTGCTCACATTGCCCATTTGCATTTGGATGGCGCGTGATGCGGCTTTCCGTTTGCGCCCCATTTTTTTGATGGTAATGCCGATGATCGGTCCAACCACGAGCATCAAAGTTCCCAGAAACCAATTTTGATAGAAGGCAACGCCAATGAGAAAAGAGGCTTCAAAAATACTGCTGATGCCATCTTTTATGGTTTGAGACGATGTTTGCTGAATCATTTGAATGTCGTTTAAGAAATATGACATCAAATTGCCGGTCGAATGTTTTTGAAAGAACGAGGTTGGAAAATAGATGACTTTGGCGAATAAATCTTTTCTAAGATCGTTAATAACGCGGTTACCCACCCAATGCAGGGAGTAATTGGTGAGGTACATAAATAGGCCCTTGAGAGTGAAAAAAAGCAGGAATATCCCAATGAAGGGCATGATCAGGTGGCTGTAGCGGTTAATGAAAATCTCATCAACGGTATGCTTGAGCATGTAGGTTGGTAATGCTGAGGCGATGCCATAAAGCGCAGCTGAGACCAGGGAGAAAATAAGGGCTTTTTGGTAGGTCTTGGTATACCCAAGAACTCTTTGTAAACTATTCATTTTTTACTTATTGTAAGGGGTTTTGAAAAAGTATCCCATTATACTAAAGAAATTTGTCGGGAGAAACAATATTTTTTGAGGGGGTTGCGATTCTATTTTCAATTGTGCAATTTTGCCTGATAAGACCCTCCAGGGCGTTTGACTTGGTTTGGGCGGTACCTTACGATGGGGGTAGGATTATTCTTGTATTTTTTTATTGGGGGGCCTATGTTTAAAAAAATGTTATTGTTCGCGATTCTGCTCAGCAGTTCATGTGCTTTTGCAGTAGGTGATACTTCTGTTGCATCTCAGCCGGAAGCGGTTTATCTGTTTCGTACGGCAAAATTGAAAGATAAGACTCAAGCTTTAAAAGTGTTGACCCGTATGCGTGCAAATGCTGATACTGCTATCAGTTCAGCACAAGCAATTGCATCGCAAGAAATAATGCGAGGAAAGACGCGAGAAGAGCATACGATAAATTCCATCCATTGCATTAATCATGTACTTATTGATTTACAACACAAATTTTATGATAGCGAAAAAATTGAGCTGCCAGTTCATGTTGTGATACGTCTACAAAGGGTCCTTAGTGGTTTTGATTTAATGGCTACCAATTTGTGTAACGATGGACGAGTGATAAATACTGTTGATGATTATATTCGTTTAATTAAAGATGTTTTTTATCGAGCAATACAAGATGTGAGCTCGATGCTTACTGAATATTATGAAATTTCGAGCGATGACCTTATGCCAATTTTTGCAAAACCGTTTTGAACAAATCAAACGGGAATAGTTTGTTATAAAGAAGGGCATGGATCAAAAATCCATGCCCTTCTTTTTTTAATCTGAATTATTAATCTACTTCTTGAAATCGACAAAAATTGTGTGCAGCAATGGTCCGGATCCCTTTGTCTTGTATATATTTTAGAGTCCCCATTTGTTCATTCAACAAGCTGAATAGTTTACCATCATGTGATCCTTGAAGAGCTTTTGCAGCAGGTGATTCCCATAAAGCATCGAAATAAATAGTATCATCACGCTTGCAATAAATGCAATATTCACATGGATGAAGGATGCGGTATTTTTCGCGAAGGTTGTGCAAAATACCTATTCGTTCTCCGATAAGCATTCGATAAAGTTCTTTTTCAGCATCGTCTAATTTATGAGATAACTGATTTGCAGCAATCATTTCTTTCATGCGTATTATTTTTTCTTTGCAGGAAGCAAAGAGACCTGTATAACCAGGATGTTCGAATGTATTGGCATTAAACATCTTTGTTATGTTTGCGACTAATTCTTTTTCAACTTTTTCCATACAATCCTGTTGGAGCATTGCATCTTTTTCTTCTAAGCTCTTGAATTGTTTGAGTTGTGCTTTTATTGTAGCATTATCACTCGCTGCAAAGTATTGTAGATCAATGATTTTATCAATTAATTTATTCACTTTTACGACGTCGGTATTTTTCCAGGCTGTTAGAATTTCAAAAATAATTGACCATTCTATCAAAGATGCACCAAGATTTGCTTCAGCTTCTGAAATAAGTTTTGTTTGGATGCACATTTCTCGGAATGCCAAAGCAGAATTGATCAAAGCAATAGGCAGTTCCCCTGTGGTAATAAAATTAGTTGCAAATTTTAAAGATTTTTTTATGGCGATTGAAATTTCATGAGAATCTTTAATGCCTGCTCGTTGGCAACCTTTATCGTCTACAGCAAGATTTTTGATGCCACCTGCTATCAAGGCGTTATGAGTGCTCGATATTCCAGCAATAATTTGTCCATCGGGGGTCAGTAAATCTTTAAAGCAATCAATCATAGAAGCGGTATGACAAGCCTCTAAAATAATTTTTTCAGCTTTAAAACCAGTACTAATAAGTGGTTTTACAACTTGTTCTTTCCAAAATGTTTCCCCTTTACCAAATAAAGTTCCAGAGATTCCATGATCTCCACAAATAACAAGACACTTTACGGTTCTTCCTGATGGCATAGTACGAAAGTGTTCAGCAGTTGTTTTTTCGTCTTTTAAACCAAGTCTATACATGTTACTTGCATCAAAGAGAGTTCCTGTTACACTTCCCATACCACTTTTAACGGCTTTGGTTGAGGGAAGAATGACCATGTAAGGAATTTTGTCGCCGGTATTCTTTTTAACAAGAGCTTCATAACAATGTACGCAGTTATCAGGAACAACTTCTGAGCAAACAGATTTTTTTATTTCCGATTTTTCTTCAGAGGTTGTCATAGATTCAAAGCCAGGACATCCTGGAACGCCATGATGATCAACCAAAGGTTGAATATTACGATCACTGCAACATTCGTCAACTTTTGTGCGTATTGATGCCAATGTTTCGATGGCTTTATTTCCTGTTAGATCTACGGCTTGTGGATTATATATATTTATATCGGTGCTTAATGTCATCATATCATCAGAATTTACTTTAAGAATTTCATCATCAATGAGCGGAGTAAAAATGTCTGTTGCATAAGCATTTAATAAGCATATGCGACAAAGTTTGTGTTCTTTATATTTGTAGCAAGCAGCGTTTGAGCAAGTCGGCCAGTTTTTGTTGCTATTGCGGTATTCTTGTTGAAAATCTTCAGCGAGTGCGCTTACAAATCCATCACAAAGCTTTGGATTTTCTAAATCCATGCCATAAGCCTGAGAGATTGAAATAAGCGTAAAAAGTAACAATTTTTTTAAAAAGTTCACAAAACCCCCTATTTTTTTAACTATGAATACTTAGATAATTCTATATTCTATTCTATATGTATTTTTCTATTTGTCAATAAATTATATAGAGTAAAAATAGGTAAAAAATAGAGAATTTCTGTGAAAAAAGACCAAAAATATGAAATTATTACTTAATCTTATACCCGATTCTTGTTATTAGCATATTAGTCTAGAAAATAAACTCACAAAAATCACGCCGAGGAACAATCGAGATAGGGTGTGCGCTCCCCGCGTCTATTTCTCGTATCTTTTCAATATTCAATTCTTTTTCACCAGAAGGGCTTCTCAATGTGCCTTCTTTTGCACCAGGACTCCTCATAGCTCTTACCGCAGGAGTTGCGTACAGATCATCATAATACAGTGTATTATCACGCTGAGAAAAGATGCAATATTCACAAGGCGCGAGAACTTTGTAGGCGTTCATCAGCTTTCCTATTATACCTGAGGTGCCGTTAAATTCTTTTTCAAAATCAAAAATCTCGCCGCCTTTTGGATCATAAGTATTATACATAAGCATATGATCAAATACTTTTTTAGCACGTGCTAATTGATCTTTTAATTGGTCTGACTCGATGATTTTCCTGATTTCTTCTATATCTTTTCCACAATACTCAAAGAGCCCGCGAGGATCAGTACTAATATTTGTAAAGATATGTTGTATGTTCTCAACTAAAAGTTCTTTAACACGAACTTTACAGTGGTTAAGCTTAAATTTTTTCACATATCTCCCCAATTTTGATGATACCAAGGTCATAGATTTTTCTACTTTGGTTTGATGTGAGTTGGTCGGAGAAATATTTAAAGCATCGATTTCTTGAATCTCTGTATTCAAGCGCCGAGCTTCCTGGAGATCCCTTTTGATTGCAGCATTATCACTGGCCGCAAAAAACTCAGGATTAAGAAGATGATCAATTTCTGCATTGTCCCATGTTGAGCGTTCCCAACCAGATATAATATCAATAATTTTAATCCATTCTATAAGTGCCGCGCCAGCTGCCTTATCAGCGTCTGAAACTTTTTTTGTTTGGTCGCAAATTTCTCGAAAGGCAAGAGCAGAATATCCTAAAGCGTATGGTATGGTTTGGTAGGAGCAACGACGCGTTGAAGATAAAATTGTTTTTTTTATGGTTTTTAAAAAATCTTCAGATGCGATGCTTGTTTTTTCAGCTTTCTCATCAATTTTTTGCTTGCTAGCGAACAAATCTCCTATAGCTCCTGTCATTTGTAGCATAGCAATAGTCGTAATGCCTCCAACAAATAACCCATTTGGGGTGAGCAAATCTTTAAAACAGTCAATCATAGAAGCAGAATAGCACGAGTCTATAATAATGATCTTTGCTTTAAAACCTGCACTTATAAGAGGTTCCACAACCTGCTTTCTCCAAGGTCCACTTTGCCAACTAAATAATTTTCCAGGTAATCCATGATCTCCAGCAATAAGAAGACATTCAACCGTTACATCTCGTGGCATTGTACCAAAGATCTCAGCCGTTGTTTTTTCATCTTTTAAAGCCAAGCTCAAGCTATTGAGTTTACCAAAACCCGCTATACCCATTAGGGTGTCAACTGCCATAAGAGAAGGATTAATGAGCAAGCAAGACTTTTCGCGTGCAACTTTTTGTTTGACAAGTACGTTACGACAATTTAAACAATCATCAGGAACGACTATTGATCCAACAAAAAATGGACCCTTGTTATCTTTCTTTACCATTGTTTCAAAACCGGTGCAGCCTGGAACCCCATTGTGTTGATGAACGAAAGGCTGAATATCCTTAGCGCCTGCGCAAACTTTGGCTGCTTTTTTTGCTATATTTTCTTTATTTTTTTGATCAAGAGTATTTGGATTGTATATCTTTGTGTCACTGCTTAATGTCATCATATCAGCAGCATCAATATTGAAAACCACATCATCATCAATAAGAGGAGTGAAAATATCTGCTGAATAAGCATTTAGTAGGCACACGGGACAAAGTTTATAACCTTTATAGGTGTAGGAAGCAGCGTTTGAGCAAGTCGGCCAGTTTTTGTTGCTGTCACGATATTCTTGTTGAAAATCTTCAGCGAGTGCACATACAAATCCCTGACAGAGCTTTGGATCTTTTAAATCCATACTATATGCCTGAGACATTAAAATAAACGTAAAAAGTAACAATTTTTTGAAAAAATTCATAAAACTCTCATATTTTTGGGTATATTTTGTTTATATAATTTAATTGTACATTTATTTTTTTCTACTTGTCAATAAAAAATAAATGTACAATTAAATAGGGAATTTCTGTGAAAAAAGACCCAAAAATATGAAATTATTACTTAATCTTATAAATCTTATGCTTTCCAACTTTAATAATCATGCCCGATTTCCAAGCAATCGTTGCTTTGAAATCATCAACTTTTGCCTCATCAATTTCAACGGCGTTTGATTCAATAAGTCGTTTAGCATCAGAAGTGCTTTGAACAGCTCCCAATGTTTTCATCAAGTCAACAATCCATACAGGATTTGCGGTTTCTTGTGGCAAACTAACTTCGGTAGCTTTTGAAAAATCATGTTTTTGAAAGAGCGCTTCAAAATGAGCTTGGGCTTTTTCAGCGTCAGCCGCAGACCAGAAGCGTTTTATGATATCGTGGGACATGGTTTTTTTAAGGGTCATGGGGTGGAGTGAGCTATCTGCTACGCCACGTTTCATGGCCTCAATTTCTTTTTCGCTTTTACTGAGCAACAGAAGATAATAACGCCACATCAGCTCATCGGAAATCGACATGAGTTTTCCATAGGCTTGTTCTGCTTGTTCCCAAAGTCCGACATAGTTGCCGTAGCTTTTCGACATTTTTTGAACACCATCAAGACCTTCAAGTAATGGCATGGTCATGATTGCTTGCGGTTCTTTGCCGAAATGGGTTTGTAAATGGCGGCCCATCAATAAATTGAATGTTTGGTCAACACCGCCCAGTTCCACATCGGCATCAAGCGCTACTGAATCATATCCCTGCATCAGCGGGTAAAGCATTTCGTGAAAACCGATAGAAACATTGTCATGCAACCGTTTTTGAAAATCTTCTCGTTCAATGAGTTGGGCAAGGGTCACCGTACCGGCAAGTTTTAACACATCGGCAAAGCTGAGTAATGATAGCCATTCGGAGTTATAACGAATGATCGTTTTTTTAGGATCTAAAATTTTGCCCACTTGTTCTAAATAGGTTTGAGCATTTTTTTTGATTTCCGCTTCGGTTAATGCGGGACGCGTTTTGGAGCGGCCGGTAGGGTCACCAATGCGCGCGGTATAATCGCCAATTAAAAAGATAACCTCATGACCAAGATCTTGAAATTGGCGCATTTTGCACAGAACAACCGCATGACCGAGATGAAGGTCGGGGGCTGTAGGGTCGGCGCCAAATTTGATGTGGAGCGGTTTATTTTTTTGCAGCTTCTTTTTTAAATCTTCTTCAGGAACAACTTGTACGGTCCCTGATTTGAGGTGAGCTATAATTTCATCAATATTTTTCATGATATGTGCTTTCGTGCATTAAAAGACTAATTGTTGCAAAAGTTTTTCGGCGATCACAATAAGATTAATAAGCATTACTCTGGTTTGGGGCAATATGAATAATGCGAGTAAAATAAACATTGAATAGCGATAGAGCCAGATTGCTGCTTCGGGATATTTTTCTGTTAAAAATACCATTATAATATGGCTTCCATCAAGGGGTGGGATGGGGAGGAGATTAAAAACGCCCAACATGATATTGATGTAGGCGGTTGCTTGAAAAATTTGAAGAAATGATAGTGTGACGGGAGCGCTCAAGCCAAGAACTGGAAAATATTTTATGCTGTACAGCATGACAAGCGCCAAGAAAAAATTTGCCATTGGTCCTGCAAGTGCGGTGATAATTGAATATAGTTTGGGATATTTGAAATTGCGTTGATCGAAGATGACCGGCTTTGCCCAACCAATTCTGAAAAGAAGAAGAAAAAACAGGCCGAGCGGGTCAACGTGGGCAAGCGGATTGAGCGTGAGGCGGCCTTGTTTTTTTGGTGTGTCATCACCCAGCAACGTTGCTGAAAGAGCGTGACAAAATTCGTGAAAAGACAACGATATCAAAAATGCGGGGAGCATAATTGCTACGCTTGCAAAAAATTGTGATAGGGCATGAGAAACCATGCTATCTCCTTTTTTTATTAGAAGAAGAGTTTAAAGAGGCCTCGTTTGATGAGTGAACTCATCGATGATATGCAACCAAAAAAGAGATCACTGACTCCTGGTAAAAAGAACACCACCAATACAATGAAGAGAGAATATTCTTCAAGCCATGCGACGATGTGCTGTTTAGATTCTGGCAAGGCGTAACGCAAAACGCGGCCGCCATCAAATGGTGGAAGTGGAATAAGATCAAGAACCCCAAAAATGATTGAAAGATCAATGAGCGTCCGGAGGAGTTCAAACAAGGTTGAAGCGGCATATTTTGGTAACGAGAAAGCGAGAAGAATTTTCATGCAGGCGATGGCGACTGCTGCAAGAACAAAATTACCGAATGATCCAGAAAGCGCGGTGATGATCCCGCCCAACTTGTAATGTTTGAAATTACGATCGTCGATGGTAACAGGAACGGTCCAGCGAGCGCCGAAAGTTATGAGCAAAATAAATAAGATTGCACGCGGTAGGCTGTCACCCAAAAGTCCACCAACAAAGAAAAACACAAGGATGGTGGTGGTCAAGCCAAAGATATCAATGTGGGCCAAAGGGTTGAGGGTAAGAAAACCATCTTGTTGTGCGGTATCATCGCCCATAAGTTTTGCTGAAAGTGCTTGGAAAAAGCCCTTGAAAGTAAAAACGAGTAAAAAGACGGGGAAGAGGAGAGCAACATCACTCAAAAGCGATAAAATTCGATTACTTGCCATCATAAAAAAAATTCCTTACTAAAATTATTTATGGTTAAAGGTGCTATCTAAAGTATAAAATCAAGCATATTCGAGATTAATTGCGTGGTCAATTTAAGCGCAAAATCATACCGATGAAGATATTTTTTATTCACCTACGCATTTTTTTTGTTAGAATTGCTTAATAAATTGACTTGATGTTTAAGGTGCATAGGTCATTTACAAAAATCAAAAGGAAGGAGTTAGTGTGAACGCTCAAGAAAAAAAGACATTTTCTGGGTCGGTTAAGGCGGCTACAGATTCATTTTTTGGTGGAGGGTCTGGTGGAAGTACTTCGGCAAAAATCCCGTGGATTTATAATCTTATTCCGCCTGCATTACTGACTATTTTAACAACATTATTGTATCTCCCTTCGCTGCGTTATCCATTTCAATTCGATGATATTGCTAATATTTCTAAGCGGTTTGCTATCAGGTTTGATAATCCGTTTGCACGTTGGTGGATTAATCCTCGATGGTTGGGCGACTGGCTTAATACCGTTAATTATCAGATTGGACGTTTTGATCCTTTGTACTATAGAATTTTTAATCTCGCTATTCACATTCTTGCAGGTCTTGTCTTATTTTATTTACTTAAAGATTTGTGCAAGGCTTTAAAGAATAAACCATTCTTTACCGAGAATGCGATTTTTATAGCCTTTGCTGCATCGGCACTTTTTTTACTTCACCCGGTGCAGACCCAAACCGTTTCGTACGTTATACAAGCGCGTTTGGAGGGGCTTGCTTCTCTGTTTGTTTTGCTGACTATTTTTCTTTTTGTTCGAGCATTTACCGCGACAAAAAAAATCATACAATATGTTTGGTTGGGAGCTTTTTTCGTGGTGGGGATGCTTTCGTGCGGTACGAAAGAAATAGTTATTGTTTTACCGGCGCTCTTGTTATTTGTTGATTGGTTTTTTCTTTCACAGCAAGAATGGAGCAGTTTTAAAAAAAGAATATGGGTGCATGCGCTTTTTGATCTTTTTTTCTTAGGGTTGATGGCACATTATCTTGGGCCAAAAACGATAACCGATGCAGTGCAATTAAAAATGTCGACCGGTAATAATCGCGGGAACATTTTAACGCCGCATGCGTTTGACGTCATTACGCCGTTTCAATATTTGATGTCTGAGCTCAAAGTTATTGTTCATTATCTTTTTATGTTCATCTGGCCATTTAATATCAGTGTCGAATATGATTGGAAAGTTGAACAAAGCTTATTTTCGGTTGGTGTTCTTCCATACTTAATTCTTCTTGTTGCACTTGCAGCATTTACCATAAATGCGATTGTTAAGAAAAAATATTCAGTATTCACCTTTGGAATGTTGTGGTTTTTTGTTGCGATTGCACCACGATCAACGATTATTCCTTCCCCAGAATTGGTTTGTGATTATAAAACCTATCTTGCATCAGTGGGCATGATGTTTATGCTTGCCGTACCTTTGGTTAAGTTATTTCTCTATATTGTTGGTTTTGTGCAAAAAATTCAGCCATTGCCTGATTTGTTTGCGTCTAAGCAAACACAAACGGCTTTGATGGTTGTACTGCTGTTGCCTGTTGGTTTTTCTGCCTACAGTCGGAACAAGATCTGGGAAACCTGCGTTGGGTTTTGGCAAGATAATGCAAAACAAGCACCTGGCAAAGCACGAGTACATAACAATTTAGGTGTGGCGCTTTCTGAAGCGGGCAAAATTGATGAGGCGCTTGTTGCTTATAAAAAAGCTATCGAGTTGGATAGTAATTACTCAGATCCATTGAGCAACATTGCTGTTGCCTATTCTCTCAAAGGACAAATTGATGATGCGATTAATTCTTTGAAGAGTGCGCTTCATATTTGCCCAAATTATCCAGAAGCTTATAACAATATTGGTACGTTGTTGTTGCAGAAAAAACAATATGAAGAAGCTGAGCGCGCATTGAATATTGCGATTCAACTGAGACCATACTACGGTAAGGCGTATTATAACTTGGCGCGTATGGCTGAAGAACAGAAGAATGATGAGAAGGCTTGGGAGTACTTGAAAAAGGCCACGCAAGGCGATTTAGATGTACCTGAAGTTTTCTTTAAACTTGGTCAGATGGGTTTACGAGTTAAAAAATACAAAGAAGCTGTGATAGCGTTTGAGCAAGTGATTGATCGTGGATTTGGTGATGCACAGGTGTGGTTCAATTTAGCCAATGCTTACTTTATGGATGGTGGGCACGAAAAAGCTCAATCAATTTACGAAAAGCTTGTACGCGACAATCCACTCGATGGGCGATATGCATATAATTTGGCTGAAACATATTACACGAAAAATGATTTTGCTCGTGCATACGAAATGTTTAAGCGAATAACCGCTCTTCCTCAACCATTGCCACAAGCATTTTTTAGAACAGCAAATTGTCTTGAGCGCATGGAAAAAACAGCTGAAGCAAAAGCATATCTTGCAGAACTCTTGCAGGTGAACGCTCCCGATGAATTTAAGAAAATTGTACAGAGCGAAATTTCGCGCATGGAGCTTCAAACAAAAGTTAATATGGGCAAAGGCAGCATTAATTTGAATGATTTGAAAAAAGCTTTTGCTATGAATAAGAAATAAAGTCGAAGAGTGCGAACGATTTAAAAAAGAGAGATGTATGAAAACAGTATTATTAGAAAAATGGGAAACATGGGGACAAAAGGTATTTGTCCCCGTTATGCTCGCAATTGGCGCGTTTCTTGTTTATTATCCCACGTTGGTTTACGGGTTTATTTTTGATGATCTACCAACGATCATAAATTATTTTCACATCAAAG
>Ga0207111_10058_pt1 | contig 17401 bp, 19 predicted proteins | sample Alteio_BWMinHeat_71_FD_153577 | JGI IMG/M metagenome (GOLD analysis project Ga0207111, IMG submission 153577) | Enriched cells from forest soil in Barre Woods Harvard Forest LTER site, Petersham, Massachusetts, United States -... | ecosystem: Environmental > Terrestrial > Soil > Temperate forest >... | reverse complement strand
CAGCTCTCTGTATTTCTGATTTAACGGTGAATGCGTATCCAAATGACCGATCATCATCACGCAGAAAGCAGAGCTCTTCGAGCAGAGGGAGAGCACCAAAAAAAAGTTCAGGCTCTCGAAGTTCATCTCGGGGGCGAACGAGTAAAACGAGTAAGCAGCGTTCATCAAGTACACAGCATAAAGGTTCTTCGAGCCGAAACCGAAAAAAGAAATCGTCAGGAAATCAGTCGCATAAAAAGCCAAGTTCCTCAACGCGTTCAAGAACTTCAGGCCGTTCATCTTCGCGAAGTCCATCAAGAGGTAAAGGATCAACGAAAAAATCTTCGGCCGGTCGGCCTTCTCACCCATCTTCAATGGGTTCCCGAACTTCAGGTCGTTCATCATCGCAAACATCATCGAGAGGTCAAACGAGAACCGTTAAGGCTTCTAGTTTGAAGAGTAGGGAATCAAATAAAACATCGAAAACGGGTCAGTCTTCTGGTACACCACGATATTCCGACATGAGTATGACTGGTAATGTCACCGATCAGCCGGTACATACTAAGACCAGTTCAGCAACTCCAACAAAATCTGATGGTTTAATAGGGGATGCTGTTATAAGAGGTGGCTCTACGCCAGCTTCTGGTAAGGGTACGCACAAACCTACAAAAATAGTAGATCGCTTTGGTAATACACCATCGACGTCAACCACATCAACTACAGGTATGGGTACTCATTCTGGTTATACCAGTGGAGATACTTGGAATACTACTACTCCGACATCAACGACAGGCATGGGTACTCATTCTGGTTATACCAGTGCAGATACTTGGAATACTCCTCCTATGACCAATCAACCTGTGACTACGGATGTGCCATCGTATCAAGGAGGTACAACAGTTATTGAAACGTCAGCTCCCGCTACAGTTTCCATAGGCGCACCGGCTCAAGTTATTGGAGGATATTCTGCTCCAGTTAGACCTGAACTTCCAGAACCTGAAGAAGATTATAATGACGATGAAGAAGAGGATCTTGATTTAGATAATATGCCGACAGGGGATGTGGATGTAGGTCCAGAGATACCTGGTATTGATTTAGATGATGAAGATGAAGATGATTCAGATTTAATACCTAATACACCGCCAGGGGATGTGGAGTTAGAAGACATACCTGGTATTGAAATAGATGATGATACAGATTTAATTCCTAATCAACCACAACAAGGGAACGCAGACATTGGTGCAGATCCAGATTAAGAAATGGGTCAGTAGTTTATTTTGCAAATAATTAACCCCGCTTGTTTCTTGGTTGAAGCGAGCGGGGTTTTTAAATAGAAATGGGAATGATATGAATGTTAATGATAAAAAACAGAAAACCAGGCGACTATTCATTGCGTTATGCATGTTAACAGCTCTCTGTATTTCTGATTTAACGGTGAATGCGTATCCAAATGACCGATCATCATCACGCAGAAAGCAGAGCTCTTCGAGCAGAGGGAGAGCACCAAAAAAAAGTTCAGGCTCTCGAAGTTCATCTCGGGGGCGAACGAGTAAAACGAGTAAGCAGCGTTCATCAAGTACACAGCATAAAGGTTCTTCGAGCCGAAACCGAAAAAAGAAATCGTCAGGAAATCAGTCGCATAAAAAGCCAAGTTCCTCAACGCGTTCAAGAACTTCAGGCCGTTCATCTTCGCGAAGTCCATCAAGAGGTAAAGGATCAACGAAAAAATCTTCGGCCGGTCGGCCTTCTCACCCATCTTCAATGGGTTCCCGAACTTCAGGTCGTTCATCATCGCAAACATCATCGAGAGGTCAAACGAGAACCATTAAGGCTTCTAGCTTGAAGGGTAAGGGATCAAATAGAACATCAACAACTGGCCAGTCTCAAAATTCATCACGACAGTACGCTGATGTGGGTATGACTGATAATCAGCCTACGACTAGCCAACAGGCAGCTCAACCTACAACCCCCACAACAAATACCCCTGTCAGTCAGCAGGGAACTCAACCTACAACAACTACGCAAGCTTCTGGGACGAGTGTGCGAGGTAGCGGCAACACTCCTGATTCGTATCAAGTTGGATACGGATCAAATTTATTAATAGGGGACAGTTATGTAAATGTCTCAAATACTCATGGTTATTTAATCGGTAATATAATTGATAATGAAGACCGTCCTGTGAAATACGATAGTTTAATCGGTGATGCAGTGATGAGGAGTGATGATAATAAAGATGAGAAAGTAGAGCCCAATCAAGATGACACTGCTGCGAATAATGAGAACAATGTGGACGTAGGGGACTCGCTTGCGAGTGAAAATTAAAGTTGAGCTACGACTTTTTTTTAACAGCTCTAATAGTTATTGCATCTTGTAAGACAACATTATCAGCGCCAAAGACATTCTTTACTGAACTCATAGCATGAGCAATATCTTGTTCTTGAACATCGCTGTTGTCTGACGCTATCTTAAAATAGGCAAAACCATCTTCTTTAAGCGCTTCATAACATCGTCTGATATGATGTAATTGATCATCAGGTGATGCAATAAAATTAATGGGGCTCATGGAGCTACACGATGCAACCAATTTTTTTTCTCCCTCAACGGTCTTTTTAGTTGCTTTGATCGTCTTTTCATCATGTAAAATAACATTATCGTTACCAAAAATTTCTTTTACCTCATCAAGGTAGAAATTGGCATTTTGATTGCTCTGATAACCACCTTCCATCGTTTGAGGAATCTTGCTTTCATCTCCCGGCCAAACTTTAAAGTATGCTACGCCAGATTCGGTAAGCACATCATAACATAATTTTATATGCGCCAATCGAGATTCTCGTGTATCAATAACATTGAGCACACTCATGGAAGTGCAGGAGTCGACAGATTTTTTAAGAGCTGTTTCTATAACCTGTTTGTTATGTTCGGAAGGGCGCATGAATCGATCGTACACTAAAGCATTGGCGCCAAACTTATTTTTGAGATGATTACGATTATCATCATGTCCACCACCACCATTCTCAAAAACCCAGAGTCCAAAAGCATTTTTGCCAAAGATCGTGGAGATTGAATCAAGTGCTCCAAGGCTTTCGGTATCGTCTATTTTGTTGGTTTTGCTATCAAAAGAATATCCTCGTACATTTGGTCGTGACCATGCCGTTTGTTCTGGAAGATTCTCGGCAAAAATTTGTAACGATAAAGAAAATAGTACAGAAAAAATAAACAGAATGTTTTTAACAGTTTTCATGAAAGGCCCCCTACCTAATAAACAAAATGCTAGCTATCACGTTGTCAACTGTAGCAGTTCAGTAAAGAGCTGTAAAACGCTTGTGGGGTACATGATCGATAGTTTTTCAATTAGTATTTTATAGAGGGAAGTCAGCGTATTTTCAAGCTTGCAATGCTTTTTGCAAGGCAACTAACTTAGATTTGAGTGTAACGAGCGCATTTTTTAGAGCTGTAAGTTTGCTGCTTGGTTCAGACGATGCTTTTAAGTCTTGAAACAAATTTGATAAGGTGGTTGTTTGATCAACATTGTCGAACGTAAATTTGGCAAAATCTGCCGGCCGCATGCATGTCTTGGCAAGTTCTTTGATTATTGGTTTTTCTACAAACCCGGGGACTTCGGTTTTTTCTACTTTTTCTACACAGTCATAAAAATTATCATCTGCTTTCAACGTTGCTTGGAACACGCGATTTTTTTTGTCTTGCATTATAATGAGAACCTTTCCAAGGAATTTAGGTGGTTCATCTTCGTTACGCTCACCTACAATATTTAAAATAACTTTTTCAAATTCGCCATCATTGCAGATAAGATGCTCAATAAGAAATGTCTTATAAATACTGCCATTACACTTTATTAAGTTCAGCAACACTTGTTCTCTTGTGAGATCAGGTGCTTCAATTTTTTCAAACCAGTGGGTTACTCCGTATGGGAGCGGAATGGTGTAAACGTTGTTAGAATCTACATCGACTTTTGGGTTTCTCAACGAGATAAGAGCCGTATTTCCCATTTTCACGGTTGACGATATTTTGGCTGGGTAGATTAAGAGAGCTTCTTTATCTGTTGCATCAATAGAATTACCCGCATCTTTTGTAATAATCTGCACTTTTTCATTGATGCTGATTGGTAAGATGCCTTTTCCTGGAATACGAACGAAGGGGTGATTAAACTCGCTTACGACACGCTCTTTTGTTACGACATATTCTACAATCTTTGCTAAATCCTTTAACACCTCACTGGTCTTAGGCATTTCACCGGTCGTAGCCATTTTTTTAGAAATATCAGATAATTCGTTAAAGAACTCTGTAAAGTTGGATTCAAAAGCATCTCCTCTAGTCCAAGATTCGTTTACTCCAAAAAAGACAAACAAAAAAGTAACCCCGAGGTTGTCTAAAAGCTTATTGACAACTTCTTGATGACGGCCTCCAGAATGGCAGGTAGTGAGGCATAAAAGTGAAATATTGAGATCTTGAAAGAATTTCATGAGGTCTACGAAATCATAGAATGGCACACCGGCGAATTGATCATCACTGGCCAAAAAATTAGGTTGCTTGCTCTTAGCAAGAGCTCCTCTTGTTCCATATTCATTGAGCGCAGGGTCTCCATGGCCACACCAATAAATATTCCATTTGCTATCTTTCGATTTCATTAATATTGTTTTGACGCCTTCGGCGGTTGCTTTATTGACGGAGCGAGAATTTTTAATGACCGGCGTCTTTGGATTGATTTTCTCAGAAAGTTTATCTTGTGCTACAGACACTTTCACCCATTGCTTGTTATCTTTAACGTTAAAGCCGCAGGCCTTAAGAGCTTGTGGGTCGCTGGATGGGATTTCATGGACAATGGTTATGTACGCTTTTGGCACTAAGAGTACCAAATCTGCTTTTGAATTATAATATCCATACCAATCATCATCATAAAGTTTGATTGCGCAAAATTTTTCTCTCTCGGCGTCGTTCATCCATGGCCCTTTTATAGCTTCAGGATTTTTACCAATCCAAAGATAATTACGCACGAGAAGACCGGAAGCAATAATGGGCGCTGCCTTTTCGTAGATGGCCTGTGCCAATGTGCTCGTAAAGGCCCCCACATCATCTCGTTCTTCACTGCGCTCCTTACTTGCTAAAAGCAACATTAAATCGTTAATTTGAAGAGCGGTAATTGCTGGGATATTTACTGATAGAGCTATAAAAAACAATAACACTTTTTTTGATACAAACTTCATGTAAGCATCTCCTTTTTCTAGCCCTTCTAAATCAAATTTAATAAAATAATTTAATCTAGTTTAAAAGATTCTAAATATTTTGGAATTATAACAGAACAACCAAAACGTTCTTCTATTTTCTTTTTCAATGACTGAGCAGATTCTATTTCACCATGTGTAATAAATACTTTTTGAGGCCCACTTTCAAAATACCCTATCCATTCCAATATTTCATTATAATCAGCGTGCGCTGAAAATGTTTCTATTGTTTTTATTTCTGCATGAACCGGATACATTTCCCCATGAATTTTAATTTCTTTTGCGCCATCAACTAAGGCGCGTCCAGCAGTACTTTTTTCTTGAAAGCCCACAAAAAGTATGGTGTTTTTAGCATCAGAAATAAAATGTTTAAAATGATGTAAAACTCGCCCTCCAGTCGCCATGCCACTTGCTGCAATGATTATTGAAGAACCTTTAACACGGTCAATTTGCATTGATTCTTCTCTTTTACGCGTATATCTGGCAATACCACATATATCCGTACATAACTGTGATGATAGCTTAAGTTCATCTTTAAACTTACAAAGCAATTTAGTAATACTTATAGCCATAGGACTATCTAAAAAAATAGGAATATCTGGAATACTTTTCTTGTGTTTTAATTGGTAAAGACAATAAAGAATTGTTTGTGTACGCCCTACAGCAAAGGCTGGTATTATAAGTACCCCTCCTTTTGCTATAGTTTTATTTATCACCTCACCTATAGCGTCTATTGGGTCAGCTTTTTCATGGAGTTTATCGCCATATGTTGATTCAATAACGAGAAAATCTGTTTTTTTTAGATGTGTAGGCGGTTTCATTATAAGATCGTTAGGGCGCCCAAGGTCTCCCGAAAAGGTTAATGTTTTTTTCCCATCGAATATCGTAATAAACGATGAGCCAAGAATATGGCCTGAGCGAATTAAGGTGATTTTTAAAGTACCTATGGTTAAAACGGTATCATAGTCAACCACGTGAAAATATTTTAATGAATGTTTAGCATCAATTTCAGTATATAAAGGTAATGCTGGGTGATGACTGGAATATCCATGCTTATTGGCATGATCTGCATCTTCTTCCTGTATAATTCCACAATCAACTAACAAGAGAGAACACAACTCAAAAGTTGCTTCTGAGCAATATATTTTATTTTTAAAGCCATTTTTAACTAACAAAGGTATATACCCAGTATGATCTATATGAGCGTGTGTTAATACAACAGCATCGATACTACTGGGATCTATTGGGAATGTATCCCAATTACGTTTACTGAATTCGCTGTCCCCTTGAAATAGACCGCAATCAACTAAAATTTTTGTATCTTCGTGTTCAATAAGATATTTTGATCCTGTTACTTCTTCTACTGCACCCAAAAAAGTTATTTTCATGTTACTCCTACTTTCTGTCTCTTTGTATCAAAGTATTGATTGCTTACTATTTTTTAGTCTTGATGCTTGCTTGCTTTTTCATGCGAGCGCTGCTTCATCTATTGGTTGGATTATTGTGTGCAATGTCCTAAAATATTTGTAAGAGTTACAGACGATAGATAAGTGAGTCAAGATTATTGTTGGTCTGATCCTTTTAATAATAGATAGTTTAGGAAGGTTGTGAATGTTAGCCATCTACGTAGATGCCGATGCTTGCCCCGTAAAAGAAGAAATTTTTCGGGTGGCTCTGCGGCATAACTTGCAGGTTTACTTAGTAAGCAATAGTCGTCTTAATATGGTAGTTGATAAAAACGTGCATAAAATACAGGTTGGGTCTGACTCAGATGCCGCAGATAATTGGATTGAAGAGCACATAGAGACTGGCGATATTGTGGTTACCATAGATATATTACTGGCAGACCGGTGCCTGAAAAAGGGTGCAAGCGTCATCAGTTCAACGGGCAAAGTTTTTAATTATGATAATATAGGTCTTGCAAAAGCAATGCGTGATTTACGTACTCATTTACGTGAAACAGGAGTAGCTCAAAGTTACAACGCCACTTTTTCCAAGCGGGACCGCTCTCGTTTTTTACAGGTATTGGAAGAGATGATTCAGGCAATAAAAAGACGTTCTTAGACATTAAAAAAATGGCCCGCCGTCGCTCTTGAGCTATGGCGAAGTATGGCTGGGAAGATAGGATTCGAACTTTTGATTGGAAGAGTATACAACAAGAGCTGTTGCCGGTTATGAGTACGTTATCATTAGCTGTATATGGCGAAAAAATTAACTCAAGCTGTTTTTCCCCAAGAATCACGGTAATCATGACAATCAGAACAAAATTGCTTGGTTTCATTTGAAGCCTGAACCATATAATCTATTATATCTGCTGGAGATCCCGCATATATAATTTTTAAGCAGCCATATAAAATTGACTTTATTTTTTCAAAACTAACCTTACCCCCACCCCCGTCTTTTAGGGCCCATGCGAACAAGCCAACCCTAAGTTCATGAAGGCTTAATAGCTTGGTTGTGCATTTTTTACACTCAATGTGGGGTTCTATTTTATTTTTTTCAAGATAGTTTTCATGGGCAGCTCTAGATAAATCTAAAAAAGAAGCAATAACGCAACCTTCTTCGAACTCTATCAAGCGTTTATGAGCATCAAGACCTTCATTGGTAACTTGAGTCTTACTTTGTAAAGAAGCAAAAAAAACAGTGACCACAACGCAAAAAATGGAAACTTTATTTTTAAACTTCATTTTACTACTCCCTAACACTACTCTTAAATTATTGCATTTGCTCTTTTAGGTTTCTTTTTTTGTTTTTCTTCTGGAGCAGGGTCCCAGGGCTTATCTACTTTCTTACATTCCGGACAAGCTATTTCAAAATTATTAGCAAGTCCAGCCATGCCACTATCAATTACCCCTTTATTTTGAACTGAAAGCTCACGTAGTATAGCGGCAATTACCGCTGGTATCACTGCCGGGGCTATAAGCTTTAAAAAATAAGCTGCAGGATATGTTAAAAATTCTACAAAATCCATTTTTCTGTTGCAGTGCCGACATTTCATCATCATCATCATTTACATACCTTTTTGCGCAAAACTTATTAATTTTATGTTAATACAGTATTTCTCGGAATTGCAACGAAATATAAATCACTATTTATTATTTTGCAATCTATATGAGCATGAGCTTAAGGCTGAATCGTTAACAATTTAAGAGGTTGGCTTGCCGAGCGGTAGCCCGGATAAGCGAAGGCTGGCTGGGAAGATAGGATTCGAACCTATGTAACCGGATTCAGAGTCCAGGGTCCTGCCGCTAGACGACTTCCCAACAAATTAAGACTTCTAATTTTTTACCAGAAAAATGATGGATTCGCAAGAGCGCTTGGTTGATTTCGAGGCCCGAGATCATTTCGAGAAAATGCGCGAAAGCTTGGTGATCATCGACGCAGCAAGAGAATCTGGATGGAGCTCGAGCTTAAAATATTTGCCAAAAAATTTCGTGAGTAAGAAAAAGATGGTTGGTGACAATAAAAAAATAAGCACAAAAAGCACAACCGTTTTAATAACTAAAAGCATGGCTCTTTCTCCCTCATTGTTTTATAAACAAGCTCAGCGATGTTTTTTCAGCATTCTTGCGAGCATGATGGTTGATGCGAATTGAAACGAGACACCATTTGGATGGTTTTGAACAGACCAGCATGCCTTCGCCTTCATGCGAAAGATTAACAATATCCCAACCCATTCGTTCCATTTCTTGATTATAAAAGGTGATAGCGCTTGGAATAGAAATAGAACCCACATAATGAAGAAACGCAGCTGGGAGCTGCGTTTGTGATTTTTTTTCTTCGATAAGCCTGCATCCGATAGGAACAGGGAGATCTGAATATTTTGCTTGAGCTGCTATGATGCTTCTTTTGTTTGAATCAAGAGATTTTTGGCTGGTAGGTATCTTCTTCTTACCACACGATGTCATGATAGTACACACGACCAAAACAACAAAAAAATGAATGTTGTTTTTATGCATCATACCGTAAAACTGAAAATGTTATTCAGCAGAAGGAGTTGTGGTATCTTCTGCTTTGGTGAAACCTTTTTCTTTGATACGAGCAGCTTTACCAAGACGTTCGCGAAGATAGATAAGATTTGCACGGCGTACTTTACCTTGCTTGACCAAACGAATTGCGCTGATTGTTTTAGCATGCAAAGGAAAAATTCTTTCAACGCCAACACCATTTGCGCCCATACGACGAACGGTAAACATGGTTGCAATGCCATTTTTTTGGATTTTGAGAACGTCGCCTGCAAAGGGTTGAATACGTTCTTTTTCGCCGTCTTTAATGATTAGGTCAACCTCAACGGTATCGCCAACGCGAAATTCTGGGAATTTACGATCTGTAATGCCGTAACTAAGAATGGTTTCTTTGGTTAATTTATTAGCTTTCATGCTTTTTCCTTATGCCGTTTGTTCTTATTTAAAAAACGGTAAAATAACTGGTTTTCAAATTGTTTTTCAGTATATAGCTCTTTGTACTTCTTATCAATAGTGGTTTTAATTTTAGCCTTTTTTAATCGATTTTTACTCATTTTAGGCTTTGATTCAAGCCTAACCATCGGTCCAGGATGATTGAGGCCGCTGCCCGAACCGAGAGATGGTTGTAATCGGTAAGCCCCTGGATGGGTAAAAGCATGTAATGGCTTTGATCGAGCACCTCTTTGCTCAGCCCTTGGCCTGTACCAAAGATAAAAAGAACCGGTTTTTCTTGGCTCCAGATCATGCCCTGGCTATTGTAGTCGATTTTGATTTGATGGTCAGATGCGCGGGCAGATGTCGAGATAATAATTGGATCTTTGCCTTCCTGTTTTTTAATACGTGCAACAGCCTCTTCAAGCGAATAGGCTTCTATGACCCGTGAAATGGCATTAAATCGGCTCAGGTTATAATTTTTTCCAACGTCTGATCGCCAAAATTTTAAAAATGTTTGCAAAATATTTTGCTGATCTTCAAGAGGGCTTACAACAAAATAATTTTTGATACCGTAGGTTGCCGATGAACGTGCAATATCGTGAATATCAAGTGAGGCAATTGAGGTTGTTCCAACCGGGCCTTGTTTGAGATTTACCTGCGAATGCATTAAAACAACATAGTGCGGGGGGATGTATTTGCGGCTCAGCGCTTTATCTTCTGCTGAAGGGTTGTTGGCTTTGAACCAATCAAACCGTTTATGGATCGTCTTTTTACAGGCTTCTTGACGTCGCCAGTCATTGATGAGCTGATGATTGCCCGATCGTACGACCTCTGGAATTTGTAAGCCTTTCCATTCAACCGGAAGTCCGTATTCAGGGTAATCCAAAAATGGGCCTGAAAAAGATTCGTGTTCAACCGAAGCATTTTTACCGACTATTCCTGGTAAAAGACGAAGGAGGGCTTCCAAAAATACTTGTGCGGGTAAATCGCCCCCCATCAAGACGTAATCGCCAATCGAAATGACCTGATGAGCGTAGTATTGCTCCACGCGTGCATCTATGCCTTCATAGCGAGAACAAACAAGAATGAGATGATCGATTTTTTGTGCCTGAGTTTGGGGAGTTGTTGGTACATCTGGCACATCAAAAAGTTGTGCAGCCAAGCGACGAATGCGTGGTTGCGTAAGTGTTTCCCCCTGAGGAGAAAAGAAGATTCTATACCCTGGCCCATGGTGTGATTCTGCAGTTTGGATCGCTTTTTCGATGACTTCTGGTTTGATAATCATTCCAGCACCAGGCCCGCATGTCGGTTCATCAATCCGTTCTTTTGGTTCACACATGTTAGAAAGTTTAATCAAGTTGAATGAAATAACTTTTTTCTCGACAGCGCGAGCAATCAAGCTTGTGGAAATAAAACGTTCATGAAGTTCTGGGAAAACTGAAATAATTGATATTTTCATAGTTCCTACAGATACAAAAAGGCTGGCAGAGTATGCCAGCCTTTTGAGATAATTTTTTACTGAGACTGTTATTCTAAAATTTCTAACACAGCCCGTTTATGTTCTTTGGAAGCAGCTGCGTGAACGAGTGTTCGAATCGACCGTGCTGTTCTGCCTTCTTTTCCGATGACTTTACCTAAATCTTCGGGGGCTACACGTAATTCGATAATAGTTGCTTGTTCACCACTGATTTCAGAAACAACAACATTTTCAGGTTTATCTACCAATTTCTTAACAATGTATTCTACCAACTCTTTTAACATGCGTACTCTCCTATGCAATGACAGCGTTAACGATCATAACTTGATTTCTTTTGTTCTGAAGTGTGTCAGTTATTTTTTTGCAGATGCTACTTTTTTTTCGCTATGTGTTTTAAGCAATTTTATAACTGTTGGTGAGCAAACAGCTCCTTTTGCGACCCACGTTGCAATTTTATCGGTATGAAATTGCACGACTTGATGTTTGATTGGATCATAAGTTCCAAGGTTATCAAGATATGCCCCATCACGTTTTTTGCGTGAATCTACTGCAACAACGCGCCAGTATGGGCGATTTTTTTTACCTATTCTGCTCAGGCGAATTTTAACTGACATTCTCGAAGTCCTTTCTAGATACCACTATCTAACAATATTCATTTTCAATTTAGCGTTTCTGCACGCCTTTGATACTTTATTACAAATCGAGAAAATATACAAATTACATAAAGAATTTTCTAAATTTCCCGGCTTTTTTAAACATTTTAACAAATTGCTTACTTTGATCAAATCTTTGTAATAATTGGTTTACATCCTGAATAGTTACCCCTGCCCCCTGGGCGATACGCTTTTTACGTGAGGCATCAATGATGCTTGGGATAAGCCGTTCTTTGTTGGTCATCGATGAGATGACCGCTTTAAAGTTTTTAATCTCAACCTGCCCTTTTTCCATCATTTCAGGCGATACATTGTTCATGCCTGGTAAATAACGCGTAATTTTTTGCAAAGACCCCATTTTATCGATAAAACCAAGCTGATCGGCAAAATCTTTAAGGGTAAAATGCCCATCCAGTAAGCGCCTGGTTATTGCTTCTTGGTTTTCTTCGCTGATCGTTTCGTTCGCTTTTTCAATAAGCGTTAAAATATCGCCCATGCCAAGAATACGGGTTGCCATGCGCTCAGGGACGAAATTTTCAAGATCTTCGATCTTTTCGCCATTACCCACAAAAGAGATAGGCTTTTTAAGGGCATAGCGGAATGCAAAGGCTGCACCGCCACGCGTATCGCTATCCATCTTGCTTAAAACCGCAGAATCAAACCCGACGGCAGTCTCAAAGGCTTTGGCAACACGAAGCGATTCTTGACCAGTCATAGCGTCAAGTACAAGAAATTTATATTTAGGTGCTAATTTTGTATTGATTTCAACAAGTTCGGTCATCATATCTTGGTCGATGTGCAAACGTCCAGCGGTATCGAGAAAGAGAAACTCATAATGATTGTTTTTAAAATGTTGATGAATTTCTTGGGCCGCAGGTAAAGCCTTGGTGCTGCTTGCTCGATAAAAATCGGCACCAACTTTTTGTGCCAGTATTTCAAGCTGATCAATTGCGGCAGGGCGATAAAAGTCGACCGATGCCAGAAGAATTTTTCGCTTTTTGCCACGCTGCTTTGCCTGTTGCATAAGCCAATGTGTCAGCTTTGCAATCGTCGTTGTCTTACCCGATCCTTGTAGCCCCATAACCATAATAACTGATGGGATAGGGAGTGAGACGGTGGAAAGTGCATTGCTGCCACCCAAAAAAGAAAGGAGCTTGTCATGAACAATTTTAATAAGCTGTTGGCCAGGGTTAAGTGCTTGTTGAACTTTTTTACCAACAACCTCGTCTTTTATTTGGTTTAAGAAGGCGTCAACGATCTCATACGGAACGTCAGCTTCAAGCAGCGCATCGCGTACCTGATTGATCGCTTGCTCGATGTTTTCTTCGGTTAATCGTCCACGATCTTTGAGCCAACTTAAAACACCTGAAAATTTCTGAGATAAAAAATCAAACATTGGTCACCATTATGTACAAAAAATAGCTCTAAACATGCTCAAAAAGTAGCACAAAATAAAGAATCTCTCAAATTTAGTTATTTAACGATCAAAAATAAAGGGGCATATGAGTAGACTGGCCTGCCATCTCCCTCGTCAAGCTCGGGATAAACTCCGCTACGAGCCCAAATGGCGAGAGCGTAGGATGGTGCCGGGAAGCGGAGTTGAACCGCTGACACAAAGATTTTCAGTCTTCTGCTCTACCACCTGAGCTACCCCGGCATTGAATTAAGAATTTATGAAAAGTAGCGTACCGCCTTGGGTGGTTTATGTCAATCGTAAAAACAGAAAATTATGCAATTTTTTATTTAAATCACGTCTCATTGATCGTCTTCATGCAAGAACTCGCGAGAAGTTGTGTCTTGCCTACGCTTGATGTATGTTAGAATTAGAGTATAGCTGACATTTGCACGCATTATTGAAAATATTTGACCAAATGCTCTCTGTTTTTGTAAAACGAGAGGCAGGGTAAGGGAAAATATGATTACATGGTTTTTATCCAAGATCAATGGAGCGTTGTGGAAGAGTTCCAAAGAGATTGTTAAATCTCTGGGGGTGGTGTTTGGGGACATTGGTACCAGTCCAATCTATACCCTGTCGGTGATTTTTCTGCTTATTCAACCAACCCCAGAAAATGTTCTTGGCGTTTTATCGCTTATTGTTTGGACGCTTGTTTTGCTGGTGACCGTTCAATACGCTTGGCTTGCGATGAGCCTTGGTAAAAAGGGTGAGGGTGGAACGATTGTTTTGCGTGAACTGCTGGTGCCGCTTTTGCGATCTGAGCGTCAAATAATATTTGTAACTTTTTTGTCATTCATTGGTATTGCCCTATTTATTGGAGATGGAGTTATTACACCTGCGGTCAGTATTTTAAGTGCGGTAGAAGGAATACTTTTAATTCCAGGCTTTGCAGGTCTGCATCACACTCTTCTCATCACCATGGCCTGCTTCCTTACTATTATTCTCTTTTTTTTTCAGCGCAAAGGAACCGAACGAATGTCGGTCGCTTTTGGTCCTTTGATGCTCTTGTGGTTTATCACACTTTCTGTTTCCGGTTTTTATGCCATTCAACAAGCGCCTATTGTTTTGAATGCATTTAATCCATTAAATGCATTGATGTTTTTAGTGCGCAATGGCTTTACCGGTTTTTTTGTTTTATCGGGCGTTATTCTGTGTGCAACGGGTGGCGAAGCCTTGTATGCCGATATGGGGCATCTGGGCCGTAAGCCGATTACCCAGGCTTGGTACATAGTTTTTGGAGCGCTCTTGCTCACCTATCTTGGGCAGGGTGCATTTTTATTGCAGAATCCGAACGCAAAGTTGGTGCTGTACGAAATGTTTCTGCAACAAGCACCAGCGTTTTATGTGACGTTTCTTATTTTAAGTATAGCGGCCACGGTTATTGCATCGCAGGCGATGATCAGTGGCATTTTTTCTGTTGTCTATCAGGGTATTACCACCAACATTATGCCGCTGTTTAAAGTTGATTATACGTCGAGTAAATTGCGATCGCAGGTGTACATCGGTGTTGTTAACTGGTTACTGTTAGCGGCCGTTTTGTGGATGATCATTCATTTTAAATATTCGCACAATCTTGCCGCAGCCTATGGTGTTGCAGTAACAGGGACCATGACGGTGACCGGTATTATGATGAGTTGGATTTTTGTAAAACAAAATAACAAGCTCAAGATGGGCGTGGCCATGTGCCTAACGTTTATAAATATTGTTTTTTTACTTTCGAACATGAGTAAAATTCCCTATGGCGGTTACTGGTCACTGATTATAGCTTTTGTTCCTCTATCGCTTATTTTGATTTATACCAAAGGTCAAAAGCGAATGTTCAAAGCTCTATCACCGATGCCGCTGGAAGTTTTTATCGAAAAATACAATATCTTATACAATGCTGCGCATACCATCAAAGGCGCAGCATTATTCTTTGTACGCGATATGAATGCGGTTCCTCCCTACGTCGTTCAGACAATGTTTATCAGTAACATCATGTACGAAGAAAATATTATGATTTCAGTGATAACACGTGACGACCCATTTGGCGTCATTGGCTTTTTTAAAGGCGATTGTGCTCCAGGCCTGCGCATCTTCGAAATTCATATGGGGTACATGGAGATCTTGGATATCGAGAAAATACTGAATAATGCAGGGATCCATGCAACCGTTGTTTTCTATGGGCAAGAAGAGATTGTGACCAAAAACATTGTTTGGAAAATTTACGCGTTAATCAAGAAGCTGGCCCCTTCTTTTGTACAATTCTATAAGCTTCCGGCTTCAAAGCTGCATGGTGTTGAGACCATGGTCGAGATGTAAAGGTCTTTGCGAAAAACTACCGTTCTGGTAGGCTAAAAGCTCGTTTCAAAAATTATTCCCAAAACACTCTTTTTAGGGGTTATTCATGAATTTGCGAACGTTCGTTCGAGTATCGTTATGTGCATTTGTTCTTGCCCAACCAGCGCATCTCCTTGCCATGAAGGCCGACTGGGACTATGTTGAAGCATCTCTTTCTGCAGATCCAGGGGGCAAAACGCTGAATCTGCCACCGTATGTTGGCGGAGCGCTTGCCGAATTTCAAAATTCTGGCGATACCCTGAAAGATAGCAATTGGATGGCATGGGTTGAGAAAGGTGAGCGAGATGATGGTAAGCCTACGATCAAACCCGATCATAAAACCGGCGAATCGCAAGTTCCTGGAAAAGCGTGTGACTTCTGGAATTTGTATAAAAAAGATTGCGACTTGATGCAAGATTTCGGATTTAATTTATGTCGATTCTCACTTGATTGGAGCATGGTTCAGCCCAAGGCCCCAACACGTGATAAGGATAATTTTGATGAAAAAGCTATTGCCCACTATCATGATGTTATTGATTCGATGCTTGAAAGAGGGCTTGAGCCGATGGTGACCCTCCATCATTTTACGCATCCACAATGGTGGGAAGAGATGGGTGCTTTCGAAAAATATGAAAATCTTGTACATTTCCGTAAATTTGCGGTACGCATGTTTGATGAATTTGCGGGTAAAGTAAAACTATGGTGCACGATCAATGAGCCCGGTTGTTACTATTTCCAGGCATATATCAATGGTGAATTTGCTCCAGCGTATACCCTCCAAACAGGCGGTAAGCGTAAATTTACTGAAAATTTAGAACGGGCAGCGGATGTTTTGGGCAATATTCTTAAAGCTCACATCCATGTATATTCAGATCTTAAATATCTTCAAAAAGATAGAACATTTCTTCGAACACACAAAGGTGCTGAAGAAGCTAAAATTGGCATGGTGCATCAATACATGACTTTTAGATCTTACCATCAAAATGATCGGAAGTGGGTTATAACGGCGCTACCTGCTGAAGTTTTACCAGCGAAATTTATGACCTATTGTTTCAATGATGTGATTATGCGCTTTTTAAAAACCGGGAAATTTTCATTCCGCTATTCTCCGCTGATGACAGCAGAATTTGAAGTACGATATTTTAAAAAACCAAGCGATATTAACGATTTTATTGGGTTAAATTATTATTCGCGTCCTGTGATTACTCAATCAAGTCTTACAAAAGTTGAACCATTACATTTACCAGATCAGGTAATGACCGATATGACCTATCCAATGGACCCAGAAGGTTTTGAGATTGCGTTGCGTGATGCTGCGTCACTTGAAATTCCTGTGTATGTGACTGAAAATGGCGTTTCTGATCGCCATGATAGTATCAATGAGGGTGATTCCAGTGATACAAGAAAATTACGCGATCGTTGGATTAAACGTCATCTGTATGTTGTTTCTGAATTACGCAACGAAGGCTTGCCAATCTTATCGTATATCTATTGGACGCCGTTCACCAACTTTGAATGGAACGATGGCTACAACTGTGATTTTGGTCTTCATGCTGTCGATCTTAAAACCCAAGCACGAACATTACGCAATGGTGCAAAGTGGTTCAAAGGTGTATTGAACGCTAAAAAGATGAATAAAGGCCCTATTCTTATTAATGAACGAGCTCTTGATTTTAAAGTTCAAGGTGGCTGAACATAAGAATGTAAGCTTTAAAAAAACAAAAAAGAGGCGCGGTTTTTAATCGCGCCTCTTTTTTTATTTTTATCAAAATTATTGTTGGTATATTCGATATGCATCCAGTTCTGCAACGGCTGCAAGAGCCAATTCTAGTGCTGGTTTTACTCGCTTGAACATGCGATACATTTTAAGCGTTCTG
>Ga0207111_10162_pt1 | contig 17575 bp, 17 predicted proteins | sample Alteio_BWMinHeat_71_FD_153577 | JGI IMG/M metagenome (GOLD analysis project Ga0207111, IMG submission 153577) | Enriched cells from forest soil in Barre Woods Harvard Forest LTER site, Petersham, Massachusetts, United States -... | ecosystem: Environmental > Terrestrial > Soil > Temperate forest >... | reverse complement strand
CGGTACTTCCAATAATTGTTGCTATACTTGCAAACTTTTAAACAATCAATAATCATCAATATTGAAATAATGCTCTTTATATTGATTTTCGTTTTCGTTTTTAATGAACTTGGCAAATACAGCCGCATAATGAAACAGATTGTTTTATGCTTTCCAATATTAATAGTTCTTGATAATGCAATTGAGCCGAAAGAAATTATGAGATACGATAAGGCATCATCTCAAAAGGAAATAAAAATTGTAAAGGATGATATTGAAGCTCAATATAACAATAAATACAAGGCAATAGCTTACATGCCAAAAAAAGTTGATAATACCATGGAACTTCATATTAATGTTATGCTTGCTTCCCAGGAACTGTATATTCCCTGTGTGAATGCTTATACCGGGCATACTCCGGGAGAATACAATGATTTTAACAGTAGAATGGATGAAGAATCATTAATAAAATGGTGCAATTTTAATCGTCTAAATCCCGAACTGATACAACAAATACGGGTGCAAACAAAATTGTCGCAGTAAAAAAGCCCCCCCGCACGAGCGAGCGTCCCGCTCGTTCGTATTATTATGAAATAGCTGGTTTCAATGAACTGTTAAGTTAGCAACATGTCTGAAAAATACAAACTGCATGGAATTATTGCAAGCAGGGACGGCTGCAAAAATAGGAGCGGGACACTCGCCCGTTAAAGACACAACTATTTGAGGTTCGCACCAAAGTTTATCAGAATTTTGAAACGCAAAATCATTTCATTAATCCACTTGTTATTTAGTTGTTTGGCTTCCCATTTGTTTTCCTAATTTATCATATTCAAGGTCATTCGGTTCCCATAATTCTATTTTGTTTTCTTCAACATCCATGATGTGGACAAATTTTCCGTAATCATAAGTTTCAATAGTATCTGTAATGGTAACTCCCTCTTTTTTTAGTTCTTCAACAAGCGCTTTTAAATTTTCAACACGGTAATTTATCATAAAATCTTTTGTGGAGGGCTCAAAATATTTTGTCTTTTCACCAAACGGAGTCCATTGTGAAAAACCTTTTTTAGAAGAGTCTGTGGCTTGTCGCCATTCAAACACCGTTCCGTATTGGTTGGTGTTTAAACCCAGGTGGGTTTTATACCATTCTCTCATTTTGCCGGGGTCTTTGCATTTAAAAAAGATTCCGCCAATGCTTGTTACCCTTTTCATTTTTGCCTGGTCGTCAGGTTGTTTTGTTGTGATAGTCTTTAATGCGAAACCAAAACAGAATGATGTAGCAATTGATAAAATTATAAATATTGTCTTTTTCATTTTGCCTGAATTTTTATTGTCTGTTGTTTCTTCTTTCGTTTTGTGTATCTCAAGTTAGTCCTCGATCGCTTCAACACCTTGTTCTTTAAGTTTTGCTAATCCCTCTTTCATTGCTTTGACTTGTTCCGGTGAGTGCCCTTGCCAAATAGTAATCTCACCAACAACCTTAAACGGATGTAGTGAGCGATATGACTTTGTTGGATTACCTGGGAATTTTTTGTCAGTTAAATTGGGGTCATCCTCAATTGTACCTGTTGGCTCTACTAAATATATTCTTTCACGCCCTTCACCTAAAGCAAGTTCAGCGCCCCAAATAGCAGCATCGAGAGTAGCGGTGAGATAGATATATTTCGCATTTTTCTTTTGTCCATAGTTTGAGTTAATACCAATCTTGATAAAGTCGCCAATCTTTAAGTCTGCCTTTGTGCCGTGGAAGAAAGTTTGAGAAAAAGGGCTTTGACCTGTCACTTTGGCTCCCACAGTTCAATCTTGTTACCTTCTGCGTCCATAATGTGAATAAATTTCCCAAAGTCATAAGTCGCTATTTCATCAACAATTGTTACTCCGTTTTCTTTGAGTTTCTTTACCAGTTCTTCAATATTCTGAACTGTGTAGTTAATCATAAATTCCTTTTTAGAAGGTGCGAAATGTTCGCTTCCTTTTTTGAAAGGGAGCCATTGAAGAGGGATTATCTCTTCAGGTTTGTTAATGTTTCTGTATTCAAAACTACAGGAACCCCATTCATTCATTTCAATCCCTAAATTTTTGACGTACCATTCTTTCGTTTCTTTGGGGTCGTCAGAAATAAAGAAAACGCCGCCAATTCCCGTTACTTTAGGTGTTGTGTCGTTAGTTGAAACTGTATTTGTCGTTTCATTTTTTTGTTCTTCCATTTTTTTGTTTTTTAGTTAATGTTTAATTGATGATTATTGATTGTTTAAAAGTTTGCAAGTATAGCAACAATTATTGGAAGTACCGTTAGCAGGATTATTTTTCCATAATATTCTTCAAATTTCCCAAACTAACATCCATATCTTTCGCAACGCTTTTTTCCATCATTGGTATCATTATGTTCAAAGGATATGGCAATGTACCTGCATTGCTCCAGTTTACTTTGGTTTGATGAGCGGATAAAGATGCTGTCTCCATGATTACAGAGGCGCTGACTGCCATTGGTTTTACAAAACGAATTTCTGTTTCAATTCTTTTCCCTTCAACGATGTTCTTAATTTCCTTTTCTCCCACGCCCGCATTTTTATCTCCGCTCCAACTGTAAATATATCCGACTGTACCGTCAGTTCCTTTGAATTCTCTTTTCCTGTCCGGTCCAGCCATTGCATGTTTGTTGAACTCGTCCTGGTTTTTGAGCAGTTTCACATAGTCAAATACCTTTTGTCGGGGCGCATTGATGATAATTTCACGATTCACATAATGTTCCTTCTTCATGAAAAGCCCAATGATTAACAACAAGCCGACGACGGCTGCCAATACAAGCAGGATTGTAATGATGATGTTCATTTTATTGTTTTTAAAAAATTTTCGCAAAAGTAATATTTCTTTCGTAGCGTCCCTCGCAGGCGCGAGCGTAGTTAGTTCGTTGCCTCAAACCCATATCGTATTGCCGCTTCAAGTATATCAATGTTTATATCTTTTAGCGTTTTGAACTTAATGCAATACCCGCTCATACTCGCCTTGCCGAGTTTTTTTCCATACGTTTGGGCTAAGTATGTCTTATCTTTGATGCCAAGGATATAGACAGAGATTCCGGTTGTGTTTGCACTGATACCAATTTGATAAAACTCCTTAGTTTTTCCATCAGCATATTTTATGGTGTGAAATCCATATCATATATTAGGATTAGAAACAGTTTTATTTTCACTGTTTTTACCATCCAGGAACCATAATTTACATGCCGGCATTACTTGCAGAATGATGTGGTGCAACGCTTGCATGTCGCTGCATTTTGGTTCAGGTTGATTAGTAATATACTTTTTGATTTGTTCTTGTATGTTCATATAAAATTTAGTTGTGCTTACCCCCCGCAGGCGCGAGCGTTCCGCTCGTGTCTGTTATTCTGAAACATCTTGTTTCATTTCATCAGCTTAGCAGGCAGGATGCCTGCTAAGCTGATGACACGAGCCGGACGCTCGCGCCTGTGGGGGGTATCTACTTCAAAGTTTCCCTTAATAATTTCTTTACATTATCATTATCATATATGTTTTCATACAAATAATATACATAATTATCTGATATTCTCATTTTATCAGGATAGAGTTTTTTAATCTTTTTTTCATTAGCAGTATTTCCATTGTCGAGGTTAATTTCTCTTAGTGTTACCAAGCCATTGTGTTGAAACTTGAAATATGCTTTGGTATTACTTTCGTTGGTGATAATTTCCTTTTGAAGTGCATTTTTTTGATCATAACTTATTGGAAAATCCCTGATGAATTTACCATAAGGAGTAAACACAATTACTGAATCAATTACATGATTGAAAATATAAATTGAATCTCTTACAACTTTTAAGGGACAAAACAGCGGTTTTTTTAATACGTTATTTAGAAACCATTTATTTTGATTATTCTCTCTCAACATATAAAGTTGAGGAATCCATATATCTCCCATATCATGAATTCCCATTGCATCAATTTGAGAACTTAATTTTACAATTTCTACTGTTTTATCCTCTATCCATAAAGCAAAAGGAACATCCTTGTATTGATAAATCAATTTTGAAGTGGAATGAATTGTGTCATATTCATAATAACATACTTCAGCAGCAATGAGATTTTCAGTTTTAGTAAAAAGCTGATATTTATATGCTGCTATTAAAGATTTGATATTATTTAAATAAAAATCATGAGAATAATTACATTGAAAAATTGGTTGATCAACTTCATTTATAGAACATGTATAAACAGAATCATCCGTTTTAAAATAAAGATTATTGTAACAATCTTTATCAAAAGTAATGAAACCTTTAAGATGTATATTAATAGATAATTGCGGATTAAAGTTTTCATCAATAATGTTTAGGTTAGTCTTTTTTGCTTCTTTGTATAGGAGCCATATTAAGTTGTTTTTCAGTTCATAATCAAAGAGGAATTGTTTTGGTTTACAACACACTTTTTCTGAATCTGCATTGATTTCTACAGTTTTTATTGGATATGAAATCTCTTTCAAAGTAATCAAAACATATAAAGAATCTTTATTGTTTTGATTGAGTTTAATTTCTTGAGTAATCGTATTATAACCAATATAGGATACCTTAATGACTGTTGGTGTTTTTTTCAGGGTAATACTAAAATATCCATTCTTATCTGCAATTGCTCCAACGATTGAACCAATTTCCTTAACACTTGCATTATAAAGAGGTAACCTTGATTCACTGATAACTTTTCCTTTAAGCAAAAGGAGTTTTGATTCCTGGGAATAAACTATACATGGAAATAATAATTGAACAAAGATTAATGCAATAAATAAATCATTTTTAATCATAAGAATCTGTGTAATCAGCGTTCCATTGATTTTATCTATTTCAACCTTCCCCCAAAAGGGGCATCATTGCCCTTAAAAAACTTCCCGTTTCAAAAATCAATCTGCAAATATACCATTTTATCATTCATCAAACAGCCCCCATTCCCCATCCCCTCTTACCGAAAAACCTTATATTTTTTCAATAAACCTTCCTGCAAAACCAAACCCCATAACTGCAATAACCTTATTATCAGGGCTATTTTCCATAAATCAATGCGCAACTATGCTGTTTTGTCGTTCGTCTACGAATTATTCGCAAAATAACCATTCAACGCATTATTTATCATCATATTGCAGAAAAAAAACTCCGATGAAAGTAAAACGCAGAACAATCGAACCATTCCGCTGCACAATCGAACCATTCCGCTTCACAATCGAACCATTCCGCTGCACAATCGAACCATTCCGCTTCACAATCGAACCATTCCGACACGCAATTCAAGCATTGCGCTTAATTTTGTTCTTAAATAAAAAAGCCCCCGATTTATCGGAAGCTTTTTCATCACCACATACTGATTATTTACGATACATTTATGGTTGTAAATTCCCAGGCTGGTGCGGATATGCGGCAGGTCAGGATTTGCAATCCTGACCATTGAGTTGTGGATTTTTAATCCACTAACAAAACGCCGCCGCTCGCATCAGTCATCCTGACCTCTTATACCAATTAACAACTTTTATGACTATCCCTGTAAAAATGGCAGAAAACCCTGCTTAACTTTGTGTTTTACAAAAACTCGCAAGTTTTACCAAAGAAAAGGTGCGGTTTTCATAAGCGTGATTATGCGCAAACAAAGGGAAACAGCGTTTTTGTGAAAAGAATTAGCGTTATGAATCCAATTAACAGGGCTTTTCCAAAAATAAGCCGTACTTTTGCACTGTTTATGTAACCGTTCCGGTTGTTCAATTCTTTAATCATATAAACCCGTATGAAAAAACTAATCCGACAAAACAAAAAGCTGCTTGGAGTTTGTGGTGGCTTAGGCGAGTATTTCGAGTTAGACCCTGTTTGGTTCCGGCTCGCATTTCTTATTTCCGTGCTGTTATATGGCACAGGCATATTCCTGTATATTATCATTGCCATTATTACACCCGAAGAAGCCAAAAACAAATCGGTGTAATCTTTTTATTAATCGGTGTAATCTTTTTATAAATGAAAATGACTTATATTATCATCACTTTAATTGCGCTGCTAATTGTTGCGCTTTTAAGTTCCTGCATCAGCATCAAAACCATTGAATACCGGACTGTGGATAATTTTGAGATTTCAAAAATGAGCGCCAATCCTGAATTTAAGTTCGATGTAAAACTGTTTAATCCGAATGGAATAGGGGCAAGGGTAAAAGCGTTGGATATGGAGGTGTTTGTTGATGGAAAACGGATGGCGGGAGTATCGTTTGATGAAACAGTAAAAATCAAAGCCAATTCAGAATTTATTGTACCGATTACGGGCGAAACCTCCCTTATTGACCTTGTAAAGTTAATTCCCACCGGCTTAGGTTCTTTACTCGGAAATAAAACCATACCTATCAACATAAAGGGCGAAGTAACCATCAAAAAGTTTATTTTCAGGAAGAAACTGAAATTCGATATTCTTGAAGACTTCAGCAAGGATAAAATCAAGACCTGATAAGCTATGTTACAATTATTAAGTCGGAGCGCTTGTCATTGCGAGCGTAGCGAAGCAATCCTATCATAGTTATGCTTCCATTAGCAGAAAGACTACGTCCGAAATCATTAGATGGCTTCGTGGGGCAGCAGCATCTTGCAGGAGAAAAAGCGGTGCTGCGTCGTTCTATTGAATCGGGCAACATTCCTTCAATGATTTTCTGGGGACCTCCGGGAGTTGGAAAAACCACCCTTGCAGTGATTATTTCCAAACAACTGCAACGACCTTTTTATGCTTTATCCGCCATCAATTCGGGCGTTAAGGAAGTGCGGGAAGTGATTGAAGAAGCACGTAAGACAGCATCCACAGAAAATAGTAAACCTCCTATTTTATTCATTGACGAAATTCACCGGTTCAGCAAATCGCAGCAGGATTCTTTATTGGGAGCCGTTGAGAAAGGCATCATAACGCTCATCGGGGCTACAACCGAAAACCCTTCTTTTGAAGTTATTTCTGCCTTGCTTTCGCGTTGCCAGGTTTATATCCTGAAACCTTTGGACAACGACGATTTGCTTTTATTGCTCCATAAAGCGCTTGAGGAAGATGAATTTATGAAGGGAAAAGACATTAAAGTTCTTGAACATGAAGCACTGCTTCGTCTTTCGGGAGGCGATGCCCGCAAATTGCTCAATGCACTGGAACTGACCGTTAATTCTGCTGAAACCGAGGGATTAGAGATTAGGGACGGGGGATTAGGGAACCCCCAATTCCTAATCCCTAATCCCCAATCCCCTATCCCTTCTATTGAAATAACCGATGAAAAGGTTTTGGCTGCCGTACAGCAGCATATAGCCCTTTATGATAAGCAGGGCGAGCAGCATTATGATATTATTTCCGCGTTTATCAAATCAATGCGCGGCAGCGACCCCAATGCAGCGGTTTATTGGCTGGCAAGGATGTTCGCAGGAGGCGAGGAACCCTTATTCATAGCCCGAAGAATGCTCATTCTTGCTTCGGAAGACATTGGAAACGCCAACCCTACCGCATTGGTCATCGCAAATAATTGTTTTCAGGCGGTGAATGTTATCGGTTACCCGGAATGTGAACTGATATTATCGCAAACCGCCATCTATCTTGCATCTTCTGCAAAAAGCAACGCTTCTTACATGGCTATAAAAAATGCAAAAAGCAAGGTGAACGAAACAGGCAATTTGAGCGTTCCGCTTCATATCCGCAATGCACCCACCAAGTTGATGAAAAACATTGGTTACGGTTCGGGATATGAATATGCACACAGCTTTAAAGGTAACTTTTCGGAACAGGAATACCTGCCTGACGCCATTAAAGAAACTAAATTCTTTGAGCCGGGAGATAACGACCGTGAAAAGGAATTGAGGGCAAGGTTGAAAGCGCTTTGGGGGAAGAAATACGGGTATTGATTCTCCTTCTTTCGTCATAAAAATTATTGCGAAACATTTTTATCTTTGCGCAATATCAAACATCCCACATGCCCCGCTCACAATTTTCAATTTTCAATCTTCATTTTTCATTTTTCATTTTTCATTTTTCACTTTTAACTATCTTCTTTCTTTCTTCGTGCAGTAATACCAAATATCTACAGAACGGAGAAAAACTTTATACAGGCGTTTCTGTTGAACTTATCGCTCAAAATCCTTCCTCGCCCATTCATAAAAAAGCAAGAATTAAAAAACTGGTAGAAAGTGCAATTGTGCCTAAACCAAATGCAAAATTGCTTGGCTTGCGCATGAAATTGTGGTTTTACAACATTGCAGGAACTCCAAAAGGAAAGGGTTTGCGTTACTTTCTGCGAAATAAAATGGGTGAGCCGCCTGTGTTTCTAAGCAAAGTTGACCCCGGACAGGTATTGAAGTATATTGACGCAAAACTTTACAACAACGGGTTCTTTCACGGCTTTAGCGAATATAAAATCATTGACACCGGAAAGAAAGCATCCATTCATTACATTGCACATATTCATCCGCCCTATACCATTGCTAAAGTAGTTTTTCCAACTGATGACGACATATTGAACAATACCATTCGCAAAACCGCCGATAAAACACTCTTACTTTCAGGCGCTCAATATAACTTGGAGAATCTGAACAAAGAGCGTTCGCGGATTGATGAGGCATTAAAAGATGAAGGGTTTTTCTATTTCAACCCTGATTACCTGAAGTTTTTTCTTGATACGAATGAACACAATAACACCGTTAAACTTTCGCTTGCCGTTAAACCCGATGCACCCGACCAGGCGCGGCTCGTTTATCACATCGAAAATGTGTATGTTTATCCCGATTATTCACTCAAAACCGATTCAACAGCTCCTCCAAAAGATACGCTGATGGTTGATAGCGCATATTATATTTCAGGAGATAAGAATTTCCATCCCAACAGCATCATGCGGGCGGTTTTTGTTAAGAAGAACGATGTTTATCAAAGGAAAAATCACAACATGACCTTGAGTCGCCTCATGGGTTTGAGCGTATTCAAATATGTCAGCGTTCGTTTTTATAATCCCGATACGCTTTCAGGTTACTTGAGCGGTTATGTATTGCTGACACCCCTTCCGCGCAGGTCGTTCCGTACTGAACTCGACCTTTTATCAAAATCAAACAACTTTGTGGGACCTTCTTTGAGTTTAAGCTACCGCAACAGAAACGCTTTTCATGGAGCCGAGCTATTGTCAATGGGGCTGCACGGGTCTTTCGAAACGCAATTTTACGGGCAGTATAAAGGATTGTTTTCTTATGAAATAGGTCCGCAGGTTGATTTTGTCATTCCCCGCTTCATCGTTCCCTTTCCGCTCAAAAAAATTACCGGATTTTTCATACCCCAAACCCGCATCACCGGCGGCTACGACTATTTAAAGCGTGTGCAATATTTCAACCTCTATTCTTTGAAATTCACTTACGGATATAAATGGAAAGAAACCATTGCAAAGGAGCATGAATTGAATCCCGTGAACATCATTTTCACTCAATTAACCAATCCTTCCCAACAATTTCAACAGTTAATGCTCACTAATCCGGTGTTGAAAAAGAGTTTTGAAGAGAAATTTATTGCCGGGCTAACTTATTCTTATACTTATAATCAACAAGTGCTGCCCGCAAAGCGTTTGCAATTCTTTTTTAAAGGCAATGCCGAATTTGCGGGAAATGCGCTATCATTACTAACTTCCGGCGGAAAACCAAACCCCGAACAACCCGCTAAAATAGCCGGCTCGCCTTACGCGCAATTCGCCCGTTTCGAACTTGATTTCAGAACTTATTATTCCAGGGAACTTAAAAAGAATAAACTCGCAGGTCGCCTCTATGCCGGCTTAGGCAGAGCGTATGGAAATTCAACCGTGCTGCCATACATCAGGCAGTTTTTCAGCGGAGGCGCAAACAGCGTAAGAGCATTCCGTGCGCGCTCGCTGGGTCCCGGTTCATATTATCCGCCCGACAGCATCCGCGCCAACTTCTTCCTCGAACAGGGCGGCGATATTAAACTCGAAGCCAATGCAGAATACCGTTTCTATATTTCCGGCTTATTCAGAGGCGCACTATTTGCCGATGCGGGAAACACCTGGCTTGTAAAAGATAATCCGCAGGTTCCCGGCGGAACATTCAGCAGCAAATTTATAAGCGAAATTGCAGCAGGAACCGGTTTAGGGCTTCGCATTGACGCCAATTTCTTTGTTTTGCGGCTCGACCTTGCCTTTCCCATCCGCAAACCCTGGCTTGCTCCCGGTGAGCGTTGGGTTATCAACAATTTAAGCTTCGGAAGAGCCGATTGGAGAAGAGATAATCTTATCCTGAACATTGCAATCGGTTATCCTTTTTAAGTGAAGATTGAAGATTGAAGAATGAAGATTGATATTAGCCAACTTCAACCTTCAATTGATTGATTTTAAAATAAATAAGAAACATGAAGCATATAGAAAATCGGTTAAATTCATTGTAACGCAAGGGTGCGTAGGTTTTACGCAAAGGTGCGTAAGGTTTACGTAAAGGTGCGTAAGGTTTACGCAAAGGTGCGTAAGGTTTACGCAAAGGTGCGTAAGGTTTACGCAAAGGTGCGTAAGGTTTACGCAAGGGTGCGTAAGGTTTACGCAAAGGTGCGTAAGGTTTACGCAAAGGTGCGTAGGTTTTACGCAAAGGTGCGTACGACGCTTTGTTCAGCAAATATCTTCTACCAGCATTATGTAAAAAGAAATAATCCCTACATTTGCAGTCTTAAAAACATCATTCAAAATGACATCAGCAGAAATTCTTGAAAAACTAAAATCATTAGGTAGCGAAAGCGCGAAAAAAGTATTGCTGAAACATGGAGCCAAAGAACCTTTTTACGGTGTGAAAATAGAAGAACTGAAGAAAATTCAGAAACAAATCAAGAAAGACTACCCGCTTTCGCTGGAACTTTATAACACGGGCGTTTCCGATGCCATGTACCTCGCAGGGCTGATTGCCGACGATTCAAAAATGACAAAACACGATATTCAGCAATGGGCTGAAAAGGCATTCTGGTCATTGTTGAGCGAATACCCCGTCGCATGGGTTGCCGTCGAAAGCCCTTACGGATGGGAGCTTGCCCTTGAATGGATTGAATCAGACAAAATAAACATTGCAACATCGGGCTGGGCTACTTTATCAACGCTCGTTTCCATAAAACCCGATGCCGAACTTGATATAAAACTATTGCAGCAATTGCTCAAAAGAGTGTCGGAACAGATTCACAGTGCGCCCAACAGGATTCGATACACCATGAACGGCTTTGTGCTTTCGACCGGTTGCTTCGTTACCCAATTAACCGAAGAAGCCATCAAAACAGCGCAAAAAATCGGTACAGTTACCGTTGACATGGGCGGAACCGCCTGCCAGGTTCCGTATCTGCCTGAATATATTGAAAAGGTTAAGAAAAGAGGAGCAGTTGGAAAGAAACGGAAAATGGCGCGATGCTGAAAGATATAACCTTTTAACTAAACCATTAACAATGACTCAACCCGAAGAACTATTCCACAAAATTGCAGCATCCATTCCCGATGTAAAAGAAGGAAAGATGTTTGGCGCACTTTGCATCAAAGCCCCGAACGGAAAAGCAGGCGTAATGTTCTGGAAAGATGACATGATATTTAAGCTGGAAGGAGCGTCCCTGAAGGATGCTTTATCCTTAGACGGCGCAAAGCTCTTTGACCCGATGGGCGGCAGACCCATGACCGGCTGGGTGCAATTATCCGCCGATTACGCTGACAGATGGACAGAATTTGCTGAACAGTCAATGGCTTTTGTTAAAAAGCTGAAATGAACCGTTTCGAGCGCCATCCTTTCCTTAGCATCATTTTTATCATCATTGTGCTTTCCTTTCCCATTTTAATTGCGGGAGAAGTGATGCTTCGCATTAAGGGGCAAAAGCCGGGATATTACAGCAACAGTTATTTCTTCAACAAAGTTGATTCTCTTTACATGACTTATGATTATGTGGCTGACAAAGACGGTATCATGGTGGTTGGCGACAGCGCGAGGAAGTGGGTTGCGGAGAATATCTCTTATTTCAATAGTCAATATTCAATCGTCAATAGTAAATCTGCTGATTCCATAATGAATCTTCACAACGAATGGTCAGTAAAGCGATTGGTTGTTGATTATGCTCATCTTGACGCAAAGATTAATTATGACAATGATTTTAACAGGTATGTTGATTCTTTAAAAAGAAATAAAGAACAGGGTAGGAGGGATGAAGTGGACGAAGCATTATTGCAACATTGCAAAAGCCCAATCAATACCGATGGTTACCGCAGCATTGAATTTAAAGATTATCATACAAAGAAGAAAAAGATTCTATTGCTTGGCGATTCATTTACATGGGGATTGAGTGCAAACCCGCTTACCGGCTGCTTTGCCGACATCATTACTTCAAAAGGTAACGTTTGTTTCAACACGGGCATTGTGGGCGCAGACCCTGCACAATATGCCGCCGTTGCTGAAAAGTATATTCCAAAACTGAAACCCGATGTGGTGATTATAAATTTCTACATGGGTAATGATATTTTCTGGTATAAACGAAAACCAAAACCTTTTCAACTTCCTTTTTATTCCACCAATGCGGGCTGGCTTATGGCATATCCTGATTGCGAATACCTGGAGGATTTCCATGATGCTTACGAATATGCAAAAGGCGATGTGATTATCCCGGATATTGACAAAAAGCCCGTTAATTGGCTTTGTGCACAAACGGTTATAGGAAGCAAAGCATGGTTTTTCTTAAAGAAATTCGGTTTGGTGAAACCAAGAGCCGATAAATATATGGATTACTGGCAGCGCAACAAAGTGCAATATTATAAGCAGCCGGTTTCCGAATATTTTATTAAAAGAATTAAGAATGCTTGCGACAGCAACGGCGCTAAGATGTTGCTTGTTGTAATTCCCGATATGAAATATGCAAACCCCCGAATATCGAACCTCAAGCCACAGGATGTTTTTAAAGAAACTAAGTTTTATGTCCCCGACAACCTCCTTCCCGACGATTTCAACAATGTCCCTGACGGGCATTTGAATAATGCAGGACATAAAAAGTATGCGGAGTTTTTATTGAAGAAGATTGAAAAGTGAAAATTGAAAACTTCAACCTTCACTTTTCACTTTTTACTTTTCAATCTATTTCCCCACAATCTTAAATTCAGTTCTTCGGTTCAGTTGCCTTCCGTCGCTGCTTTCATTGTTTGCAACGGGGTCAGTCATTCCGTAACCCTTAAATTCGAGGCGGCTTTTCTTAATTCCATGTTCAACAAGGTAATCAACCACTGCTTTAGCCCTCGCTTCTGAAAGTGTTTGATTATAAACAGGAGCGCCGCGGTTGTCAGTGTGCGATGCGATTTCAACTTTCAGCGATGGTTTTTCATTCAGCAATGCCACTAAGCGCTCCAATTCTGCAATAGATGCGGAACGCAATGTGGCTTTATCAAAGTCGTAGAAGATATTGTTCAGCACCATCTTTTTTCCCACTTCCAGCTTGTCCAGGAGAATATCTTTGGTTACTTCCTGGTAATCCTGCATGGAAGGTATGTCGAAGTTTTCGGAATGGAACAAATAGCCGTTCGCCTTCACAACAATCCCGTAATTTTTCCCGGAAGGCAATGAAATAAGGTATTTGCCTGTGCCTGCATTTGATTCAAATGTTGAAATGGTCTTGTTTTTCGCGTTATCCACAATCTCTACCGACGCCAACACGGGCTTCCCTGTTTCTGCATCCTGAACAAGCCCTTTCAGCAAAGTAAGGTTTGCAACAATGATGCAGGGCGGTTCCGAAGCCATTGAACCCGTGCTTGCAATAAGGTTTCCGCCTGCGCTCGTTTCTCCTGAAAAATCAATCATGTAAATGTCCTTTTCACCATAGCCGCCGGTTTTAACCGATGCATAATAACCATGTTTGCCGCTTGCTGACATCACAAAGAATACATCATCATCGGGAGTATTGATAGGATAACCGATGTTTTCCGGCTTCGACCATGTTTGAGCGCTGTCGTTCCAAACCGATTTGAAAATATCGTAACCTCCCATTGTTTCATGTCCTTTTGAACCGAAATAAAGCGTTTTGCCGTCTGCATGTAAAAACACCCCGTCCTCATCATACTGCGTATTGATAACCGGTCCTAAGTTAACGGGTTCTCCCCATTTGCCGTTTTTTTGTAATTCACTCTTATAAATATCCTTTCCTCCATAACTTCCTTCCGGTTTATCGCTTACAAAATAAAGCGTTTTTTCATCGTTTGAAAGGCACGCCGAAGTTTCATGATATTTTGAATTAATGGGTTTGCCCATGTTTACCGGTTTTGTCCATTCATAACCGTTCAGGCGGCTTTCAAAAATATCGCCTCCGTTCACATCGCCGCGGTAAACAAACATTCGATGACCATCGGCAGACAAGCCGGCTATCGCATCGTGAAAATCAGTATTAATAGGAATGTCTAAGTTTTTCGGAGCAGTCCATTTCCCGTTTTCCTTTTGCGTAACATAAATATCCTCGTAAAATTCATTGTCAAAATCATCCATTAACCCGCCCAGCGTGTTGTCCCTTCTTGCAGTGAAATACAAGGTTGATTCGTCGGCGGTAACGAAAGGACCGTATTCCGGAAAGGGAGAATTAACAACCGCGCCTAAGTTTTCAATCGAAACATGAACGGGATGCGCAACCAATATTTCACCTGTGTTACATTCCGCAATCCTTTTATTTATTTCAGGAGCCATTGCCGCAGCTAATTCAGGCGCTGTTCCGGTTTTGTACAGTTCATATTCCGCAATGGCTTTATCCCATTCCATGTTAAGCTGATAGGCAATACCCAACAGGAAATGAATGTCGCGGCTGACATCGGGCATCAGTCGTTCCGCCTTTTCAAGGTAAGGAATGGAACGTACCCTGTTAATTGTATTCAGGTAACAAACCCCAATCCTGTAATTTAGCAGGGGAACTTCCGAATTTACCGTATATGCGTGCAGATAATGCTCCAATGCAATTTTAAGCGCTCCGCCTTTCATATCGAAATATTTGTCCCCTTCTCTCATTTCAATCGCTGCAAGTTCAGTAGGAGAATGAGCGTTGGAAGTTTTTCGTCTGACAAGTGTTTGCGCATTTGTTGGAATCCATATTATTAAATATATTAAACTGAAGAGATATAGTGTTTTCATGACTTTTAGATTTTATATGTTCTAATTAATTCAAAATTAAATATGTTAAGGGCAAAATGCAATGATGTAAGTCAATGTTAGATGGAACTCCGGATAAATTAAGTTACTTTTGCACCCAATCGTAAATCATAAATCAACATGTCTTCAGTAGAATTTATTTCCAAAAACCTGTCATGGCTGCCTAAGGGCGTCAGCCGCGTCATTGAAAAGAATATGCAAAAAATACCTGCCGTGAAAAAGCTCGTTGCTCAAGAGCAGGCGGGTATTACCGATGGCATGGAACATTCTTTCAAACCATATCACGATAAATTTGAACGTCATTCCGCGCTTCCGGCAACAGGAATTGACAGGACTAAAATACTTGCCGATATTGAAGAAATGCACCAACTCGAAAGCGCCCGTTGGAAAGACGGATATGTTTCAGGCGGTATTTATCATGGCGACCAGGGGCATATTGATTTTCTGAACAGGGTTTATGCGCTGCAATCGCAAAGTAATCCCATTCACAGCGATTTGTTTCCGAGTTCTACCAAGTTTGACGCTGAAATTGTTTCGATGACAGCAAATATGCTTGGGAAAGGAAAAACATCCGAAAGCGCTAATGTTTGCGGAACTGTAACATCAGGAGGAACGGAGAGTATTCTTTGCGCAATGAAAACCTACCGCGACCAGGCGCGTGAAGAGCGGGGAATTACAGCGCCAGAAATGCTCTTGCCTGTTACGGCGCATGTGGCTTTTGAGAAAGCGGCTTTGTATTTCGGAATTAAGATTGTTCATATACCAATGGCAGATGATTTTCGTGCTGACGTAAAAGCTGCGGAACGCGCTATCACCCGAAACACCATTGTCATTGTCGGTTCGGCGCCTAACTTTCCGCATGGCATTATTGACCCCATTAAGGAACTTTCTGACCTTGCACTAAAGCACGGGCTTGGTTTTCATACCGATTGCTGTTTGGGTGGTTTCGTGTTGCCTTTTGCTGAAAAACTCGGTTATCCTGTTCCTCCCTTTGATTTTCGCCTACCGGGAGTTACTTCTATCAGCGCCGATACGCATAAATACGGCTATGCTGCAAAAGGCACTTCCGTTGTGCTTTATCGCAATGAGGCGTTAAGGCATTACCAGTATTATACCGCCACGGAGTGGCCCGGCGGCTTGTATATGTCGCCCTCGCTCACCGGAAGTCGTCCGGGAGCTTTGAGCGCTGCCTGCTGGGCTGCCATGCTTTCCATGGGCGAAGAAGGTTATATGCGTGCCACAAAAGCCATTCTCGAAACTGCCGCCATTATTCGCAAGGGCGTGGAAACCATTCCAGAACTGAAAGTGATTGGCAACCCTTTGTGGATTATCGCTTTTCGCAGCGATTCGCTGAATGTTTATGAAGTTTTGGACAGGATGACCAAAAAACATTGGAACCTGAACGGGCTTCACAAACCTGCCTGCGTACACTTTGCGCTCACATTGCGCCAAACTCAACCCGGTGTGGCGGAGCGTTTCATCAATGATTTGTGTGAATCGGTGGAAGAAGTAAAGAAAAACCCCGGCTCAACCGATGGTAATGCACCCGTTTACGGCTTGGCTGCAAACCTGCCCTTTCGTGGCATGGTAACTGATATTCTCAAGAAAACTTTGGATGTTTTTTATCGCGTTTAGCGAATAGAACACGGATGACACGGATTCGACTGATAAAAACCGATAAAAATAAAAAATCAGTGTAAATCCCTTAAATCCGTTTAATCCGTGTTCTATTTATTAATCTTATTAAACAAACTTTCCTCCTTCATCAGCTTTTCAATATCCTCAACCGTTCGGGGTATGCAGTCCGAAAGGATTTCGGGAGCTTGTTCGGTAATTAATATATCATCTTCAATTCTTACGCCGATGTTCCACCATTTTTTATCGCAGGGCGAACCTTCGGGGATGTAAACTCCCGGCTCTACGGTAATGACATTGCCGGGTATTAATGGGGAATATATTCCTACATCATGCACATCCAAGCCAAGATAATGAGAAGTGCCGTGCATGAAATATTTGCGGTAATCTGCCGGTTTGTCTATGATATGAAGCGCCAGCAACCTTTCCCTGACAATTTCAACGGCTGCTTTGTGCGGAGCATTGAAAGCGCTGTCTTTCCTGCATTTTTTTATGCCTGCCTGCTGCGCTTCGAGCACGATGTTGTAAATTATTTTTTGTTCTTCCGAAAATTTCCCGTTCACAGGCATGGTGCGCGTAACATCGGCGCAATAACCGTGATATTCCGCTCCCACATCGGCAACGAGCAGGTCGTTCTTTTCCATCTTCCTCCGGTTGGTGGTATAATGCAGGGTGCAGGTGTTTTTGCCGCTACCCACAATAGAAGGGTAAGCTTCATCTTCAGCCCCCATTATCCGCATATTGAAAATTACAATAATTAAACTTTGATGTAAGGTTTCCTTCATTCAGATATACCTCATTC
>Ga0207111_10163_pt1 | contig 17748 bp, 12 predicted proteins | sample Alteio_BWMinHeat_71_FD_153577 | JGI IMG/M metagenome (GOLD analysis project Ga0207111, IMG submission 153577) | Enriched cells from forest soil in Barre Woods Harvard Forest LTER site, Petersham, Massachusetts, United States -... | ecosystem: Environmental > Terrestrial > Soil > Temperate forest >... | reverse complement strand
TCGGGCTGAAAGAGAGTCTGGTCGAGGAAGCGATTGCGAAGGCTTACGGAAGCACACCAGTCGAGGTGCAGCGCGCGAACATGCTGCTGGGCGATATCGGGGAGACTGTGCGACTCGCGGCCGTGGGCCGGCTAAGTGAGGCGCGGATGCGGCTGTTTCATCCGTTGGGATTCATGCTGGCGAGTCCGGTGGAGTCGACGGAAGAGGGGCTGAGTTACTTCTCCGAAGCGGCAGTGGAGGATAAGTACGACGGGATTCGGGCGCAGGCGCATGTTGCAGACGGAGAGGTGAAGATCTTTTCGCGGACACGGGATGAGATCACGGAATCGTTTCCGGAGCTGCCCTCGGTCTTGGCTGGACTGCCGCAGGATACGATTCTCGATGGGGAGATTGTGGCGTGGGAATATCCGGCGCGGCTGGAGGCGGCGCAGGCCGTCGTGGATGAGCCCGCATCAGAGGAAGGCGAGATCAAGGCCGACAATCTCGGGCGGGCTCGGCCGTTCAACGTGCTGCAGCAGCGACTGGGACGGAAGAAGGTCAGCGAGAAGATGCTGCGAGAGAATCCGGTGGCGTATCTCGTGTTCGACGTGTTGTACGCTGACGGGGAGTTGATGCTTGAGCGGTCTTTGCGGGAGCGGGCACAGGCGTTGGATTCGCTGCTTGCTGCGCCCCGGAAAAGCACTCGCCACAGAGGCCACGGAGTAGCACAGGGAAACCTTGCGTTCGAAACGGGCGAGGAAGCACGGACTGACGCTGGAGTCATTCGCGCGCCTGTGTTTCGCGCTACTTCACCCGAAGAACTTGAACAGCTTTTCGTCGGGGCCCGGGCGCGCGGGAATGAAGGGCTGATGATCAAGGATCTCGAGTCGGCTTATTCGCCGGGGAAGCGCGGGAAGTCGTGGCTGAAGATGAAGCGCGAACTAGCCACACTCGACGTGGTCGTGACGGCGGTCGAGTATGGGCACGGGAAGCGGATCGGCGTGCTGAGCGACTACACCTTCGCTGTGTGGGATGGCGACCGGCTGGTGAACATCGGGAAGGCATATTCAGGGCTCACCGATGCTGAGATTGCCGAGATGACGAAATGGTTTCTTGAACACACAATTGAAGATCAAGGATTTCTGCGCGTCGTCGAGCCGAAAGTTGTGCTGGAAGTGGCCTTCAACAACATGATGCGCTCGGACCGGCACGAGAGCGGGTACGCGCTTCGCTTCCCAAGGATCGTGCGACTGCGGCCGGATAAGTCTCCCGAAGATGCGGACAGGATTGAGCGGGCGAAGGAGATTTACGAGCAGCAAGACTAGAGGCTTCGGGCGAATGGCGTTAGGACGCCCGCGCTCAGTGGCTGTGATGGTGGTGTTCTTCACTCTCGGCCACCGGAATTACGCAACCGTGAGCAGTCTCGCAGATGGCATGCTCGAACTGAATGGTCGTGTGGTCGATACGGAAGTCGCGCAGCAGTCGCTCTTTCACGTCGCGCAAGATGCGCTCGCTGACCGACGGCGGAATGTCGGCAATGGAGATGTGGCAGGAGAGGGCGTGGGTTTCCGATCCGATACTCCAGACGTGGAGATCGTGGACATCGTTCACACCGGCGACGGTACGGATCGCCAGTTCGATTTTCTCGAGCTTCATGCCGCGAGGCGTGCCTTCCAAGAGGATGTTCAGCGTCTCGCGGACGATGCCGAATCCCGACCAGAGGATCAGCACGCCGATCGCTAGAGACAGGACGGAGTCGATCCAATAGTTGCTGGTGAGCAGGATGGCCCAGCCTCCGGCGATGACGGCGGCGGTGGAAAGGGTGTCGCCGACTTCATGGAGCAGGGCGCTGCGAATGTTCACATCGCCGCCGGAACGGTAGAGCAGCAGAGCGATCGCGCCATTCATCACTACTCCCGCGGCTGCCACCCACATCATCACGCTAGCGTGGACGTGCTCGGGATGCTGCAGTCTCTTGAAGGCTTCGTAAAAGATGAAGAAGGACACGCCGACCAGAGATGTCGCGTTGACCAGCGCCGCCAGCACCCCGGCCCGGTGGTAGCCGAAGGTTTTCGTGGAACTTGCGGGACGAGATTGAAAATAGACGGCGACCAGCGAAAGCGCCAGGGCAAGGAAGTCGGAGAGATTGTGTCCGGCCTCGGAGAGCAGCGCCAGGGAGTGGGCGCGGACTCCGGCCACAACCAGCAGCACGATATAGGCGAGGGTCACTCCCAGCGAAATCTTTAAAACCCGGGTGGGGCTGCCGTGGCCATGGACATGAACATGCATTCTCTCAAGTCTAAGGGCGCACGCGACTCGCATCAAGCGGGGGCGGGTACCAAAAAGCTTAAACGCAGAGAACGCTGAGAAATCCGCTGAGTTCGCGGAGAAAATCAACCTCAATTCGAGTTTCAGTTTTTGGTCAGGCTGTCGAGATAGCGGTTGTTGTAGAAAGTGGTGGTCTTCTGGACGAATTCTAGAACGCGGAACATGCGTTCGCGGGCTTCGCGGTTCAGTTCGCGGAATTGCACGGCGGCTCCGGAACCGGGGTCCATACGAGTGACGTAGCCTTCGGTGGACAGGCTGGGGTCGTCCATGGAAAAGTTCAGCTTAATTTTGCTGCCCGGGCTGAGGATGTTGCTGGTCTCGATGTAGCATCCGCCCATGCTGATGTCGGTGAGGTTGGCGAAAACGGGGACGCCGCCCGCTTCGGTGTTGAGTTCGATGGTGACGCGGCACTTCATGCGAGGGTGGGCGCGCCGGTCTTTGTAGGCGAGCTGCTTCTGCTTCTCGATGTACATGCGCCGGTCCGCTTCGGAGAGAAGCTGCTCCGCGTCGTTCCCGTCATCGGGGAAAACTGCCCGTCCCACGCTTAGGGAGAGAATCTCCTCGTTACAAACTTCCTGGCCGGCATGGCGGGCGAGGGCACGCATCTGCTCGGCTCTTTTGCCGGAGGCATCGGCACCGAGGCCCGGAGAGATAACGACGAATTCGTCGCCGCCCATGCGAGCCACGTAATCGTATTCGCGGCAGCTGTCCTTGAGCGCCTGGGCAAAGAGGCGCAGCACGCGGTTGCCTTCCAAATGGCCGAATCGGTCGTTAATCTGCTTGAAGCCGTCCATGTCGGAAACCATGACAGTGAGCGAGATATTGTCGCGTTTGCAGCGGGCCAACTCACGGTCGAGTTGCATGAACAGGGAGCGAGCGTTGGGAAGTCCGGTGAGATAGTCGGTGGTGGCGGAGTTCTCGGCCTGCGCGTACTTGAGCGCGTTTTCGATCGCGAGCGCCATTTTGCCGCTTACCGCCAGCAAGATGCGGAGATGGTCGGAGGTGAAGGCGTCGCGCTCGGCGCGATACAGCGCCAGCACGCCAATACCTCCGGCAACGCCCTCGAGCGGCACGGCCAAGGCAGAGCGCAGAGTGCTGAATTTCGTGGGATCGTTGAGATATCCGGGTTCGACCGACGGATTCCCGTTAATGATGGGCTTGCGATTTTGCGCGACCCAGCCGGAGAGTCCCTGGCCGACGGGGATTCGCAGCGAGGAGAAGAGGCGGTAGTTGTCTCCGTTCACATATTCGGGGACGAGTTTCTCGTCCCGGAGCACATAGATGGCGATGGCATCGTAGGGAACCATCGGCTTCAGTTTAATGGAGAAGACCGAGAGGGTTTCACCCAGGCTCAGAGAAGCGCCGAGATCCTGGCTCAATTCGAAAAGCGACTGGGCTTCCTGGCGCGCGGCAGCGATGGACGACAGGAAGGTATTCTCGCGGCCTGCGTAATCCGGCGCTCGGGCGTTTTCAAATCCGGCAGCCGGTTCCAGGCCGCGCTCGATCTTGATGGCCGTCGAGAGCGGAGCGTTGGGATCTTCCACCGATTTGGCGATGGCCATTTCTTCCAGGTGCTCGTAGCGCCTTTGCAGGACTTCGACGACTTTCGGATCAAACGATTTGCCCGACTCGGCGGCTAACTTCTGCATGACGTCTTTGAGTGGCAGGGCGCGGCGGTATTGGCGGTCAGAGGCAAGCGCATCGAGATAATCGACGGCGGAGAGAATGCGAGCGCCAATCGGAATCTCGGCTCCCTTGAGGCCCAGAGGATATCCTGAACCGTCCCACTTCTCGTGGTGGGCGCGGACAATTGGGACGACCGGATAGGGGAAGCGGACACGTTCCAGAATTTCAGCGCCGACCAGCGTATGAATCTTCATCTTCTCGAACTCTTCGGGAGAAAGACGTCCGGGCTTCGAGATGATGTGCTCGGGCACGGCGAGCTTGCCAATGTCATGCAACAGCGCGGCGGCATGCAAAGCTTCCAGTTCCGTGCCGGTCACGCCGAGTTCCTTCCCGACTTCGATGGCGTACAGGCGGACGCGCTGCAGGTGTTCGTGGGTCGTGTGATCCTTGGCTTCGATAGCGAGCGCGAGGGCCTCGATCGTGCGCAGATGGAGGTTGGCCATCTCTTCCACGTGGCGCTTCTCGTCTTCGAGTTTGCCCAGATAGAGGCGATACGAGCGGTAGATCAGGTAGATCACCGGCAAAATGAGCAGTGAGGTTTCCCAGTTGAAGGTGCGGTTCAACCGTGCGATCACGCCGGCAATCGCTGCACCGACCAGGTAGTAGGGGAAGGACCAGAAATAGCAATCGACCAGGATGCGCCGCAGGGCACGGCGTTCGGTCAGGGAGATGACGGTGGCGATGGAACCGGCGTTGGCGATGAAGTAGACCGTCGCGGACAGTCCGAGCAGAACCGGACGGCTGTCGATGATCAGATTCATCAGCGGGTGATGGAACACCAGATACGCGAGTGCGGTGGACACGCTGCCGGCGCAGACGTTGAAGGTGAACTGGATGGCGCGGGGACGGTCAGGATAGAGGCACTGCGCCACCATCGAGACTGCACCCAGAATCAAGGTCTCAGAGAAACTGAGCTCGAGAACTCCGATCAGGATGAAGAGGAAATTGACTGAGAGGGTGCCGGTAATCCCCGGTAAATTGACCTTCAGTCGCGACGCCAGGATGGCAATGCCCAGATAGCATATGAATTCGGCGATGTTCTTGCTGCTCTGGTGGATGCCACCGTAGACCAGCGCGCCCAGGCCTGCCATGACCACCAGCGTGATGAACAGCTTGGCTGGGACCGAGAGCTTCCTCCAGGAGCGGGAAGGTTCGGGCAGGGCTATGGCTGTGCCGGCTGTACCAGTCATGCGTGTGAACACACTAGGGGGATGGACGTGCTCCCCTAACGTTCATAAGTATCAACTAACCTGCTATAGAAACAATGATTTAGCGCAATTCTGGAAAACTTCCGTAACTTGCGAGAGGGGTTTTGCACAACCCTGTCGGGTTAGTTTCAGGTTGTGCCTTTATCCCTACAAAATGGCTGCCCCACCCTTCGCGGTTTTCGAAGGGTGGGCACCCCGATTGTTGAGATTTTTATTACAAGAAGCTCCGCTTTTTGCGGTTCGTTCACCAGGACAGGTCCGGATTCACCATAGGCGTAGTGCCGGAAACTGCTCCAAAGCCACTGATGTGGTTCGAGCACGACAACCCGGTCTCATAAACCCAGAATGACCCATGGCTGCCTGTTCGCCTCCGGACATCACGGTCCGACCGTGGACACCCTTGAACGAGAGCGGTGTTCTCTGGTCTCTGTACTATCAAGGCTTTAGACCCTGCACTATTGGTAAAAGCATTGCACGCAGCTTCGCAGCGGACGTGCTCCGTTTTGCCCTGTATTGCCCACGGAATGAGCTCTCCCTGAAGGACGAACCTGAGATGACCGACCTCGCACAAGACATTCGTTACGCGTTGCGCCAATTGCGCAAGAGCCCCGGATTCGCCACTGTCACGATAATCACGCTGGCTTTGGGGATCGGCGCCAATACGGCGATCTTCTCGGTCGTGAACGCGGTATTGCTGAATCCTTTACCGTTCCACGACGCCAGCCGCATCGTCTCCATGTTCGAGGCGACACAGAACTTTCCCAAAGGCTCGATTTCTTATCCCAACTTTCTCGATTGGCAGCGCGACAATCGTTCCTTTGAGGCAATGGCCGCATACCGCGGGACAGATGGCAGCATCACGGGCGTGGGGCAGCCAGAGAATGTGCGGGCACAGCGCGTGTCTGCAAACTTCTTTCCGATTCTCGGGGTGAACCCAATCCTGGGGCGCAATTTCACTTCCCACGAAGACCGGCGCGGTGCCCGCCCCACAGCCCTGATCTCGGAAGGGTTGTGGAAGCGCAAGTTTGCTTCGGACCAGAACGTGATTGGCCAGCGGCTCATCGTGGCGGGGCAGCCGCGCACGATCATCGGCGTCATTCCAGCTTCGTTTCAATTGCATGTCTTCAACTTCAGAACCGCTGATGTGTACGAAGCCATCGGGGAAGATACCGATCCGGCCTTTTACCAGCGGGATGCGTATCGGGGCATGGACGCTATTGGCTTGTTGAAGTCTGGGGTCACGCTGGCGCAGGCGCGTGACGATATGAAGCGCGTGAATGCCGGCCTCGCTGATGCCTATCCCAACGTTGACGGCAATATCAAGGCCAACATCATTTCTTTGAAAGACAATATCGTTGGTGACATGCGGCCGGCGCTGCTGGTGCTGCTGGGGGCGGTGGGATTCGTCTTACTGATTGCCTGCGTGAATGTCGCCAATCTGCTGCTAGCCCGGTCAACGGCGCGCCAGCGCGAGTTCTCGGTGCGTGCCGCGCTCGGTGCGGGGCAGATACGAATTCTGCGCCAACTGCTCAGCGAAAGCGTTCTGCTGTCGGCGCTGGGCGGCGGCTTCGGGCTGATTCTGGCGAAGTGGGGAACAGCCGCCGCGCTTGTAGCGGTCCCGGAAACCGTTCCGCGGGCCGAGGAAATCGGGCTCAATTTTCCGGTGCTGCTCTTCGCCATTTTGGTTTCGGTACTTACCGGAATCATGTTTGGTTTGCTGCCTGCCATAAGGATGTCGCGGACCGACATCAGTGGAAGGCTCAAGGACAGCGGGCGCGCCATCTCCGGCCCGCGGACGCGCGTGCAGTCGGCCTTGGTGATGAGCGAAATGGCGATGGCGCTGGTGCTGCTGGTGGGCGCGGGGCTGATGTGCCGCACTTTGGTGCAGTTGTGGAAAGTCGATCCCGGCTTCGATCCGCGCAATGTGTCCTATTTCGACGTGACACCTTCTCCTTCGCTGGTGAAACAATCTCCGGATGCAATCCGGGCCGCACTTCGCGAGATCAAAGCGACGATTCAAAATGTGGACGGAGTCGAGACCGTCTCATTGAATGCCGGAGCGAATCCCATGCAGTGGGACAATGAGAGGGGTTTCTTGCTGGACGGGCAGGCGCTGCTCACGCTGAAGACCGCGGATGTTACTCAGACTCTGGAGTACGCGGTTGAACCAGAGTATCTCCAAACCATGCGGATTCCGCTCGTTCGCGGCCGCTTCCTAAGCGACGAGGACAATGAGCATGCGGTTCGTGTCGCGGTTATCGACACCAGCTTCGCACAAACATATTTCGCGGGTCAGGATCCGGTCGGCAAGCACATTCGAGTTTTCGAGTTTGACAGTGATTCCAACCAGCGCGTCGAGATACCGCTAACTATTGTCGGTGTCGTTGGGCACGTCAATCAATGGGGACTTGCCGACGACGCCAACAGCCCCTTGCAGGCTCAGATGTACCGGACCGTCATGCAAGGCTCTGTTGTGAGAATGAAAAATCTAGCCCAGGGGTTTGGTGTATTCGTCCGCTCCAGAACCCCAGTCGGATCAGGAACATTTTTTCAGGCTATCCGCCAGAAACTTTTGGCCAGCAACCGGGACATTATTGTCTCAGGCAATGAAATCGAAGAGAACGTGGTGGCACAGTCGATCGCCAGTCAGCGCTTCTCGCTCGCCTTGCTCGGCGCCTTTGCAGGATTGGCCCTGTTGTTGGCCAGCATCGGCATTTACGGCGTGCTGTCGTATCTGGTTGGACAACGCACGCGGGAAATCGGAATTCGCATGGCGCTCGGTGCCCGGCGCCTGGACGTCTTGCGCATGGTGCTGCAAGACGGAGCGCGCATGACGCTGGCCGGCACGGCGATTGGAATCGTCGCCGCCCTGGGATTGACCCGCCTGATGGCGAGCATGCTGTTCGGTGTTAAGCCGACCGACCCGATTACATTCGGCTTGGTCGCGGTGGTTTTGTGCGGCATCGCCTTATTGGCCGGTTATGTGCCTGCGCGGCGCGCGGCGAAGGTCGATCCCATGATGGCGCTGCGATACGAGTAATCGCTCACACATACCTCAGCATGATTCTCATGCAGCCGAGACGGACCATGCCGAGAGAGTTCTCGATGTGATATTCGTAGCGCGTGACCAGTCGCCGGAACCGTTGCACATGCTCGGGCATCACTACATATCCGAAAACAACAAAACGATATCGACGCCTTACCAGCTCAAGTACGCGGAGAAACAGGCCGCGATTTCGCGGATTGGTCAAGAGCGGAAGCCGTTGGTAGCACCTATTGATATCTGCATAAATAATGCAATAGATCAGCGCAAAAAAGAAGGCAAGTCGGATTGCACGATGCAGCCGCGTAGTTTTTGGGACGAGCTACGAATATCGTTGATCGAGCCAATGACATCCGCGACCAACTCCTCCAGATCATCGGGGCAACTATTGGCGAGTGTACGTTTCGCCAGTGACCAAACCCCTTCATCGGGGTTGAGTTCCGGAGCATAGGCGGGAAAGTGCTCGATATGCAGGCGGCGATGTCGTCGTAGAAGTTGTCGGAGGGGCAAACCTTGGTGGGTGGAAGAGTTGTCCAACAGAACGATCACCGGGCCGCGCAGATGGAGCAACAACTCGCGCAGAAACAGGCAAACCTCTTCCTGCCCGATATTGTCGAAGTAGAGTTGATAGTACAGACCCAGGCGTTGTCGTCGCGGGCTTACCGAGATTCCGGAAATGACCGAGACCTTGTCGCGCCGTCGCTGGTGATAATAGTGAACCGGAGTACAGCCTTGCGGGGACCAGGTCTTGGCCACATAAGGAATCAAAAGAAAGCCCGACTCGTCCGCAAAGACTAGATGGGCACCCAGCCGCGTAGCGTTTTTTTTATCCGCGGCCAGTCCTTTTGTTGCCAGCGCGCAATGGCTTTCTCATCCCGCTCCAAGGCGCGTCGTTCTGGTTTCTGCGGGCTCCAGCTTAGACTATGCATCAAACGCCCGACGTGATCGCGATGGTACTGGATTCCGAACTGGTTCCGGATCAATTCCGCAATGCGGGCGGTGGTCCACAGATTCGTCCGGTAGCCGTGCATCATCGGCCCCTGCAGAAGAAGGTTGACCAAACGCCGACGTTGTCTCTGGTCCAACTTCAGTGGTCGTCCGGGAGAGAAACGTACCCGCAAGGCATTGGCGCCGCCCTTCCGTCGGGCATCACGCCAGCGCATCACCGAACTTGGATTGCAGCCGATGCGCCGGCCCACTTCGTTAAGCGAGTAACCAGAATCGAGCAACGCCAGGGCACGTTTGCGCCGATCCTCGAGCAGGTCGGCACTCGCCTTCAGTCTGGGCATAGGTGTTCCGCTCCTGAGCACCTATTATTGCATTATTTATGCAGACATCAATAGTTGTGATGAAGTGCGAGTATCCGGCGCCATAGTAGCGGTGGAGACGGTTGGGCATAGGCCGATGTCTAACACGAAGAAACGAGCCCGGTCTGTGATCGGGTGAACGCTGCACCCAGGTTCCTCACGACCGTTGTCCCAAGATGGACGAGCCTAGTGGCTTGGAAAGCTCCCCTTACAACATCAGCAGGAATACCCAATCTTCGAAAACCGCGAAGGGTGGGGCACCCGCGGTCTATCAGGGTGCGGAAATTCAGAGTGCTAAAAAACCGTGCTGGAGGTCACTCGCTGCCTGGGTTACGTTCTCGGGCGTGCCCAGGTCGCGCCAGTAGTACTCGTCGGCGCGAAAGGCGATGATTCTGTGTCCCGCGGCGGCCAGGCGCAGGTAGGTTGTGACGATCGAGAACACACCCTGCTCGGTGATCAGGCTGAGAAGTTGCGGAGACAGGATGTGAATCCCGGAGAACGCCAGCGGGGTGAATTGCTGCGAAGGACGTACTACCTCCGGTGGGTTGGTCCCGGTTTGCCTTCCGCAGAGCCGACCGCGCTCGTCGAACAGCAGGTGGCGGGAAGTATCGCGCTGCTGGACGGCCAAGGTTGCGAGCGCGTCGTGATCACGATGCAACGTCAGCATCCGCGCGAAGTCGATCGTGCTGATGACGTCGACATTGTGGAGCAGAAACGGTTCTTGAGCCGGGCCGTCTTGAAGGAAGAACCATTCGGCCTGCTTCAATCCGCCGCCGGTGTCGAGCAGGAGATCGTCTTCGCGAGTGATCTCAACACGCATGCCGAAGTTGTTGTTCTTCTTCAAGTAGTCGACAACCATGTCGGCAAAGTGATGCACGTTGACGATCACTTCCCGGATTCCGAAAGAGGCGAGGCGCCGTAGGGTGATCTCGAGCAGCGTGTGTCCGGCGACTTCTACCAGGGCTTTGGGGCGATCATTGGTCAGGGGCCGCAGGCGGGTACCGAGCCCCGCGGCAAGAATCATGGCCTTCATGGGGCGGCTTTCTCTGCCGCGGAATTCTCCGCCTTCATTCGTTCGAGCTCGCGGTGCGTGACTACTACTTCGACTCCGCTGCGACCGCGCAGACGCCTGGCAACCTGTTCGGCCAGGTAGACCGAGCGATGCTGGCCGCCGGTGCATCCGAACGAGACCATCAGGTTCTTGAATCCGCGCTGCTGGTAGTTGCTCACGCTGGCATCGACCAGGGACATCACGCTGGCCAGGTATTGGTGGACGTTCTCCTGCTGGTTGAGGTATTCGATCACGGGCGCATCTTTGCCGGTCAGGGCCTTGAAGCGCTCTTCGCGCCCGGGATTCGGCAGGCTGCGACCATCGAAGATAAAACCTCCACCATTTCCGCTTTCGTCTTTGGGCAGGCCCCGATGAAAGGAGAAGCTGACAATGCGCACAACGAGATTGTCGGCGTCGGTGGCGAGGTGCTGAAGTTTTTCAGAAGCGAGCATGCTATGGAAAGCTTCCAGCAGAGTGGGCAGCGCGATGGGAAGCTTCACGTTGTGCAGCAGCCAGCGAAGATTTTTCAGCGCGTAGGGCACGCTCTGCAGGAAATGCACCTTGCGCTCGTAAAATCCGCGGAATCCATACGCCCCTAACGCCTGCATGATGCGGACGTAAACGTAGGCGTAGTAGTGCTGCATGAACGCTTCGGGCTTAATGTCGATGAAGTTGCGCAGTGTCGTGAGGTAGTGATCGAGAAGATGCTGGCGGAAGTCCGGGGGCAGGTCAGCCTTCGCATCGTAGAGCAGAGAGGCGACATCGTACTGGAGCGCTCCCTTGCGGCCACCCTGATAGTCGAGGAAGTACGGCTTGCCACCGGGCAGCATGATGTTGCGGGATTGGAAATCGCGATAGAGGAAGTAATCCCTGGGCGCGCTCAGCAGAAATTTCGTGAGCCGGCTGAAATCGTCTTCCAGCGCCTGCTCGCTGAAGGGAATACCGGCCAATCGCAGGAAGTAGTACTTGAAATAGTTGAGATCCCAGGAAATAGATTGGCGGTCGAAGCTTCCACGCGGATAGCACAGCTTATAGTTCAGGTCGCGGCCAGCCTCAATTTGGAAGCGAGGGAGAGTGGCGATGACTTCGCGGTAAGCATTGGCGACTCTCGAGGCAATAATTTCTCCCTTGCGGTTCTCCGAGAGCAGTTCGAACAGCGAGGTGTCGCCGAGATCCTGTTCGAGATAGGCCCCCTGCTCGAGATCTTCTCCATAGATCTCCGGAACGGGCAGGCCATGCTTGCGGAAGTGGCGGGAGAATTCTAAAAAGGCGACATTTTCTTCGCGGATTCCGTACAGTATGCCGATGGCGCTGGCGCCTTTGGCGGTGAGACGGATGATTTTTCGCCCGGAGCCACCGAGTTCTCCCTGCACGGGTTGGACTGAATCGACGGGCGTATGGAAGTGCTGTTCGAAGAGTCGGTTGAGGACGTCCATTGGGGGCTCGGCTTGGGTTATAGATTCACCACAAGATACCACTGGCAGGTGGGCGTGGGAGTATACAGGCACCTTCCTGCGAAACATATGAGATCTGCTGGGATCGACATCATTTCTTACCACAGAGGACGCTGAGGAAGAGCGCAGAGAACGCAGAGACGAGAATTCCGATCACCGGGGCATAGGCACGGAAAAAACATCGACGTCTCCCTGCCTCTGTGTCTCCGGAACGGACATGTGAATTTTGGTGGCGGCGGTAGGACTCGAACCTACGACCTACGGATTATGAGTCGCTTCCCTGAGTCTGAAAACAAACAAGATCAAGCAACTAGCTCGGCAGGTTCCGGCAAAGTCCTGCAAAATCCGCACCACCCGCGCACCAAACCAACCAAGAACCCAAACAGTGAGAAGAGGAATCATGATTGATCTGGGGCAAACGATGAAGCGCGAATCTCAAAGAGTCTCGCGGGCAACAACTCATGGCCAGCGCCGGCGCATGGGAGAGCTAACTAGAACGCCCGAGAAATACGTCATGGAGCCAAGGCGTGACGCATCTACGGCACGAGACGGAGAATTCCTCACGAAGCAAGAGATTCGAGTTTGTACGGCCTGCGAGCGCGATTTCTTAGTCTCACGTCCGTGGCAGCGGCAGTGTAGTCCGCGATGCCGGCAGAGGACCTACATCAAAAGAAAGACGACCGTACCCCTCGGATACTATGGTGCGTGAAGCGAAACGCTATCGGTGGGACGATCTCAGTGTCCTGAGGTGTTCCCGTCGCTCTCATTCGGCAGTTATTGTGCTCCGCTTTGTGCTCGATACACCTTGCTGGCTAACATTTGCTGGCGTCCGGCAAGTGCCGCTTCGGCAACGCTGCCGGTTTCAAAGAGACGGCCGTAAAAGGCAGGCAGGATGTGGTTGTTCACGGATTACAAACCAACGGGAATCCCTCCCGGGCCAGAAGTCAGCTTCGAGGAAATCGCCATTGATCTCCTCCAAGCTCGTTTCTTGACAGCTCCCGCCGATCCTAAAAGACTTCGATCGCTGGGATGAGGTGCGCGACAGATCCTAGCCATTTTCACTACGGGTTCCATTCCACTTTCAGCAACTGAAAATCTATTGTCGTGCGGCGTCGACTTGGATAAGCTCAGCACATTGCAGATCATCTCTACAGTTAGTCGTGAGTCACGTGCAGACAATCTTCATCAGCTACCGTCGAATAGACGCTGCTTACGCTGGCCGCCTGAGCGACGCCTTGGTGCAGCGCTTCGGTGGGGACCGCGTCTTTCTAGACGTGGACGCAATAGTCGCGGGGAAAGACTTCGAAGCGAGGATCGGAAAGGCTATCGATCAATCGTCTGTCGTGATCGCCGTGATCGGCCAACACTGGTATGCGGGGAAAGAGAACCGAAATGAAGCCGATGGTCTCGAACATAAGGACTACGTGCGGTTCGAATTAGCAGTCGCACTGGAGAAGAACGTGCCGATTGTCCCGGTATTGGTTGGCGACACAGAAATGCCGGAAGCAGCTCGGTTGCCCGCCGAGTTTGCGAAGGTTGCTCGTCTCAACGCCGTCAGACTGAGCGATGTCCAATGGCAGAGAGACGTCGATGTGCTAACTGGGATTCTCCGCTCTTCATTTCAGGTGCCGCCTTCCAGGTTCAACCGCACAAGAGACTTGGCGCTCGGTTTTGCGCTTGCTTCTGCTGGGTTGCTCATCGTGTCGGTCCTCATGGGACGGGAATTATCCCCTAAGATCTTGGGGCCGATCGTAGACGCGTTCTCATGGCCAGCGCTTATCGGCTACATCGTACTAGTCGGTTGGCTGGCTCGCTTCACCGGCGGCAGTCGATTGATCGCAATGTCGATCCTCGCGGGTCTTGCCGTTTACCTCAGAATATACGGAGCGCACGCCCTAGCTCTTCTTGTTATCTTCGGGTCCGTCCTCCTCTTCAGGGACATCGCGACCACAGATGAAAAGTCGGTCCGCCGCCTCGTCGATCGTTCAGACTATCTTTTGGAAGGAACGGTTGTTGGCGCGGCAATCGGGTCTGTACTCCCCATCCTCTTGCTGTACGTAACCGGCGAGATTCGCGCATACACCGCCCTGGGATCGGGCCTTATTCTCGGAGCGCTGACGGGGTTAATTTTCGGTGTGCTTCGACATCGACAGCACACCAAGGCAGGGCACGAGACCGATCGATAGAGGCTCGAGTGGAGTGCCACCTCTGCGAATTCGGCAGGCTTCGGTTGAATACTTCAACCGCTGCAGTGGCTTGAATATTTACCGATTCCAATCGCAGCACTATTTATTCGATTATTGGACCATGACGCTGCCCAGAGTGCGAGCTTAGTGAGGACCCACCCGTGGACGGGGATCAGTTTATTTGTTCTGCCCAAAAGCAATTTGGCGTTGAAGATAGCCGGGTAGCTGTGTGGAATTGTCCGTGATGGCGGAGTTAATCTGCGCTAACGTGAGGCCCTTGGAAGCCGTCAAATCGACGCCGCGCAAGTCGGTCTTTTGAAGATTGGCGAGAGAAAGATCAGCTCCACGAAGGATCGCTCCCCGCAGATCCGCTCCCGATAAGTCCGCGTTTTCAAGTATTGCACGTTCCAGATTTGCGCGTTGGAGATTGGCACTTGAAAAATCAGCTTCGCCAAGGGCCGGTGAGAAATACTCGTCTTCAGCGACATTAAGCTCTTTGAAATCGTAATCTGAGAAATCCTTGCGCCGAACGCGGTCGTTGTGATCCCTCGGCAACTTTAATTTCGAGAGGGTGTCATAGTATGCAAGTGTCCAATTTCGGGAAGATCGAATGTTATCGGGATCCAGCCTACTGCCAAGGAAGTCTGCGCCCTGAAGATTGGCATTACGGAAGCGTGTGCTATTGAGGTTCGTCTCATAAAATTTGGCGTCCCGTAGATCCGCTGAATCGAATGTGGCACCGACCAACCGTGCTCGAATGAACATTGCCCCACGTAAATCCGAGTCTGCAAAGTTAGATCCGTAGAGGTCGGCGCCCGTAAAATCCGCATTTACGCCGAATGCTCCCATGGCGTCAACCTGTCGTACCACAGCTCCTGAGAGCTGGCCCCCCCCTAACTGCGTGCCAGTCTTGCAGAGGCCCATTCGGAGGTTTGGGGGAGAGAATTGCGTCTCGGATGTTTGCAAAAGGGCTCCAGCCGATTTTTTCCAGGAGCTTTTGCATCACAGGCACCCGTTCGCCTGGATACATGCTGCTCAGAGGCTTTCCGGAGAAAGCACATGCTGATCCCCAGAAGGCAAGAGCTCCGATCGAGAGCGCAGGGACAAAGTGGACAGGAATCGCCGTTGCAAAAAGGACTTGTACCATGTGCGACGCGCAGGCGGTTTGCCCTCAAGGGTGGCGAGCGCGACGGCCCAAAACCAAGAGGCGAACCAGACGGCGAGTGAGATCAGAATGATATGGAAGGTGATGAAGAGCCAACTGTGGCGCGTCATGCGGTATTCGATTGCGGATATAAGGGACGACACGCGCATCAAGCCGGGCGATGCATGGCAGACTCAAATTCGAAAAGCACTTGAGGCGGCATCCGTAGCCGTCCTTCTGATTAGCGCAGACTTTCTAGCTTCGGACTTCGTCCAATCGGAGGAATTGCCGGCGCTGTTGAAAGCAGCAGAAGATCGAGGTCTCCTAATCCTGCAAGTGATCGTTAGTCCCTCCCGCTTTGAACGCACTCCGCTCGCGCAACTTCAGGCCATAAATTCTCCAGCCGAACTAGTCGTCAACATGAATGAATACCAGCGAGAACTCTTGATGGAAACGCTGGCATCGAGAATCGAGTTGGCGGTCCAGACTGAGAACATGCGGGCGCAAATCAATTCCGCGAATCAGCGTATCGAGAATCAAGCGTCTCGCATCGATGCACTAGTCACACTCTTTATGTCCGAGTCGATCTTCAGGCACCTATGCGGTATTGCGCTGCTTTATGAATATCGGTACCACCACAATCCTACAGACCAGCGGCAATTCTATTTCCTATATGACATGGGTCTGATAAAACCCAAGCCAGGTATTGCCTTCCTCGCTTTCGAGGACGGCCCGGCCCGGAATGTTGCCGAGGTGGCGGAACCAACTCCGGCTGGTTGGACATACGTGAAGCTGAGGCGACAAGACATTACCCGTGCCATGCTGGAAGAAATCAAGAATCTACGTGTTAACCCAGCCACCCTGGGATGAGTTCGCATTTCGCTGCATAGCGTTTGTGAAATCCCCTCTCACTCCTAACGGACGATGAACATCCAAAATAATGGCGAGAAGGTGTGACAGGGGCCAGAAGTCGGCTTCGGGGAGATCGCTATTGATCTCTTCGACGGCCGTCTCGGGGCCGCATCTCGGGCGTTCCGAGTTGATCACGGCTGTGTTCGGACGGGCTTAAGGTTTTGGAGTGCTTGCGATCTACTCTGACTTAGGCGTGGGCGGTTCGACATTGGAGACCACCCAAGTGATAAACAGGGTGTTGCCCGTGGGCCCACGAAGTCCTAGAATTGCACGCAACCTGGCATCGCATCAGCTCCTCGAGATCGTGGGTTGGAGTCTACTCGGATGCGCGAATCTCGAAACGATCGGACTCGCCACGAAGATCTTGCGCGAAGAATCGAGCCGGCATCTACGTGGGCAGACATCGCCGTGGGGGAACAGCAGCTTCGTGTGCTGCGTGAGCTGGCGGATTCTGCAGCTCACGTTTTGCAGGTTTCCGAAGATCGGCAATCCGAAATCAAGAACTTACCGGATCGCGGAATCATAGCGCTCTTTACCGGATCGAGCGGCACGGGAAAGACGATGGCCGCCGAAGTTCTAGCTCGGGATTTGCATCTGGAACTGTATCGAATCGACTTGACTCGGGTGGTGAGCAAGCACATTGGGGAAACCGAAAAGAACCTATCCCGCATTTTTACTGAAGCTGCGGCTAGTCGCGTGATCCTCTTCTTTGACGAGGCTGACGCATTGTTCGGCAAGCGCAGCGAAGTAAAGGACAGTCACGACCGCTACGCCAATATTGAGGTGGGCTACTTCTTGCAGCGAGTGGAGGAACATCGCGGGCTCGTCATTATCGGGTCCAGAGCGCCGCTTGAGTGGCCGCCCGTCTTGCCGCCACGCCCAGCCTTTGTAGTGGAGTTTTCGCTCCCGCACGCCGACTAGCGCGAAGGGGCTCTCTAGCGGTTGCCTGTTCGCAATTTGGCTACGGCCCCGAGCCTGTGGTTTCCGAAAACTCTGTCCGCGTTGGAAACGCAGAGGTTATGATCTTTGTGGAGATCATGCTCGCTTCCACCATGAACGCCGTTTTCGTCGCTTGCTTCGCTCTGCTCACCTCTACCTTTCAGAACCGTGCCGAACTCCACGCAGAGATTCTTGCTCTTCGTCACCAACTCGCGGTTCTGCAACGGAATGCGCCGCGCCGTCTATATCTCACGCGCTTCGACCGTCTTCTGTGGATCTTGCTGGCTCGATTCTGGTCGAATTGGCGCTCTTCCCTGCAGATCGTTCAACCCGCCACCGTCCTCCGCTGGCAGCGCCGAGCCTTCCGTTGGTACTGGGCACGGAAATCGGGGCGTGTTCCAGGAAGACCCGCGGTGGGTCGGGAGATTCGCGATTTGATTCGGCACATGAGCCAAGCTAACCCCTTGTGGGGAGCCCCCCGCATTCACGGAGAATTGCTCAGGCTGGGAAT
>Ga0207111_10093_pt2 | contig 17758 bp, 17 predicted proteins | sample Alteio_BWMinHeat_71_FD_153577 | JGI IMG/M metagenome (GOLD analysis project Ga0207111, IMG submission 153577) | Enriched cells from forest soil in Barre Woods Harvard Forest LTER site, Petersham, Massachusetts, United States -... | ecosystem: Environmental > Terrestrial > Soil > Temperate forest >... | reverse complement strand
GTTTGGACAAGCATAAGAATGAAACATATTTTTAAATCTCTTGTTTTTGGAAATTGAATCGTATATTGTACATATAACTGTCATAAATCGCCAGTTTGTTGCATAAAATTTTTATAGGGAAAATGAGAAAAAATATACGAGATATCCTTGAAAGTTGGCCTAAAAACTTTATTCGTGATATTGATTTTGAGTCACTCTTAGATTCAACAGCTGATGCTCGTCATTCACTTATTAAAAGAGCTTTCAAGTCAGGCCTTTTGATTCGTATCCGACAAGGATTATATCTTATTGCAAGCAGAACAAAGCAAACACTTCCAGATGAATTTGAGCTTGCATTACTTATTTATCAGCCGTCGATAATTAGTTTAGAATCGGCTCTTTCTTATCACAGTTGGATTCCAGAAGCCGTCTATACTATCACCTGTGTAAGCCCAAAGCGAGCCCAAGAATTTAAAACTCCTATTGGAATATTCAGCTATAAGCACGTTCCAGAACAGGGATTTTATCTTGGTGTTCAGCGCATTGCAACCAAGACAGGTACCATCTTTATTGCAGATGCTTGGAGAGCATTAGCAGATTTTATGTATGTACGACGTAGATCATGGGAAGATCTCACATCACTTGAAGCTGATTTGCGCATTGATCGAGATATAGCAATCGGCAGTGATAAAAAATTACTTAAAGAATTGAGTGAAAACTATCCAAGTCCTCGTGTCCAAAGAGGACTTAAAATTTTGTTACATGAAATAAACCGCTTACATCCTGACATATCTATGACGGACAAACCTTCTAAAAAATAAAGTTGTACCATGAGTATAAAAATTATAGAAGAACGATTAAAAGAGTATGCTCCAATATCCCAACGTGATGAGTTGAATGCGATCAAAGAAATTATTCAAGAGATTGCTTTGTGTGCTCTTGCACGCATCGATTTTTTCAGTATTGCTGCTTTTCAGGGCGGTTCATGTTTGCGCATTGTGCATAAACTTAATAGATTTTCAGAAGATCTCGATTTTATTTTGTTTAAGCCAGATACAACATTTGTATGGGAACCTTTTTTGAAAGCTTTACAGCTTGAGTTTACGTTATATAATCTTGAATTTCAGGCAATTGATCGATCGAAAGCTGATCAGGCAATCAAGTTGGCTTTTTTAAAAGATACTTCTTTTGGTAAAGTACTTCTTTTTACTCATCCTCGGGGACCTTCGGACAAACAAACAATTCAAATTAAACTAGAAATTGATACCAATCCTCCCGCCGGATCAGCGTTTCAAAACCATTTCATTGATTTTCCCTACACGTTTTCTATTGTTACGCAGGATTTGCCAACTCTTTTTGCCAGCAAGTGCCATGCTCTTTTGTGTCGACCATATATAAAGGGTAGAGATTGGTTTGATTTTGTATGGTATGTTTCTAAAAAAATTGTGCCCAATTATCTTCATTTACAAAAAGCTCTCGAGCAAATGGGACCTTGGCAAAAACAAACCATCACCGTTTCCAATCAATGGCTTATTGACGCTTTAATAAAAAAAATTGAAACAATCGATTGGGCTGTTGCAAAAGAGGATGCAGAAAATTTTTTACGCATGCACGAACGTGAGGGGTTGAAGGCTTGGGGTAATGATTTTTTTCTTGCAACGGTCAAAAAACTTGCTGATTCTCTTCCAGACCAATAAATTCGACACTTTGTCTATTTTTCTTAATTTTTATCACTTATTGATTTCTTTCCCCCATTTTTCTAGAGTAAAAAAGTTGTCTCAAACTCATCAAAAAAAGGAAGATCTCATGAAAAAGCCATGCTTCACATTGCTCAAGGGGCTGCTCTTTGCAGCAATCACCTTCAGCTTCACTATTGTAGACGTCGTAAACGCTAAAAAATGCCCTTGCGTTGCAAAACGCAAACAACAACGAGAATTGCGACGCCGCAATCTTGCCAAAACCATAGCCATAGCAAAAAAGAACCCTAATCGAGCAAAACAACTTGCTACTCAGCAAAAAGTTGCGGTAGCAAAATATAGAACAGAAGACCTGCCCGATGTAAAAGATGCAATCGCTTCAATAAAGGGCGTAACCAAAAAGAGCGTAGCTCAGCGTTAATTTTTTCTTTATCACAAAAAGGGAGTAGTCATGCAAAATAAAATATCATATTTCACGATGCTTAAATTTCTCACGTTTGCCGTAGTAACCTTGAGCATCAATGGCGTAGACGCAAAAGTTGTTCCTGCAAAAAAAGCTGCAGCAAAAACAACGCGAACAGCTGCGCCCCATGCCCGCGACCTTGCCGAATGGACCATTGTCGCCTATGTCCAAGCTGATAATAATCTTGCACCATACGCAACCTACAACATCAATGACATGCAGGTTGGCATGAAATCGGCCGATCAGGTTAATATGCTGGTAGAGTGGGATCAGCCCAACAACAACAAAACATGGCGTTACCGCATTGTTCCTGGCAACCGCATTGAAGATGGCTCGCTTTCAACTGAGATGGGCATCGATCCGGTTGGTGAAATTGTTGCAGCAATGCAATGGGCTCAAACAAATTACCCTGCAAAAAAATACGGGCTTATTTTGTGGAATCACGGCAGCGGCGTCGAAGATTTTAAAAATCCATTGGCAAAAACACAACGCTTAATTCATTCATGGATCCAAATTCCTGGAGCTGCTGTACTATCACCAGGTCAACGTGGCATTCTTTACGATGATAGCCAAGGAACGTGCTTAACCAACCAAGGGCTTACCAGTGCTCTTACCCAAATCAAAACAAATCTTGGAAAAAATTTAGACTTTCTCGGCATGGATGCCTGTTTGATGGCGATGCTTGAAGTTGGTTACCAAGTAAAAGATTGCGTCAATTATTTTGTCGGTTCACAACAAACAGAACCGGGCAATGGCTGGGCTTATTCAAATTGGCTTACACCGCTTACCACAAACCCAAGCAGCTTTGGTGGACTGGAACTTTCGCAAGCAATTGTCGCGGCGTACGGTCAGTTCTATCAAAATGAAAAGGATGCTCAAGATTACACACAATCAGCGGTACAGACATCAGCAATCGATGGAATCAAACAAAACATCAATCAATTTATAGCCAACGTCGCTGCATGCAAAGTTGCTGATGCAACGCAAACAAAAGCTATGATTAAAGCTGCACGCAAACAAGCAACTGAATTTTATATGCCTGAATACATAGACCTGTATTCATTTTATGCAGCACTCGGCAACCGCCTTGGCAAAAATGCTGCAAAATCTGAGCGCATCTTAAACGCAGCACGCCCTGCCGCAAAATCGGTAAACAAAAATTTCCTTGCTGCATGCGCAACCCTCAAACAAACAGTATCGGCAGGTATGAAACTCATTTCATCAGCCGTGGTTGCAAATGCTTCGGGTCCTGATTATCCAAATGTAAAAGGAGTCTCAATTTACTATCCAACAACCGGTAGTATTCATGCATCATATCCACTCACGCAATTTGCTCAAGATTCAGCTTGGTTAGGGTTTTTGAAAGAATATCGAAAATAAGTTTTTTACATAAAAAAAGAGCCTCTGGAAAACCAGAGGCTCTTTTTTATTTTTGAGTTGAGGCGCACCCTTCGAGACGTCCGTCTTCGCTCTACGAGCTACGTCGGACTCCTCAGGGCGAGCGCCCTTTCCAATTCCCATCTTATAATTCTAAAGAATTAAGAATTTAGTTTATTTCTAATTTTAGTCTCTATCAAAAGGCGCTCGCCCTGAGGAACGAGTCCATGTAAATGGACGAGTGTCTCGAAGGGTCGCCTTTCCAATTACAACGAGCATACGCAATGACGTTCCTCACATACTTCACAAACATGCACCTTGTCTGAAGTTTCCACATCCATCGCACATGCACCTTCAGTTGGATAGTCCAGTGAATGCCATTCAGAAATCCCACCTTCGTACGCCCGAACATTTTTAAAGCCCAAGCGAGCTAATGTTTCGTACGCTTCTTCGCTCATTGAACATTCGTATGATGCGCAATAGACGACGATACTTTTATTACGATCCCAATCAGCAACTTCTCGGCCCAATACTTCAAGGCCAATATTAATTGAACCTTTAATATGACAATCTTTGAAGTGTTCATGATCAAGAACGTTAATAACGGTTAATGCGTGCCCGGCAAGATCTTTACCTTGTTCAAGTTCATCTAACAATTCTTCAGCAGTAATAGTCTTCATCGTATCCATCGCTTCTCCTTTTTTATTTACCCAGCATCTTGCTTATTTCACTTTTTAAAGTCGCTTCACCCACAGCACCCTGCAACTCACTAATCTCGTGGCCATTTTTGAAAAATTTCGTGGTAGGAATGCTCAAAGAGCTGCTTAACATCGAGACCGATGAAACACCACTATGCCTCATCGCAATGCCGCGGTGTTTACCAACATCAACCATCAAAAATTTATAACCAGAAAACTCAGGTAAGCCAGACACTTTTTCAAATATTTGTCCATACCGATCATGCACGGCTGAAGATGAAGTAAATTCAACAACTACTCTGGGTTCTGATGTAATGATTTGATCAAATTCAATAGACGATGTCACTTCGTGAACATCCGCGCGACAAGCGGTGATCGCTAAACAAACTATAAAAAATGGTAGAACACGTGCGAGAATCTTCATAGTTCCTCCTATTCACCCAACATCGAACTTATTTTACTCTTTAAAGTTTCTCCATTTACGGCACCAACCAATGGCTGTCCAACCGGCTGACCTTCTTTGAAAAATATCGTCATGGGAATGCCACCCACATTGTAGGCCCCAGCAATATCGCGAAGTTGATCAACATCAACTTTCAAAAATTTATACCCAGAAAGCTCATCGGAAACTTGTTTGAATGTTGGCCCATACATTCTGCATGCACCACACCAGGCCGCACCAAATTCAACAACTACTTTGCCTTGTGCAATAGCTTGGGCAAATTCAGTAGATGATGCCACTTCGTGGACATCAGCTCGACAAACTGTAGTAACCAATAAACAGGCTACGAAAAGTGTTTGAATGCGTTTTATGAGACTCTTCATCATTTCCCCCTTTGTTGCAAGAAAATTACTCTTTTACTCTATTTCTTAAGTTTATCGAATTGGATGGGCAAAACTCAATGATATTTCTATTTGAAATGAATAATTGGGTAAAAAATGGGTTTTTATGATGATTTTATAGGGAATTTACTTTTTTGATTTTTTGAAAAAACCATCGATTATACCACTGCTTTGAAAGCTCAATAACGCAATACATTGCCCCGATAACGCCAAGCATAATCCCATAATCGGACGCCTTTGGAGCCACAAAAGAGAAGACCTGTTGACCCATGAATGTCAGGGGCAAGATCATGGAAAATACAAGTGCAAGCACAATAAAAAAACTAAGCTGCCGTGGCAAATGCTTGAAGGGGACAAAACTTTTTCGTGAACGAATCGCCAAAAAAAATATCAACTCGCTGAAAACATTAAACATAAACCAGGTTGTTTGCAAAATGGCGTGCGGTCGGTTAATGAAGAATGCGATAAGAATAAAATCAAAAATGCTGCATACAATGCCAAAAATAATCGATCTAACAACAATCGATGAGAAGTTATAGGCCTGGGGTTTTGAAATATCAGCGGTATCAACAACATCGGTTGATATTAAAGTCAACGGAACATCTGAAATAAAATTGACCAGCAAAATTTGCAACGGAAGCATCGGTAAAAAATCAATGACCAATGAAATGAGCGCAATGGTATAAAAATTAGAAAAATTTGATGCCAAAACAACATCAAGATATTTCATGGTATTGGCAACAATTTTTCGCCCCTCTTCAATACCATTAACAATTACTCGTAAACTTTTTTGCTGTAAAATAATATCTGCAGCATCTTTTGCAATATCGGTCCCATTTTCAACAACCAGCGCGACGTGGGCTATCTTGAGCGCTGGTGCATCATTAATCCCCTCACCCAAAAACCCAACTTTGTAGTTAGCTTGGAGTTTTTTGATCATCTCAAATTTTTGCTGTGGGTTAACACGCGCAAAAATAGCGTATGATTCAAGCGCCTGCTTTTGTTCATCATCAGATAATTTTTCAAATGCATCTCCCAGCAAAACAGCCTTAACATCATTGATCAGGTTAATCTGTTTTCCAACAGCACCTGCAACTTCTGGAGCATCGCCGGTTATAACTTTAATTTTTACCCCAAGCTGCTGGGCTTTTTGTAAGGATTGTTGCACCGTTGACTTGATTGGATCAGTAAAAGAAATAAGGCCAATACATTCTAACGCTTTTTCTTCACGCATATTTTTAAGCGCATCGGGTGCTTCTATTTTTTTTATTGCCACCGCAAGCACTCTGTTCCCCAAAAGCCCTTGTTGGAGCGCCCAGTCTTGAGCTTCTTTTGTTGACCCGCTGCAGCGCGATAAAACAACATCAGGTGATCCGCGGACGATCAAACGATAGGTTTGCCCATCAGCAACAATTACATGCACCGATCTGCTTAACGGATCGAATGGCAAGAAGCGGACTTTTTCGCGCAATGTCGTGGGAAGATTTAATTTTTGTATGGCCTGAACAAGCGCCCCATCAAAAGAATGGAGATCGTGTTGTTCTTCTGATTCATTCGTTTGTAGCGCACAACCAAGCACCTCTTCTTGCTTACCAAAAACATCAGCAACTGATAAAATATTTTCGGTCAAGGTTCCTGTTTTATCGCAACATAAAACTTCAATACTTCCCAGATCTTCGATAGCAGAAAGACGTCGTACAATAACATGATTTTTTGCCAAACGAGCAGCCCCCCGCGCAAAACAAAACGACATAACCATCGGTAATGTTTCGGGCACAATGCTGACGGCAAGCGCTACGGCAAACAAAATGAGATCAATAACATTTATTTTGCTGCCCTTTACAAACACCTGTAATACAACAATCATGGCAAGCGTGATAACCACAACGACAAGAATTAATGAGCTTAATTTCCGCATATTTGCAACAAAAAGACTGTCACGACGCACGTTTGATGCCAAATGCGTAATCGTACCAAGCTCAGTTTCTTCTCCTATTGCGGTAATGATACCGATTGCTTTGCCGGTAAGAACTACTGATCCTGCATAACCAATAACATCAGTTTTTTTCTGATCATCTTGAGCCCCACCAGTCGATTCAGTCACTTTGACAACAGGCATTGATTCGCCAGAAATAAGTGATTCATCAATCGAAATATTATCACCTTCAATAAAACGAATATCTGCAGGAATAATATCACCTGGCTCAAGAATAATGATATCACCACACACCAGTTCTGATGTTGGAATCTCTTGCTCTTTTCCATCACGGCGAACACGAGCCTTGAGTACCAGCAGTTTTTTAAGCATTTGTATGGTATGTTCTGCATGATACTCTTGATAAAAGCCCAGAAGAATGGTGACAAGCATAAAGACAATGATCATGGTCCCATCAAGCACTTCGCCCAAAACAAACGAAAGCATGCTAGCACCGGCAAGCAGATAAAAAAATGGGGAGGCGCATTGCCGCAGCAAAATAGTAACCCACGTTACCGAGGGTTCAGGCAAAATATTTCGCCCATATTTTTGCTGTGATTCTTGCACTTGTTGTGATGAAAGACCGTTTTGTACGGTTACGTGAAACAAATCAAGTATTTGTTGCATTGATTGATGTAGAAAATTCGGACGTTCTATCATTCCATTTTCCCCCCTGAAAATTAAGTCCTCTCTTATAAAAAGTATAAAGATATGCCATGAAACAACGCAAACTATTTCTTAAGTTGGAAGATCGCGCTATAGTATTCTCATTTATGAAATGATGATGAAATAAAATAAGGAGTTGCCATGCAAAAACCTGACGAGCGTATTCTCGTCGTTGCAAAAAATAAACTTTTTGCCGATGTTCCATTCTCCGGGCTTCAACCGCTCAACAATTTTGATAGCCATCAAAATTTGATTGAACAAAATCAAGAATTTTTGTGGCGTTCGGAAATGGAGACTGATACTTCGTACAAACAAATTATTCCGTATCTTGTTTTTACGTATGACAACAAACTGTTTGTCATGCAACGCCGTAGCGATGCGAGTGAAAGCAGATTGAAAAATAAATACTCACTCGGCATTGGCGGACACATTCGCCAAGAAGATATTACGGGCAAAAATATTTTTGATTGGGCCCAACGCGAATTTGATGAAGAAGTTGACTACCAAGGAACGTATACCATGAAGCCCATTGGTTTAATTAACGATGACAGCAATCTTGTGGGGCAAGTACATCTTGGCTGTGCATTTTTGTTAACCGGCGATTCGCCCAACATCAGTGTAAAATCTGAATTGAAAGAAGGCACATTGCGCAGCATTGAAGAATGTGAAGCGCTCTATGAAAATATGGAAACATGGAGCCAGATTGTTTTTAATTATTTGAAAAAATAATTTTTTTCCCTTACCCCTCGAGACGCGATTACATCGCTCCTCGGGGCGACGGGGATACATAAACTCCACGCTGACTCCTCACCGAACATGGAACTAAAGGCGTTTTAAAGAACCTGCAAACAACCTTTCTTTTTTAATGATAACTAATTTACGATAGTCCCGTCGCCCCGAGGAGGTGCGCAGCACCGTCTCGAGGGGTTATAATCCCGAAAGGCCCTCTTGAATACCATCTCCAATACCACTCTACAGATGCTCAACCACAAAGCATTACAACTCCGCATCGACTCAATTCGCGCAACAACCGAAGCGGGATCAGGCCATCCAACATCATGTATGTCAGCAGCCGATCTGGTTGCTGCACTCTTTTTTAACAGCCTGATTTTCGACATTCAACATCCGCACAACCCAAATAACGATCGTTTTGTCATGTCAAAGGGACACGCCATTCCGGTTATTTATGCTGCCTGGAAGCAGCTAGGTGTTATCACCGATGCAGAATTGATGTCATTACGAAAAGTTGATTCAGTGCTCGAAGGTCATCCAACACCACGTTTTGCATATAACGAAGCTGCAACCGGATCGTTGGGGCAGGGACTTTCGATCGGCGTTGGCATGGCAATTAACGCGGTGCACAAAAAATTATCGTACACCACCTACGTCATGTGTGGCGATGCTGAAATTGCTGAAGGTTCGGTCTGGGAAGCTGCAGAACTTGCCGCGCACAATAACTTAGAAAATTTGATTGGCGTTGTGGATTGCAACCGCTTGGGACAATCGGGCGAAAGTATTAATAATCATCAAACACAAGTAGTTGCTGGTAAATTTACAGCCTTTGGCTGGCACACCATCGTGATTGATGGTCACGACATGCAGGCTATTGTGAATGCTTACCAGCAAGCAAAAGATGTTAAGGGCAAGCCGTGCATGATTATTGCAAAAACATTTAAAGGACATGGCCTTGCACATATCGAAAACAAAGAAGGTTATCACGGTAAACCGTTCAAAAAAGAAGAAGTTCCGGCGCTCATTCAAGAACTGAATAAAACTTATGCTGACGCTGCTGCGTACAAAGAAGAAAAGATGTACGTTCCTGCAAAGCCGGTGGTTACCGTTCATCATGAGGCGATGGAAGGGCTACCCTTCGACGGGCTCAGGGCGAGCGGGAAGAACATCACGCTCAATCTTGCCACCGACAAAAATAGCGCTCAGTTTGAAAAAGATAAAAAAATATCAACACGCAAAGCATTTGGGTATGCACTTACGGCGCTTGGACATGCAGATGGACGCATTTTCGCGCTTGATGGCGATGTAAAAAATTCAACGTATACTGAGATTTTTGAAGCCGATTTTCCCGATCGTTTTGTAGAATGTTTTGTCGCTGAACAAAATATGATTGGCGTTTCGGTTGGGCTGCAAGCACGCGGCAATATTCCTTTTGCTGCAACCTTTGGTGCATTCTTCAGCCGCTGTTATGACCAGATTCGTATGGCAGGCATTGGGCGCAACGCTCTCAGGTTGTGCGGATCACACTGCGGTGTTTCGATTGGGCAAGATGGCCCTTCACAAATGGCGCTTGAAGATCTGGCGATCATGCGTGCCCTTCCCAACTCGATCGTCTTGTATCCAAGCGATGGCGTTGCAACCTACAAGCTGACTGAATTGATGGCTAACTATAACGACGGTATTTCGTACCTACGCAGCACACGAGCCGATACGCCTGTGTTGTATGACAAAGATGAGACGTTTTCGATTGGTGGCAGCAAAATTTTGCGCTCAGGCAAGAACAATGTTGCCTGTATTGTTACTGCCGGCATCACCCTGCACGAAGCGCTCAAAGCGTATGATCTGTTACAAAAGCAAGGTGTTTCTGTTGCGGTTATCGACCTGTATTCTATCAAACCACTCGACGTTGCTACGTTAAAAACAATCGCAGCAAAAGCTGGAAATCGAGTTATAACGGTTGAAGATCACTACCCTCAGGGAGGCATTGGTGAAGCGGTTGCTGCAGCGTTGGCCAACACCGGAATTCAGATTGAAAGCATGGCTGTTACGCAAATCCCCCGTTCAGGCAGCCCTGAAGAATTATTGGCATGGGCTGGTATTGATGCCGAAGCTATTGCCCGCAAGGTGAAAAAATAGCCAAAATGACATAGTTCTTCTTGCAAAAATCCATTTATCTGGCACAATACTATGATATTGACTTAAAACTCTTGTAAGTCATGTTACAAGGGGCTGTAGCTCAGTTTGGTTAGAGCGTCCGCCTGTCACGCGGAAGGTCGTGGGTTCGAGCCCCATCAGCCCCGCCATACTTCGCCAAGGCTTCGTATGGCAGGCCAGTCTACGTCCAATAGCCGGTCATCACGCCTGTCCACCATAGCTATTAAAAGCGTCGGTGGAAGCTTGTCGAGGGACGTCTGGCTGGAAAAGAGAGAAGAGTCAATAATGTGGCGGGGGCCATCTTACTCATCTAATTTTATACATGTATCGTTACTACGATTCAGTATCTACTTTTAAATAGGAATCCATGTCAGATTATAAGAATAACGAACGCAAGTCAGAAAAAAGAAGTCAGGGTCAATCATCTCCTTTCAAAAGAAGAGATCAAAGAAGTAATCCAAGAAGTGGTGGCGCAGACCGTAATGGTGGCGGCATGAGAAGATTCGGCGGTGGCGGCCCATCACGTGGTGGCTCATCCAGAAGACCATCACGACCAATGGAAAAATTTAATCCATCAATGTTTATAAAAAAAGTTGAAGAACAAACACCATCAGCGGTATATGTTCCTCACCATACATTTTCAGATTTTCTCATTGAAGATCAAATCAAGAAAAATATTGCGGCCAAAGGGTATACCGCCCCAACGCCCATTCAGGATAAAGCTATTCCCGTCATTTTAGAAGGTAGAGACGTTATCGCTACCGCAAATACCGGTACGGGAAAAACAGCTTCTTTCTTGATTCCACTCATCCATAATGTTTTAACAAAAAAAACTACACGTGTTTTAATTATTACACCAACACGTGAATTAGCAGCCCAAATTCAAACTGAACTTGCAGCTTTTACCATTAAAACCGGCTTGTCTTCGGTATTATGTATTGGTGGTATGAATATCAATATGCAAATACAACATCTTTCAAAACATCCAGCATTTGTCATCGGCACACCCGGAAGATTATGCGATTTAGAACAAAACAGAATTTTAAATTTCAGCGCGTATCACTCTATTGTTTTGGATGAAGTTGATAGAATGCTTGATATGGGATTTATAAAAGATATCAGATACATAATTTCTAAATTACCAAAACAACGTCATTCATTATTCTTTTCGGCAACCTTGCCGCCCGAAATCAAAGGGGTCATGAACGGTTTTTTACAAAACCCTGTTTCGATCGATGTCAAAATGAGGCAATCGGCTGAAAACGTCAACCAAGACGTTATCAAAGTTAATCCTATGACTAAAATTGAAGTCTTGCACGATTTACTCATTAAGCCTGAATATAAAAAAGTAATTATATTTGCGCGAACCAAAAGAAATACCGATAAGTTATCAAAAGCGTTGAGAGAACGTGGTTTTAATGTTGCTTCCATCCACGGCGATAAAACACAGCCTCAACGAAAAAAGGCGTTAGCTTTATTCAAAGATAATGCGGTAAAAATTCTTTTAGCGACCGACGTCGTTGCCCGAGGCATCGATATTGATGATGTGTCACACGTTATCAATTTTGATTTACCGCAAACCTATGAAGATTATATACACAGAATTGGGCGGACCGGTCGAGCCAATAAAATTGGGCACTCAATCACATTTATTGAGTAGGTTTTAATAAGCTCTATACCAGATTTATTATTTTTAAAGGGTTACTAAGTTTTAGACTAAGTAACCCTTTTTTTTCTCATCACTTCTTCTATCGCCCGCCTTTTGCTACGCTCGAATAATAAAAAAAAGGAGTTCTCATGAAACGACTGATTTTATTTTTTTCCATATGCGTATTATTTCCACTGATATTTCTTATTTTCACGATTGGGTTATATTCACCAACACATGCAATGAATGCTGATCCTAAAACTGATGCAACAACAGATGCATCTCCCAAACAAGAACAACCTGCGAAAACCAAATCAATGGAATCTGAATCTGGAGATACTAAACAACATAGTCTGGTCAATGAAGTTTCCAAAAAAATAGGGAAAACTCCTGATTGGAAAGACATTGTACTCTTGAAAAAAAATTTCAAGTCTAAGCATGATTTGAATCAAATATATTATAAAAAAGATTTCGTCATCGTATTTCAAAATACAGAAACTATGCATAAACTGCTTGTGGATGGTAAGAAATCTTCTATCTCGGGTGCTCGTATTGGGCAAATTATCAGTCTGGCAAACGAAACCTATACTTTAGCAACGGGAAGACATTGTGAATATATGGTCAACATGGACAACACAAAACCTCAACAAGTTTCTGCCAATTTACTACGTCCGCTACCAAGCGCAGGATCCTCGACCCATTCTGGCTCCACAAATCTTAGTGGATTGGGTGTAAGTTATGGTACCTGCGATACAAGTGGTTATTTTCCATACGGTATTTTTGAGAGAGAGTACTCATCTGACGATTAAGCCCACAAAACGCTCTTTCCACTCTTCTTTTTGGTTTTTTCAGCTCCCTTTGCCACCTTCCTCCATAAAAAATCACCCTTTTTTGATCTTTTCCATGGTTAAAAATAGTTTCTATTTGAATTATTTACTTATCATGCTCTGATTGGTTACACTTATGATACGTAGAGCTCGATGTTAATAAAGGGAGAAAAACTATGAAAATTCTAAGAAACGTCATCTTATGCGCAATGCTTTTTGGTTCGCAAGCATTGGTTGCTATGGATAGAAAAGAAGAGAGTTCAGCTGCCGATACCGCTAGCCAACGACTCCCTAAAAAACTTCGATCTATGCGTGGGAAAAAAGTACCAGATAATGTAAAAAAACGACCGTTGGGAGCTAACGAATCCCCTACGACCCCGACCCTTGTAGCGGTTCGTCAAGATGATGGGACGTATATTTATGGGGAAATCATTGGAAAAAATTATCTTATAAACATAAACTCAGGAAATCGTAAGATCCATAAAATATACACAGCTGACCAATTTTTTATACTTCCCGATTTGGAATCAGAACCTGATGCGGGTGACGTTAAAGCAGAAGTAAGAGTGGCAAACAAAGTTGTCAAAGAAGAACGCGCAGAAGGGGAAACTGCAGCTGAAGAAGAACTAGAACCTGGAGCTGCTGGAAATTGAATGAGAACCTAGATCTTAAGCGTATAAAAAAGTTAAAAGACAAACTTATGACTCGTAGTCTTGAAAATTAGGGCACCGATTTCGATCAATGCCCTTTTTTCATGCATAAACTCGGTTTTTTGCCCCGTTTTTTGCCCCTCCCATCTCGCCTGTGATATACTAAACCCATGAAAAAAGAACAAAAGACCTTTAAACTCTCATCTGTTTTCAAGCCGACCGGCAGCCAGCCAGAGGCAATCAAAGAACTGAACACTAAAAGACCTCGCAAGTCGGTTTTGTTAGGTGTCACGGGTTCGGGTAAAACGTTCACGTTGGCAAACGTTATTGCCGAGCAAAATAAGCCCGTTATCGTCTTGTCGCCCAATAAAACATTGGCAGCGCAATTATACGAAGAGTTTAGTCTCTTCTTTCCTGAGAACAAAGTCTGTTATTTTGTCAGCTATTACGATTATTATCAGCCAGAATCGTACATGCCTGCCCAAGATATTTATATCCCCAAAGAAACCAAAGTAAATACCGAAATTGAACGGTTGCGCATTGAAGCAACGGCGTCGATTATCAACAGACGCGATGTAATTATTGTTGCATCAGTATCGGCTATTTATTCGCTTGGTAACCCAACTGACTATCGCGAACTTGCAATGCCCATCAAAGTGGGCGATAAAATCTCACGCAAAGAATTAATCGAAAAATTAATTTTTATTCAGTACAAACGTAACGATGTCGAAAATGTATCGGGAACGTTTAAAGTTATCGGCAGTACGATTACGGTTAACTTACCGTACATGCGCGATAACTTACGTATCGAACTTTTGGGCGATATTGTTGACGTTATGGAATTTGTCGACAAACGTGAGCATAAAGTGCTTTCGACCCTTGATAATATTATTATCTTTCCCGCAAAACATTTTTTAACAACCAAAGAGAAACAAGAACGGGCAATTGCCCAGATGCGCAATGATCTTGAACATGATATTGCAGCACTTGAAAACCCGTTATACAAAGAACGGCTCAGAACCAGAGTTAATCATGATATCACCATGCTTCAAGAAACGGGTTACTGTACCGGTATCGAAAACTATTCGCGCTACTTTGACGGCCGTAAACCAGGCGAAGCACCGTACAGTTTATTTGAATTCTTTGACCGTGATGATTTCTTAGTTGTCATCGACGAGTCACATATCACGGTCCCACAATTTCGGGGCATGTACAACGGTGACAAAGCGCGCAAAAAATCGCTCATCGATTTTGGGTTCAGATTACAGGCATCGTATGACAATCGCCCACTCAAATTTGAAGAAATCGAACGATACTTTAACGACGTTATCTTTGTCTCGGCAACACCAGGGCCCTACGAACTTGAACATAGCGATCAAGTGGTCGAACAAATGATACGCCCAACCGGTATTATCGATCCAGAAATTAATATTATCCCGCGTGAAGGTCAAATGTCTCGCTTAATACAAGAAATTAAAGAAACTTCTGATAAAAATTTTCGCACACTTGTTACGGTACTCACCAAAAAAGCGGCAGAAGATCTTGCTCAGTATCTTGAAAATCAAAAAATCAAAGTTTGTTATATGCACAGCGATATCAAAACGCCACAACGAACCGAACTGCTCCACAAACTCCGCCAAGGGGTTTTTGAATGTCTTGTGGGTATTAACTTGTTGCGCGAGGGTCTTGACCTGCCTGAGGTTGCGCTGGTTGCCATCATGGATGCTGATGTTGAAGGCTTTTTGCGCGATACCCGTTCACTCATCCAAACGGTTGGCCGCGCTGCACGTAACACTGAAAGTAAAGTTATCTTCTTTGCCGATAAGGTTACCGACTCCATGCGCAGAGCAATGGACGAATGTGACCGTCGTCGTGCGATTCAAGAAACGTATAACGAAAAACATGGCATCACGCCAAAAACTGTACAAAGAGAAGTGACCAAGAGTATCTCAAAGTTACAACAAGATATTATGAAGGCTTCTAAAGCCGGTAAAAAAGCGGCTGATCTTAAGCCAAAAAATGAAGCCGATGCCAAGGCGCTTATTGCACAGCTTGAAATTGAGATGCAGGCAGCTGCTGAAAATCTTGATTTTGAAACGGCGATTGCATTACGTGATAAAATTCTCGGGTTGCAGAGAAAGTTTCTTGAGAAATGAAAAAGTGAAAACGCGTCACAGCTTTTAGTCCGTGACGCGTTTTCATATTCTGCGAGCCTAAACTTATTTTTTACTGAATACTAGATGTGGTTCTTGTCCCAACAGCGCAAAAAGACGCGCTATACTTGCCAGTGTTAGATTGGCATCACCTCGTTTGATCTTTGCAATATGCGCAGGACTTACATCCAAGCTCTTAACAAGTTCATTAAAACCAATCTTTTGTTCTTTCATGTAAGCATTCATTGCCTTTGTGATGTCGCTTTGTAATGATTTAAGAACCTTGATTTCCAAATCAACTTCTCTATCAATTTCGGCAAGTTCTGTCTTTGTAAGACGTTTTTTTGCTAATGCTTGAAGGCTTTTAGTTTTAAATTTTTTTGTTTTCATAATTTTATCCCTATTTAATACCGTTACCCTATCTTACTGCATTTTTGCTAATCTACCCCGTGCTACTTTAATATCTTTTTGTTGCGTGTCTTTATCACCGGCATGTAATAAAATTATTAGCTTATCTTTATAGAACCCATAATAAACCCTGTAACCATAGTTAAATTCTCGTAATTCAAATAACCCTTTTCCTAATGGCCGGCTATGTGGAAGCTTTAAATCGTTTCCCATTTTTTCGAGTAATTTTAACTTTTTAAATACGGCTTTAAAATGTTCATGTGTTAATTTTTGTAACCAGCGTTCTACCGAATGTTTTCCTGATTCATCATCCCAATAGTCTAAAGTCCATTTTTTCATAAAAAATATTACTCCCTCCTTCTTAGAAATAACTAATTCTGTCACATTTTCTACATTACTATATTTTAATATAGTGTTCAAAGATATAGATTTTTCACCGATTTATACTTGTTTTATTACATTCCTTTCAATAGAAAATCTTGATTTTGAAACCGCAATCAAATTACGCGATAAGATTTTAGGGTTGCAGAAGAAGTTTCTTGAAAAGTAATAGTGATTCTTTCGATAACTTGACCGCAAGCACTTATTGTATATAATCCCACGTATTGATCTGTCTATTATTTTTATAACTATATACAAGTGGTAATTTTATGAAAAGAGCTCGAATATTTTTTCTTATATTCTTCACCCTTTCTCTTCTGGTTTCAAGCATAAACGCTATGAAAACCAAATCACAATCTCACAAAAAAAAGATAGGCCTAAAAATTTCAGATCTTCCTGCTGGCCTCGCCATTAATGGTATCTCTGACGATCGTCTTGCCAGTTTTTTTGACAAAGTTCATGATGATAGAAGTGAAGAAGAAGCAATAGAAAAAAACAACGACGAAATCGACAAAAAACGATACGGATGCAATTTTTGCAATAAGCGGTTTAACGCACCAAGTAAACTTATCAGACACGTAAAGACTCACACAGGAGAAAGACCATTTACATGCACTACCTGCGGAAAATCTTTTGCAGAAAAACACAAACTTACCCGACATGTAAAAAACGTTCATCTAGACAAAAGAAAAAAATGTGAGAAAAAACATGAGTGCGCGATCTGCGGCAGACTATTTGCAAAAAGCAATCTTACTGGACATCTTGAAACTCACTTAGACAATCTAGTCGAGAAAAAACATGCATGCACGATCTGTCATAAACGTTTTGAAAATAAAAGTGGTTTAACCAACCACATACGTATTCATACGGGCGAACAGCCGTTTCAGTGTCATATCTGCAAAAAGCGATTTGCTCAAAAAAGTAACTATACGGCACACATGAATACTCATAAAAAAACAAAAAAGAGTGAAAAACTGTTTCCATATAAACATACTGAAAGCGTTTTAAACGTAACGACAGCCTTAAAAAGCACATGAAAAAACACCCAAAACCCTGATGAAAGAGAATCTTATGAAAAATTTCAAATTATTTTCTGTTCTGTTTATT
>Ga0207111_10161_pt1 | contig 17798 bp, 16 predicted proteins | sample Alteio_BWMinHeat_71_FD_153577 | JGI IMG/M metagenome (GOLD analysis project Ga0207111, IMG submission 153577) | Enriched cells from forest soil in Barre Woods Harvard Forest LTER site, Petersham, Massachusetts, United States -... | ecosystem: Environmental > Terrestrial > Soil > Temperate forest >... | reverse complement strand
ATAAAATTCGCGAGCTTGAAAATCTTGTAATATTTAATGAATTTCAGGACAAAAAAGATACCATTATTAACGGCGTTGTTCATAAGCGTGAGCGTGATGGCTATGTTGTTAAAATTGGTGAAGTTATGGCGTTGCTTCCAAAAGAAAATTCTATTCCAGGCGAAGCATTACGTATTGGACATCCTATAAAAGCATTGCTTCAAGATGTTTTACCTGTTGCTCGTGGTGATTATCAATTGATTCTTGATCGCGCATCGTCAGACTTTGTAAAAAAATTACTTGAACTTGAAATTCCAGAAGTCTATGAAGGGCTTGTGGAAATTAAAAAAATTGTTCGTATTCCTGGCTATAAATCAAAAGCACTTGTTGCTTCATCAAGCAGAGATATTGACCCCGTTGGTACCTGTGTTGGTGTTGGTGGTTCTCGGATTAAACCTATTTTGAGAGAACTTGGCCAAGAAAAAATTGATCTCATAGAAGAAACAGATTCTCTTGAAACTTTGGTTCGCAATAGTCTTAAGCCCGCAGAAATTGATAAAGTCGAGATTATTGGCGAAGATAAAGCTATTGTTTGGTTGGCACAAGACCAACGTTCATATGCCATTGGAAAAATGGGGTAAAATATTCTTCTTGCATCAAAGCTTGCAAGAATTGAAATTCAGCTGCAAGATCTTGCTCCACAAGAAACAGGATTATTTGCAGATTCTGAAGAAAAAGCTCATGATGATCAAGATCGTCATGATGAAGAAGAAGCTTAGTAGTAACATTTTTTCGTGCAGGTGAAAGATATGCGTGTTTATGAAATCGCAAAAGACTTAGGTATTTCAAGCAAAGAAATTCTTTCTATGTTGAAAGAAAATAAGATTGATTTACCAAGTCATATGTCCATTCTTTCTGATCAGGCTCTTGATCTTGTCAAAAAAAAGTTTACCAAGACTTCTATAAAAATTTCTGAAAAACCTGCTGAATCTAAACCAGTAGAACATAAAATAGAACCTAAAATAGAACCTAAAAAACCTGCAATAAAAAACGAGGATTCTTTGTCTCAAGTATCTAAAAAACCGACTCATAATGACGCGTTCAAGCACGCAAAACCTGTGTACCAACAATCCCAATCGCAATCCCACCCTCAATCTCAAACTCAACCCGAATCTCGCCATCGCGTTTCTGAGTCTTCAGCTCCGTCTCATATGAATCGTAGTTTTCCCGATCGTGATCGCGATATTATTGAAGAGCAGGAAGTGCAGGGAGAAATTCAAGGCCAAGAAAAGTTTTCAAAAATTCTTATATCAAAAGGATTGCTTCCAAATGCTCCGGGTAAAAAACCTTTTGGAAGAAGAAAAAGAAGAGTTTTTAAAGCAAAGCCTGTTATTGTTGAGCGTGCTCCGGTAACTGACGTAACGGTAACTAAAAGTCATCCGTTATTTGAAGTAGCCGATCTTTTTGGTAAGCCCACCGGTGAGTTAATTATCGCGTTACTGAAAAAAGGGATGGCGTGCAATCGAAATAATATTCTCGCGGTTGACGTTATTCAGCAACTTGGTGAACAATTTGGTATTAAAGTTACTGTTCAGCTTGAAAAGCAGCGACAAGAGACCACGCTTGCAAAGCCCACTGTTACAACCGGAACAACGCGCGCACCAATTGTTGTTGTAATGGGTCACGTAGATCATGGCAAGACAACATTTCTTGATTATATTAGAAAAATGAATGTCGCTGGCGGCGAAAAGGGTGGAATAACGCAACATCTTGGTGCATACGAAGTTGATGGCGCTCATGGTAAAACAGTGTTTCTTGATACACCTGGTCACGAAGCGTTTTCATATATTCGTGAACGTGGTTCAAAAATTACCGATATCGCTGTTTTAATGGTTGCTGTTGATGATGGTATCAAACCACAAACTATCGAAGCAATTAACCAAGCTAAAGCAGCAAACGTGCCTATTATTGTTGCAGTAAATAAAATTGATAAAATGCAGTCACCTGCAGCGCTTGAAACTATTAAGCGCCAACTTGCTCAACATGAGCTTATGCCTGAAGACTGGGGTGGTCAGACTATTGTCGTACCAATTTCAGCAAAAACCGGGCAGGGTGTTGATAAGTTGCTTGATATGATTACCCTCCAAGCAGAAATGATGGATTTAAAAGCTGACGCAAAAGCTCCAGCCAAAGCATTTATTCTTGAATCACGACTTGAAAAAGGTTTTGGACCGGTTGCGACGATTATTTGTACCGAAGGGACAATCAAACAAGGCGATTATTTCACCTGTGGTGTTGCAACAGGAAAAGTTCGGTTGTTAAAAAATAGTCGCGGCGAAAAACTTGCAGAAGCTGGTCCATCAATACCAGTGCAAGTAATTGGTTTTGATAATTTTGCTTCAATTGGTGATTGGTTAACCGTTGTCCCTATGCAACAATATTTACAAGCAAAATCTGCTCGTCCAACGGTATCCCAAAAAGCTACTACTGCGCCAGATGTTACCCAATCACTTGCAACTATGGCAGGAGCACAAGAAAAAACTGGAAAAACAATTAACTTAATTCTCAAGACTGACACGCGTGGCTCAAAAGAAGCAGTTGCAGACTCGATTGAAAAACTTGTTAAAGCAAACAAAGATATTAAATATTCTATTAATATTATACAGTCTGGCATTGGCGATATTTCAGAAAGCGACGTTGAACTTGCAGCAAATACCAATGCAACGATTTTGACGTTACACGTTAAAGTTGAAAAAAATGCACAAAATCTTGCGCGACAAAAAGATGTTGATATACAATCGTTTGATATAATCTATCACATGATTGATTATCTTGATGGCGTCTTGAAGTCTAAAAAAGAAGTTGTCATAACATGGAAAAAAGTTGGCGAAGCTGTTGTTAAAAAAGTATTTGATATTAAAGGTATCGGTGTTATTGCTGGTTGTTACATGCGCGACGGTATTCTTGCTCGTAATCACAAGGTCGCCTGTGTGCGCAATGGCAAAGTAATCGCTGAAAGTAAAATTACCAGCTTGCAACGTGATAAAAAACCGGTAAAAGAAGTACATGCTGGTTTTGAATGCGGCTTTACGACTGACAAGTTTCAAGACTGGATGGAAGGCGATACGGTTTATAGTTACGAAGAAGTAAGAGAGAAAGCGTAAAGCTGTTACGTGTGATTTGTGTATAAATATTTAGAGAACATCTGGAATAAGACGACTGCCCGTACACGTTTAACACGTACAGAAAAACTCTTTTTCTGGATACTTTGTTTTTCTGAACTTTTTTATCGCAGTATATTTTATCTAATTAATAATTTTAAACGAGCGCTTGCATGCAAGCGCTCGTCTTTTTTTTATGTAATTTCTGTTGGCAATCTCTCAGTTGGTGGAACCGGTAAATCTGTTTTTGTACAGTTTTTGGTGCATGTGCTTGATAATAAAACGGGAAATAAAAACTGTGCTGTAATATTACGTGGGTACAAAAGTAAGCTCGAAAAAACGGGCAATAGTTTTTTGGTGAGTGATGGGAATACGATTTTTTATGACGTTACTCAAGCGGGCGACGAAGCTCTTATGCTTGCGCATAATGTACACGTGCCTATTGTTATTGGACCCAATCGTGCCAAATCGTGCGAAATTTTAGAAGCTTGGTATGAGAGTAATGGCGCTCAGCTATCACCAAAACGGACAGGTCGTGTTGCCGTTCGTCCCGATGGAGGACCGGAGGTCCGAGTAGAGGGAGCAGAACGGCACTATCTTATTCTTGATGACGCGTACCAACATCATACACTCAAAAAAAATCTAGAAATTTTATTACTTGATGCTCGTCATCCATTCGAAAATAACCATTGTTTACCCGCAGGGCGTTTGCGCGAAAAAGATTATTCACGAGCTGATATTATTATTCTCACGCATGCTGATACGATTGATTCCCAAGCTCTTGAGCGTATAAAAAAAGAAAAATTTACATTATTTGATCAAACAAAAATATTTTCTGGTAAACATGTTGTTCAGGGGATTTATTATCATAACGATGAAAAAAGTAGCGCATGGTTCGAGACGTCGCGTTGCTCCTCCTCACCACGAGCGCTACTAAAAAGCTCGCTCGCCCTGAGGAGCGTCCTGAGTGAATCAAAGGACGCGTCTCGAATGGGTGCGAGCTCAACAAAAGCTCTTGTTTTTGCAGGTATTGGTTCGTTCAGTAATTTTGTTTACACAGTAGAAGAATCTGGATTTATTATTTCTCAAACAATCGAATACCAAGATCATTATAGTTATACCAAACAAGATCTTGAAAAAATTATAGATATTTTACAAGAACATAAACTTACTATCGCCATTACGACGAGTAAAGATTGGTGCAAGCTTGAGCCAATATTAAAACAATACGATCTACAGATTCCTATATATGTTTTACGCGTGGGGTTTGAATTTTTATCCCCGCGTGAGTATGATGATTTTATGAAAGTTTTCATACAATAAAAAAATAAAAAAAAGAGTAGTATGCAAGCAGTTATCTTTAGGCATGTATTTGCCTTTATATTCTCATGTTTATTATCGTTATATCTTATCCCCATGATTATTCATGCTACCATGCGCTTAGGGCTTCTTGATGTTCCCGATGGCAATTTAAAAACACATAAAGCGCCGATACCTCATTTTGGTGGCATCGCCGTTTTTTTCGGTTTTATTTCGACGCTTGCACTCGTCTACCCATTTGAAAATAGAGTCTTATGGTTATTACTCGGGACGACGTTATTACTTTGTGTTGGACTGATTGACGATCTTAAAGTTCTTCGGCCGGGTCAAAAATTTTTCGGCCAAATTCTTGCGGTATTATGTTTTCTTAAAGGGGGCTTTTCGCTCAAGACCAATTTTTTTTCTTCACCAATTAATCTGGGATTCTCTGCTTTTTGGATGCTTTCTGTTATTAACGCATTTAATCTGGTCGACGTTATGGACGGGCTTTCGTCAACGATAGCAATTATTGCGACAACGGCGCTTTTAATTATTGCGTTAGTTTTTAAGCAATATACCGTAAGTCTTTTATTGGTTAGTTTTCTTGGGCCATTATGTGCATTTTTTTGGTACAACAAACCGCCAGCCCGGATATATCTTGGCGATACCGGCTCGATGTTTGTTGGTGGTTTTTTATCTGCTGTTCCCATGTTATTTGCGTGGAGTACGCAGTCGTTTGATGCGTACTACGCACCCGTTATTATTTTGGGGATCCCGTTACTTGAAGTTTTTTTCTTGGTCGTCATTCGTACCTATTTGGGTATCCCATTTTATCGCGGCAGTCCGCATCACTTTTCAATTTATTTGCAAAAAAAAGGGTGGAGTAAATGGGCAGTTCTTGGATTTACTGCACTTATGGGAGTAATTTTGGCGACACTGGCTTTTCTCTTTTTGTTTCAGCTAATGTCATTAACAATACTTGCAGCGTGCGTGGGATTATTTTTCTTACTATGGTGTGGAGTGATATTTAGATAATCAAAAACTTTGCGCGTCAAATTTTGTTAAAAACGAAAGAAGAGTATGAAGATCAAACGCTTATGTATGTGTTTAATGGCTGCGTTGATGCTTGGTGGGATGACAACAAATGTTTTTTCTATGGAGAATCAAACAACAGAAGAAAAAGCAGCAAAAAAAGAAGGGGCTGTTGCTGGTGCAGAAGAAGATGCTGTTAATCCTACAGAGGAGGGATTGCAAAGCATAAGAATTACTCTGCAAACTAGTGGAAAATCAAAAGACTATATTAAAACTTATATCGAAGCATACAAAGCAGCATATGAAGCAGCAAACAAAGAGCGTGAAGAGAAAGAAGAGAAAGCCGCAGCAGCAGAAGAAGCCTTACCAGGTGCAGCAGAATTAAAACAACAAGAAGATGCTGCAAAAGGGCGCAAAGAGGGTACGGTAGCAGGAAATAAAGATGTTGAAGCAGGAGTTCGAAATAAACCCATAACAACAGGGAATACAGCTTATGATAAGGCATACAATAAAGCATATAGTCTTATTATGCAAAAAACTTTACCAGAAGGACCAAAAGTAGCGATGGCTGGTAGGGTGCAGGCTCGAGAACATTTCAAAAAAGGTACTTATGAACCGAATCTAGAAAATATAAAAGAAGATTATAAAGATGTTTTTTTAGAGGCCTATAAAAAAACATATGCAGAAGAAAAAGAAAAAAAAGATCAAAAAGAAGCACCTAAAACTCCTGAGCAAACAATAGCAGAAGAAGAAGGATTTCAAGCTGGATGGTTTACATCAAAAAAGAAAAAAAAGGCTAAAAGGGTACGATTTGCAGAAGAAAAACCAGATGTAAAGAAATTGACAGAGGCGCTTGATAGGCTCAAAACATTATTAGGTAATCTCAAAGCTGAATTAGCTCCAAAATAACTTAGAATGCGAAATGGTTTTAGATTAAGAAAGTGATTATGAATTGTTGTAAAACATTGAGCTTATTTTTGTTTGTGTTATTACAAAATTTTGTTGCTCAACCGGCGGTTACTCTCGAAGATATTAAAAAGGCAGCTGCCGATGTTAAAACAGGAAAAAACTATGATCAAGCAATCGCTATGGCTCAAGAGGGGCTAAAGAGTGATGAGCCGCATATTGTTAGTGCTGCCGTACAAGTGTGGGAGCTTTTGTTTAAAAAAGGAAAAGAACAAGAAACAATACAAACTGGTCAAAAGGGTGCACAAAGTAGTGATAATTTTTTTCGTTCAGGAGCAGTTACGCTTTTTCTCTCTTTAGTTGAAAAAAAATTGATTAAAAAAAATAGTGAATATTATTTAGTTGCATTGAACGTGGCTAAAAATAATGAAAACCATTGGGATGGTTTTGTTCGTGGACCCGCGCAGGAGCTTCTTAAAGCTTTAGAGGAACTACCCGAAGAAGTTGGATCGAAAAAAACTAACATTACCGAGCTCCAACAAGCGCTTGATAGGCTCAAATTAACATTAACAAAATTACATGATGTTTTGGGAACGCTTGGCAGGTCTGGTTCTGGTATGAAAACTGAAGTCACCAATGAAGATATAAAAAAATTATTTGGGTTGTTCAACACGGGAGACAACAACTATGATGGCGTAGTAAAATTACTTGATAGTTTCGATCCTGATGCTCAAAAAAAACTTATGAACAGTTCTTATAGTCATGGTGGGAATCAAAAATCCTCGATGCTGTATGAAGCATTTCGCGAGCCGCATAGATATTTTAATATTGCCGAGCTTCTCATTAAAAGAGGTGTGGATGTTAATAGTCCGTCCAGTATTACGCCGTTGTATGAAGCCTGTGATGGTTTGGGTGGTGATTTAAGGGTAAGAGATGTGCTTCTATTGTTACTTGGGCATGGTGCAAACCCTAATATTCCAAATGATAATGGTGCTCTGCCGTTGCATGCAGCTCTTAAAAAATATAAATATATGCTTGGTAAGCAAGCTATTGACTTGTTACTTAAAAATGAAAATGGTCTTAAATTATTAAAAGATAAAAAATATCCCGAATTAAAAGCAAACCCAGATATTGAAAATCAAAAAACTTCTGACCCACTCCCTCTTGTTACAGCCGCTCGTTTGGGAGAGTTAGATTTAGTTAAGGTATTACTTAATGCGGGTGCTGATCCTGGAAAAATTTCAACAGTAGGTTCAAGCAAAGGTAAAACAGCAATACAGATTGCCGAAGCACATCAAACTTCTGCAAACGAAAAAGTATATGACGAAATTATTACGCTTATGCAAGCAGCTCTTTCAAAAAAAAGCTGAGAAAAAAAGAAATTAAAAATACGGATTACCTATTCTTTTAAATTATTTTTGGAGAAAAAAATGAAAATTTCTTGTACAAAAATTTTTAGTATTTATTTGTTTGTTATAAGTTTTTCGGTATGTAATCTTTCAGCTATGTCGGTATGTAATCTTTCAGCTATGGTTGAAGCAAAAGTGCCTGCTGGAAACAATACGGGAAAATATGAAGCTCTCGAGGCTTTTAAAGACGTATCTAATGCAATAAAAAAAGGTTATCTCAAACCGGTACAAGAATATTTTAATGCTATACCTAAGCCCGATGTTAATTTTCAAGATGCTGATGGATGGACGCTATTGATGGTTGCTGCCAGTGCTGGCAAGGGAGAGATAGTTGATGAACTTTTACTCATACAGAAAGCAGCTGTGGATAAACAAAATAGTTGGGGTGGAACAGCGTTGATGCTGGCAGTAAAAAGAGCAGATTCTCCTATTGTTTTAAAATTATTGGACCAAAATGCTAAGAAAGATATTCGTGACCGGCAGGGTAGAACGGCTCAAGATATTGCCGCAGATATTACTAACAAAGATGATCAGGCATTAATTATAACACTTTTAGCAGGAATTATACTGTTCTGAGTGTCAGGATTTACCCGATGAAATATATAAAATTTTTTTTATTACTGGTGATGATACATATCGTGCATATTAAGAGTAGTTCTCTATGGGCGATGGAACCTGATACAGGAGAATGGGGTGGTGAATGGGAAGGCGATGTGCCTGAAGCTAGAGAAGAAGAACCCGAAGAGCCAGAAGAAGAACCAGAAGAAGTCGAAGAAAAAGTAGATATTACTCGTGCCCGAGAAAAGTCGTGGGCTCCATTATTTAAATCAACATTTTTAGAAGCCAAAGATCCACAAGTAAAAAAGTTGCAAGATGTTTTAAAGCAAAATAACAAACGAACAATGATCCAAGTTCGTTCATTAGATCAATCTCAAAATGATATGAGAATAAAATATGGTGTTAAATGTGGTTTTTTTACGCTCTATAATCTCATACAAATTGCAGAATTAATCAGGCCAGACAAACCTATTTTTGATGCTTACGATATCTCTCAAGGGGGCACTAAAATTTTGGGAGATAAAAAGAATTTTGCTGGATGGTTTACTGACAAAGAAAAACTTTTGATGGATAAGATTGCAAAAAAAGATGATAAAAATCTTGGGTCCTATACAAGAATTTCAGGAAGACTTGAGGATGAGTTATCAGTCGATCAGATGCGCTATTTACTTTCTTTAAATGATGTTGCTGGGATATTTGGAAAAAAGAATATTATTATCCCCAACGTTGATACAAAAGATATTGGTTTGGAAAAAAAAGCAGAAGACTTTTTTGATGATGCGTATTACTGGGATGAGCTTGATACACCTGTAGTAAAAATTAAGCGGTTTCGAGAAACTGGACAACCAGTTTTTATGGTTATTTTGAAAAGGGGACATTGGATACCCGTTGTGATGACAAAATTTGGATTTTTAACGGCAAATTCTTATGAAGATGCTTCTGTTATAGATGATTTTAATCTTCAAAAGTTATACGACTTTTTTTTGATTGGGGATATTGGAGAAGAAGTTATACAAGATACAAGTAGTGAAAAATTGACGCAGGCTCTTGGTGGACTCAAAAAAGTATTGGGAAATCTTAGTACTGTATTAGCAGGAGTAAAAAATGTTTAGAGTAATGAAACTTTTTTTGATTTTTGGGATGATCTGGATGACTGCTCATGCAGTACTGACAATAAAGCCTGATGAATGGAAAGCATTAAACACAGAGATGAATCCTGGATTTGGACCAAAAGTTAAAGTAGATGTCGGTGCATTTACAACATTATTTGCAAAAATTTCGGCTGAAATTCCCAGTCAGTTAACAGATTTTGTGAATCAAGCTAATACCTCAGGGGAGACGTTATTGATAAAATCTGCTTTCAAAGGTATTCCTGCTATTTATGATATATTACTCGATGTTAAAGGGATTAATATTGATGCCCAAGATAATCAAGGGTCAACAGCTTTGATGCATGCTTCGTTTTGGGGTCGTGATAACATGGTTAGAAAACTTTGTGAAAAAAAAGCGAATCTGAATTTGCAGAATAAGGATGGATATACAGCATTGATGCAAGCTGTTAGTGGAGGGCAGAGTTTGAATACCGTTAAAATACTTTGTGAAAATAATGCTGATGTAAATATAAAAGATAAGACAGGATATACGGTGTTAAGGCTTGCGGTAAATGCAGGTAAAATCCCTTTTATTCAAGAACTTCTCAAAGTAAAGGGTATTAAAGTTGATGAGTTATCAGGAATTGGGAATGACACAGCTTTGGAATCTGCTGTTAGCGCTAGAAGAGCTGACATTGTTAAATTACTTCTTGAAAACAATGCCAATCTCGATTTGGAACATCAAAGGTTAGCTGGAAATCCAATTGCGGGGACTACAACCCCTTATAAGACAGCAGAAAATTTGGTGAAAGCGCTTCGAGCAATAAACATGAAAGAAGAAGAAAAACAGGCGCAAGAAGTACTCGATGTTCTTAATGAATTCAAAAAAGCAAAAACAAAAGCGAGTGGGAGTGCAGGCGCAAGTGCAAGCGCAGGAGTAGAAGCAGACGAAGACAAGAAGCGGGCTGAAGCTGAAGCGGAGAAGAAAGCTCAAGAAGAAGCAGAGCGTCTAAAGGCCGAAGCAGAGAAGGCTGATGAAGACGCTAGAAAAGCTCGAGAAGAAGAAGAGCGAAAAGCTGCTGAAGCTAAGAAGCGTGCAGACGAAGAAGCAAAACGAAAAGCAGAAGAAGACAAGAAGCGGGCTGAAGCAGAGAAGAAAGCTCAAGAAGAAGCAGAGCGAAAAGCTGCTGAAGCTAAGCGTGCAGAAGAAGAAGCAGCAGCAAGTGCAAGTGCAAGCGCAGGAGCAAAAGATACAGGAATTGAAAAATTGGTAGAAAAGCTTGGTAAGCTTAAAAAATTGTTGGGTGATCTTAAAGGTGCGTTGGGTAAAATAAAATAAGCTTATAACCCTCGTAATAACTTAATCTCTTTGGCGTATAATTTCATGTCTTGGTCAGTTGGCGTTTCAAGAATTTTGGGGACGTCAGCAAGTCGTTTATCATTCATGATTTTTTTAAAAACTTCTAACGGTATATGCCCTTCACCGATAGGTGCATGGCGGTCGACGCGTGAATTACATGGTGTTTTAGAGTCGTTCAAATGTATCGCGTGTAAAAGATTTAAGCCCAAGATATCATCGAACTGTTGTATAACTTTTTCGTATGCTTTTTCAGAGCTCAAATCATAACCAGCTGCAAAAATATGACACGTATCAAGACAAACACCGACCCGTTTTTTTTCATCACATAAAGAGCGAATTTTTTTGAGTTGCTCAAACGTTGTGCCAAGTGTCGTGCCTTGGCCGGCCATAGTTTCTAAAAGAACTTTAGTGTTACCATCAGATTGTGAAATTGCTTGATCAAGATGTTTGGCGATTTGTGCTATACCAACGTCTTCGCCTTCACCAAGATGTGCGCCAGGGTGTAATACGATATAATCGATTCCCAACTGGTGACAGCGGTTTAATTCGTCAGTCAGCGCATGTATCGATTTTTTTGCGATGTCTGTTTTGCTTGAGCCGAGATTAATTAAATACGAAGCGTGCGTAATAACTGATTTTATAGGCGAATTTTTAAGACGCTCTTTAAATGTATTGCTTTCTTCGTCAGTGATTTTTTTACTTGCCCACGAGCGGCCGCTTTTTGTAAAAATTTGAATAGCTGTGCAATCGATTGATTCACCACGTTCGATGGCTTTGTAAAAATGGCCGGCGATGGACATGTGCGCGCCGAGAAGAATTTGTTTTGTCATAGGTTATTTTTTCTTTCTTGTTTTTGTGGGGGCGCACCCTTCGAGACACTACGCTCTTCGAGCTCCGTTCCTCAGGGCGAGCGCCTGTTAAACACCCTGATCTAATGGTTGTAAATCTGTTTCAAAATAGTGGTGAAATTCTTCAGGCAAATCTTTGTAATTAATAGTTTTCGTAATTTCTTCAAAGTTTTGTGAACAGTACGTATTCCAGAATAAAATTACTTTATTTTTTATATTCTTATTTTGTAAATCATATAACATGGCTGCGCACGTTTTGCCCGTGTAGGTTCCATCAAGCTTGATATTTTCGTGATCATACATAAATTTTATAGCATCTGCTGCTTGTGGTGTAATTTCGGCATAATGCGCGCCAGAAAAGTCAGTATGAAGCCATGCAAGATCTTCAGGCGTAAGCTTATATTCTTTAAAAGTAGGGTCTTGGGTACGAATAAATTTATTTGTTTCTTGAAATAACTGAACCATGTTTTTTACTGGGTCCTGATATGGTTCGTCAGTAACGGGGACGACGACAGATTTAAGCCCAGCTGCTTTTAAACCAAGTATAAGCCCGACACTCGACCCCATGGTTCCGCGTGGGATATAAATAAAATCTGGCTCGGGTAAAATGCCAGCGCAAATTTGTTCTTTAAGTTCAAAAGCAGCGTTAACAAACCCAAGACATCCGATTTCATCAGAACCTCCTCGTGGTATTAAAAAGAGCGAATGACCCATAACTTTTCGATATTCTTTGTCGACGGCTAAAATACCAACCGTAGCTGCTGCACGTGTTGGGAAAAGTTCGATTTTTGCACCATAGTGGTGCATGAGTAAAAGATTGCGACGTAAGTATGACGTGATATTTTGTGGGTTTAAAAGCCCATAACAAATCATGTCCAATTTTTTTGCATACGCAGCGGTTGCTAGCACATGATTTGATCCTGCACCGCCGGTGGTTATAACACCCGTTGCATTTAATTTTTCGGCAGCACCCAATAAAAATTCGAGCTTGCGAACTTTGTTACCCCCAAATAAATCGCCACTGAGATTATCTTGCTTAATATAAAGATTTTTTGCGCCAAGATAACGGCCAAGATTTTCGAGTTTTTTTATTGGTGTTGGAAAATTGCCTAGCTTAATATACGGGATTTTTTCTTTGAGTGTTGGATAGGCATCAAAAAGCGGGATACTATCGAGTGTATTTATAGATACGATAAGTATTTGGACTAATAAAAATAGATATATTTTTTTTTTCATATAACTCTCCCAATTATTTAAAGCTTCGAAATATAGCTCCAAATGTGTCATAATTTTTTTGTGATGGCAATTTTCTAAAAAACTATGTTACACAAAGAATTATTGATGTTTATTGAAAAAAAGGGGAGACGTATGAAGGTTATAAAAATTATCGTGATATTCAGTTTTTTCTTGCAAACTATTTACCCCGTCAATCGATTGATGATAAATACAACTGGCAAAGATTGCAAAACGACATCTATAATTCAAGCGCTATCGCATGTTTCGTTGGTGAATGATTTTATAAAAAATCATCCAGAAGAGGTTAAAGCTGCTCCAGTATTGAGAGAGTATGCTAAGTTTGTTGCAGAGTTGCACAAAAAAATAAAGAAAACAAAAAAAGATCCTAAGAAAGATGCTGTCGAATTTACAGGACTTGATTCAGGTATTGATAGTACACAAGACGGATTTCTGGCGTGGTTAAAATTTCTTGACGATATGCCAGCAGCATTACAAAAAGATTTTGGTATGGATTTTAAAAAAGAAATGAAAATAGTTTTTGGAGCGTCAATGAGTAAAGAAGTTCCTGAAGAAGTAAAGCAAGATGGCAAGACATGGGAACTGAAAAGCTTTGTAGCTTCGTCATCAAATATTAAAGGAACGGGAGGCCATTTTTATGCCTATGGAAAAGCTGAAAAGAGTCAATGGTATTTGTATGAAGATTTTGGACCAGATTTCACAAAAGCTGAGCGGGTTAGTTTGTTGAAACATCAAGAAAAAGAGGTTGGAGTTAGGTTGAAAGAAAGTGAAAAGGGAGGGTATTCAAAAACAGAAGTGAATAGTGCTCTTTTTACGGCGTTTCGACAAGGTTGGTTTAACGAGGATAAAGAAGCAGATACAAAGCGTTCAGTTTTGCTTTATTTCTATGAACAGGTTGAATCAAGCCCCTTGGTCGAGTTAAAGAAATCGCTTGAACTGTTGCATACAAAAATGAAGAAATTAGCTGTAGAGATTGGAAAAATCGGTGGAAAAAAAGAACACAAGAAGCCAAAAAAAGAACCTAAAGGACCTACTGTATTGAGTGTTGATGAGGTAAAAAGGATTACTGAGCTCGAAAAACAATTTGATAATAATGTAGAAAAGCTTAAGCAAATTCCAGATATTTATACACCGCTCGCGATTGAGCAGATAGACACAGAAGTACAAGAATTTTTGAATAAATTTTCTGGCAAGAAGCATGTATTCAAAATAGATATTGACCACAGAATTGCCCTTCAGAAATTAAAAAAGAAAATAGAAGAATGGATGCATAAGAATAAGCATTTATTCGAAAACATAAAGTAGAGCTTTTATCTTCGCGGTGACTTCTATCAGGCTTTATATATAGGGTGATGATATGAAACTTATTGTACTGAGTTTGATTATTATAAGTTCACAAGTATCTGCAATGGTAATACCCGGTGATCTAGGGCTTGATTTGAATCGCGAACTTGAAGATTCACACAAACCCTTTAATCTTGATGATCTTGATGATGTTAACGATCACGATGAACAAGAATCTCCAAAATCAGATTCTTCAGACAATTCTCTTATCGATATTTTTGAATATCAAACGCCGCGAGAAATAGTTATGTTTATTTATAACATGTTTTACGAGTCTTTAACCGTCGAACAGGTTGTCGCTGATCTTAAACAATATTATATAGAAAATATCGATCGAGAAGATGCTGATGGGTTTTCAGCGTTAGCCTGGGCATATACGAATAAATTATATAACGTCATGCGCGTATTACTTGCCTTGGATGCCAATGCAAATTGGCAGAGTCGCGATAACGTACCATTATTGCATAGTGCAATTTTTGATAACGACCAGCAAGCGTTCTCGATATTAATAGAACACGGTGCTGACATGATGCTTCCCGGGCACAATGGTGCGACGGCGTTTCATATCACTGCTCAAACAGGCCATGAGCTCTGTTACCCAGGAGAAAATCTGAGTCTAAATAAAAACCCTAATACTATTGTTGATATGTTCGGTGCCACTCTGTTGCATTATGCTGCATGGTATGGTCGAACAGACATGGCTGGTCGATTAATTGATGAAGGTGCTATAGTTAATGTATATGATTATAACCATTCTACGCCATTGCACTATGCTGCGCATGATGATACTCAGAACATTGGAGTAATGAGTCTAACGAGTAGGCTTTTGCGCAGCCAAAAAACGAAAATTCTTTTGGAAGGCAAAGTTAGAATAGCTAAAATTCTTGTGCGAAACCATGTTGATCTTATGGCGCGAAATAAAGACGACACTGATGATGGTCAAGGATGTACGGCCCTTGAGCTTGCAAGGATTGGCAAGAACAAAAAAATGGTCCAATATCTTGAAACGCTTACTTCTAAATGAAAGTTTTTATGGATCCTGAATCAAGTTCAGGATGACAAACTGATCTATTCGATCTAATCGGTAAACATAGAGGCTTTTTTATTATCGAATTCGCGTTAATGTAAACACAAAATTTTTTACCTATAATTCTGGATTTTCTGTGATAACATAAATCAGGAAAAGTCGGTAAGCGTGTCTTTCTAAAAAAGGGGAATGTGATGTCTTACAAATTTGCCATTCAAGCTGAGTATATCTGGATAGATGGTCAAACTCCTACTGCAGAGTTACGTTCAAAAACAAAAATTATTCGCTCAAACAATATCGATGCTGGTATGGATTTGGCAAATCTTCCTGAATGGGGTTTTGATGGTTCAAGTACCATGCAGGCTGAAGGAAAGTTTAGCGACTGTTTACTCAAGCCTGTTTTTGTGTGTAAAGACCCGTTACGTGGTGGACCCAATGTCTTAGTCATGTGCGAAGTTTTAAATCCCGATAGAACCCCCCATATCAGTAATACGCGACATACTCTTGCCCAAGCGAGTGCACAATATGCACACGAAGAAGCGTGGGGTGGTATCGAACAAGAGTATACGTTATATCATAAAGATGGGAGCTTACTGGCATGGCACGATTTTCCTAACGGGCCAGAAGCGCAAGGTCGTTGGTATTGTGGTGTTGGATCGAACAGAATACTTGGTCGTGAGCTTATTGAGCGACACACACAAGCATGTATCGATGCGCACTTACAAATTGACGGGACAAATTGCGAAGTCATGCCGGGGCAAGCTGAGTTTCAAGTTGGTCCGTTACCGGTGTTAGAACTTTCTGATCAATTGTGGGTTGCTCGTTGGCTCATGCATAGAATTGGTGAAAATCTTGATTTAGTGGTAAGCCTGGCACCAAAACCACTCAAAACGGGTGATTGGAACGGCGCAGGGGCGCATTATAATTTTAGCACGCGCGACATGAGAGCTCCCGGTGGGCTTGAACATATCAAGTTTGCGTGTGAAAAGTTAGGTCAGTTTCATACAGAACACATGAAAGTGTATGGGTCTGGTAATCACGATCGTCTGACCGGCAAGCATGAAACCTGTGATATTAATACGTTTCGTTTTGGGGTAAGCGACCGTGGGGCTTCGATACGCATCCCTATGGGTACGGCTAATGCCGGATATGGGTACTTTGAAGATAGACGCCCAGCGGCAAATGCTGATCCGTATCAGGTGAGCTTGGCGATACTAGAAACGGTATGCGGGCAAGGTTTTAAGAGTAAAAATGTGACCGACCAAAATACCGAGCTGTTATATCATACAGAAAAAAGTCCAGAATCTGGCATGTCTTTATAAGATATTTTTTATAGAATTATAAGATTAGTTTTAAGCTTAAACCTAAAGCACTTTTTCAGATCAGATAGAGTGCTTTAGGTTTAATTATTTTTAAGCATAATCATAACATTATCTTAGGTTTAAACTATATAAAATATGAGTCAGTTACTATAAAGCTTCGCTTGATATTTTAAGGGATATCGTCTATAATATTTATTGATTTCACCTGGTAAAAGAGTATCTTTTATAGATACTGTATAAAAAGCACTAAAAATTGTTGTTAAAATATTAAGAGTTTTTTGTTGTTTGGAGGATACATATAATGTCAGCAGGTATTAAACCGTTGTACGATCGAGTCCTGGTCAAACGTCTCGAAAATGAACAAGTTTCATTGGGCGGGATTATTATTCCTGATACAGCACAGGAAAAAACCCAATACGGCGCTGTTGTTGCAGCCGGTGAGGGTAAATTATTAAACGATGGGACTATTAGATCATTAAAAGTTTCCAAGGGTGATAAAATTATTTTCGGGAAATACTCAGGGACCGAAGTTAAATTTGGTGGCGAAGAGTATTTGATTTTACGAGAAGAAGAGCTTCTTGGGATTGTTGAGAAATAAGGGGTTGAAAATGGATGAAAAAGAGAAGTTAGAAAAACTGAATATTCTTGAAAAAGAAGCGTCTCTTTCTAGTCCATTAGTCCCAATTTCCAATAATAATCTCGGGAAAGCATTATCTTCTGATGAATATCAAGAGCTTGGTAAGTGTGTTAATCTTTTGAATGAAGTTTATAAAGATGAATTTGAAGGATAAAGTTATGGCAAAAAACATAGAAAAGAAAAAAGTAACTTTGGTTACTTCAGATGAAAAAACAGCGAAACCGCTTTTCAATGTATTTGAAAAAACTGTTAACTCTGACAATAAGGTCTTAAATAATACTAACGCTAAGAGTTCTGATAAAAAGAAACGCTAACTCTTTAGTTTTAAGAATTTAAATTAAATAGAGGATAAAAGAAACTATGGCAAAACAAATTATATTCGGCGAAGAAGCACGCGCCAAGATACTGAAAGGTGTCAACACGCTTGCAAACGCTGTCAAAGTAACACTCGGGCCTAAGGGTCGTAACGTAGCAATCGAAAAATCTTTTGGATCACCTGTTATTACCAAAGACGGTGTAACAGTCGCAAAAGAAATGGAATTCAAAGACAAATTCGAGAACATGGGCGCGC
>Ga0207111_10145_pt1 | contig 17854 bp, 24 predicted proteins | sample Alteio_BWMinHeat_71_FD_153577 | JGI IMG/M metagenome (GOLD analysis project Ga0207111, IMG submission 153577) | Enriched cells from forest soil in Barre Woods Harvard Forest LTER site, Petersham, Massachusetts, United States -... | ecosystem: Environmental > Terrestrial > Soil > Temperate forest >... | reverse complement strand
CATCTTGTTCTTTCATTTCTAAGAAAAAGACCGCTTTATTCGCCAAATCTTGTTCTACTTGATCATAAAACGTAAGTGGTAATGTTGATCCAGTTAGATCAAGAAAAAAACAGAAGCGATGAACCAAGGTCCACAAAAGATCATCAAGATCATCCATATGATTAAGAATGTCATGAGCACCAAGAATTTGAAGTTTGTTGGCAAGATCGATAAATGAATGCCAAATTCCTTCGGGAGATTTCGGATTCCACATTATTTTGCTGATCGCGGTATCTAAAAAATCTGATGGTGATTTGACGTAACCGTTCTCTCATTTCTTTTTTGATCGATTTTTTTTCATTTTTTTCGAGTTCTTGTTTTAATGTATTTACAATTTCTGTAGAAAGATGCGCTACAAAAATATCAGGGGTTGATTGAAAGTCATGCATGTTTGAGATAAAGCGAGAAAGAATAACGTTCTCAATATTTTTTTTAATGAAATCAAGATTATGTTTTTCAGTTTCTTCTTGTTCGTCAAAGAATTTTTCTAAAAATTGTGAGAATGCGGTTAAAACTGGCATGACCATCGTATCATCGACCAGCTCACATCCTTTGATTTTGTTGTAGAACAAGCGCATCCCAATGTAGATCGTATCTGAACCAAGATTCAGTTCATTGCCGAGCTCAAGAAATTGAATAATATCGGTGCTGTCTTGCGAAAGGATATCGGCATATCCAGGGTTATTGTAGGCATTTTTAACATATTTTATAAATGCAGTATTGAATGACGTTGCTTCTGTTTCAGGACCAATTGGTCTGGTTTGAAGATGCACGTTAACCGATTTGGTGTGAAAAAAATCTTTCATGCAGCGCTTGCTAAATTGCAAAGGCGTTTCATCTTCCATACTATCTTCAAAGTCGACAATGTTTTTCAGGTTTTCATCATCAGGGGTTTTGATATTATCGGCATTTACAAACCTGAAAACAAGGGAGAACAAAAGGAAGAACGCACAAAACACATTTTTTATTTTCATTACCGTAACCTTTTTGTTAGAGTACTCTGTAAAGCTTGCTCGACGATAATTCCACACGTCTTCACCAAAACTAAGTGACTCTACCAGGGATGTTCAATGTATAGCAAGCATTTTTTAATAAAAAAAGATAATGAGTACAAGGAAGGTTTTTGTTATGCCCCTTTATCAATACGAAGCTTTTGGCAAACGTGGTAATAAAGTAGCTGGAACAATCGATGCTGTTTCAATGCAAGCAGCAAAGGAGATGCTGCAGGGGCAAGGTTTGATGCCCGTCAAAATTGGCGAGGTTGCCGGAGAGGGTGCCGGTTTTACGCTTGCAAGTTTATTTGAAAAAAAGATTGAAAAAAAAACGATTATTTTATTTTCAAAACAGCTGGCAGTTTTGCTCAAATCAGCGGTTCCGTTGTTACAAGCCATGGATTTGTTAAGCGAACAGTTTGAAGGTAAATTCAAACGTGTGTTGATCTCAATCAAAGATGGTTTGAAGTCAGGTGAACCTTTTGCAAAAGAGCTTTCTCGTTATCCCAAAATTTTTACCAATGTGTACGTTCAATTAGTCAAGGCTGGTGAAGCAACTGGTAAACTTGATATGATTTTAGAGCGCCTTACCGTTTATCTTGAAAAAACGGAAGAGACCAAAAAGAGAATAAAAAAGGCAATGTCATATCCCATTATGATGCTGTCGTTTGCAGGTTTGGTGGTTGCCGGTATGTTAGGAATTTTAGTGCCAAAATTACGGACTCTTTTTGAACAGGGCGGTAAAGAACTTCCATTGCCAACGGCGATAATGATTGCTGCTTCTGATTTGTTGACCAATAATTTTATGATGCTGGGAATTGGAGCGATTGTAACAGGTGTTGCCTTCAAGTACTGGAAGGCGACGCCAACAGGCAGTTACCAGCTTGACGAGCTTTTTTTGTGGCTACCAATGACCTCTTATTTTTCCAAAACAAAAGCAATTGTGCAGTTTAGTAAAACGTTGGGAATGTTACTTGAAAGCGGTGTGAATTTATCTGAAGCTTTAGATATTGTTTGTAACATTGTCGATAACAAAGTTCTGGTAAAAAAGTTGAAAGAAGCGCGCGATAAAATTATTAAAGAAGGTAAAATTGCAAAGTATTTAAAAGAAACAGGTCTTTTCCCGAATATAGCAAGCTACATGATCAGTACGGGTGAACAGTCGGGCAAGCTTGCTGAAATGCTTTTAACGGTTGGTGAGGATTATGATAGAGAATTGACTGAGTTAACTGATGGTTTGACCGCAAAAATTACACCGATTATGACTGCTGTAATGGGTTTAATTGTTGGATTTATTGTATTGGCAATTTTCCTACCGATCATGAGCATGGGTGATATGTCAGGTGTATAACAAGTTTTTACGAAGGAGTTTTTATGATAGATATGCGCAGAAGAAGTGAAGCTTTCACCATGATGGAAATTATGGTGGTTATCTTTATTATAGGTATGCTTGCTGCAACGTTGGGACCTCGTATACAAAGATATCGAGCTCAAGGAGCCGCAACGCAAATTAAATTAAAGCTTAATAATATCAAAGATGCATTGACCGAATATTCCATGGCGGTTGGTGAATTTCCATCAGGTCGAGAAGGATTGCGAGCACTGCTTGAAAATCCTCGTCCAAATGATCCGCGTTACAGCCGTGTTCCTAAAAATAACTGGCCATTTTTAACAGGTGGCGAAGACGCGCTTATGGACGCTGGAATACCATTTGAGTACAACCGACCACCAGAAAAAAATAAAGCCTACAAAATTTACGAAGTGATCTATCCAGGTCCAACCGGTGGTGATGATGATCCATTGAAGCAAGACGCAGGAGTATAGTGCGTGCATAAAACCCGTTCTGCTTTTTCGATGATGGAAATGATGGTTGTCATATTCCTTATTGGAATATTGGCATCCATCATGTTACCAAGAATGGCTCGGCGTGCTCCGCAAACTGAGTGGAAAACAATTCTTGATGATTTAAACAATTTGGTTTTTTTTGCACGCCAAGAGGCCATGGCTAATCAACGGGTTTACCGATTGGCATTTCGTTCAGTTACTACTGGGGCTGATTCTGTAGCTGTGGAAGAAGAACGTCCCGACCCAGAAAAGCCCCAGCAAAAAATATATACACCTGTTTCGTCATATTATTTTACGCCGAGTTATACTTTTCATGATTCAATTAAAATAAAGGCATTTTACAAAGGCAGAAAAGATGTACTGGAAGAAGAAAAGGGGCGGGCATATTGTTATGTTATTCCTGATGGACTCGTGGAAGATGTTTTAATTCAATTGACGCATAAAAGTGAAAACGAGGAAACGGGTGGAAGTTTTAAAATGATGCCGTTTTTCGGTAAATTTGAGTTTTTTGTGGGCTATGAAAAGCCGGAGCGATGATGATAAAAAGAGCCTTTACGCTTCTAGAAGTCTTACTAGCCCTCTCAATTTTGACCTCTTCGGTTTTTGTGTTGTCACAACTTCATATGCGTGCATTGTTCCGCGTTATACGCGATCGTAATGAAATCGAGAAAATTTTTTTGGTTAAAAAAGACCTGTATAAACTTTTTTTTAAAGCTGACAAAAAAGCATGGCCAAAAGAAGAAAAACCGCAGATAAACAAATTAGAAAATCCAGAAATGGTGATTACATCGTATGTTCGTGATATCGATGCAAAATCGAGTTTAAAAAAGTTTAAAGATAAAATTTTTATAGCACAGTCAGAAGGCGAATGGAAGAGCGGTCATTTGGAGCAGCGAGCAAAGATTGTAAGCTTCGTGTTAAAACCGCCCAAAGAAAAAGAAAAGAAATGATGAAGTTGCGTCGTTCTTTTACCATTATTGAACTTTTAATTTCGATATCGCTTTCCAGCTTTATCATGCTTGGCATGATGCAGTTATATCGCAATGTTGCGCGCTATCTTGAAAATACCCGCGAAATGATGAATTCCAATCGTAAGGTATGCTTACTTTTCAATCAACTTGAACGCGATTTTTCAACAGCTTTTGTTTTCGATGCACAGGAAGAAGAAAAGAAAGGCAAAGAAGCAATAGCAATCGGAGGAGCAGAAGAAAATCCTGAGGAAAAAGGAGAGCAGGAAGCATCTTCGGACAAAGGATCTGAAAAAAGCAAAGAAGAGGCAAAGAAGGCTGCAGAAAAAAAAGCAAAATTACGACGCAGTTATTTTTTTGCATTGCGCGATGAGCGTGCCGATCCTTTTAAAATCGATGGCAAGCGTTACGAGTTATTTAAAGATGCAACCATTATTTGTACTAATCCATTGCAAGTTTTTGGCCAAAAAATGGTACGGCTTATGCGGGTAAAATATGAATTGACCGTTGATAAAGAAAAAAGCAAAGGCGAACTGCTAACCTATAAATTATGGCGTAAAGAAACAGCAGACCTTGCCAATGAGAAAATGGTGATCGATGAACATATCCCCAAAGAAAAAGTGAAACCGGTTCGAACTTATTTGATTGCCGATCATATTAAATCTTTTTTTATTGAATATGTTTCTGTAAAAAAGAATACAAAAGCAAAGAAAGAGGCAGGAGAACCTGAACAGACAGAAATACGTTCATTTTCTTGGGGCGATAAAAAAGAGCTTGAAGGAATTGTTCCACAGCGCATTGAAGTGCGTGTTGAATTTTGGAATGATGCGCTATCGGCCTCGTACCCATTTCATACTATTTTTCCGATTTTGTCTTACGCAACGATGAAAGAAGAAAAGGAGAAGAAGAAAGAGAAAGCACAGAAAACTTCCCCCCTAGCAGAAACGCCACCTACTGATGGCAGTCAACCTCCAGAAGGAGTGCCAGGAGGAGCAGGATCGTTGAGTGGGGATAGTGGGCAAGGTGCAGGTGCTGGGTTAGGTGGGGGCGATGTACCAGGTGCTGCCGGTGCTGCATTAGGAGGCGGAGCATGAAAAAACAGCGTTCTGGATCGGTTCTTATTATTACATTAATGATGCTTTCGGCCATAGTTCTTTTGACTGAAAAGCTTATAACAAGTGTCCGTGTTGGCTCTCTCTTTACTAAGACAATGGTCTATCGCGAGCATGCTGAAATGTTGGCGTTGGGTGGCATTAATCTTGCTATTACCCAATTAACGGTTGATATGACTGATAAAGAAGATAAAAAGGGAAGTAAGCCTGAAGAAAAAGAAGAAGAAACAGGAGAAGAAAAAAGCGAAAAATCGGAGGGGAAAGGTGCAAAGAAAAAAGATAGTAAAAAATATGTAGCTAAGCTTTTACCCTCTTTAAATCGTTGGCAAGAGTTTAAGTTACAAGAGTCGGTTGATGGTATTGATGGTCTTATCAAAATGTGTATCACCTGTGAAAATGGTAAAATCAATATCAACGAGGCCTTTGATTTTAAAAAACAGGAGTTTAAAAAAGATATAAGCTCCTTGTTAAAAAAATTAGAAATTTCAGGCATGCTTGCGCCAGGGGAACTCTTTACTCGGTTTACTGAATATTTTAAAAAACGAAATAGAAAATTGGATGATATTACCGAATTGTCCGAAATTCCAGGCATAAACAAGCTTGATATTTTTTATAACCCACCCGAAAAGGCTGAAAAAAAAGGGAAAAAAAGTGAACCGAATAAAATTATAGCCTTACAGGATCTTTTTACGATATGGACTGATGAGGGAACGATAAACCCTCTTTGGTTTTCGGATGCTGTGTGCGCTATTTTTGGATTACGCAGACCCTTGGCCGATGATCCACGGCTTCGACAAGAAAGTTTTAAGCAGTTTTTGGGTATGTTTAAAGAAAATATGACGAGTGATTGGGAAGCAAATTGGAAAACACTTGAGCCTTTATATGAAGAAAAGCCGAAGATCTTACCCGAGATAAAAAATCTTTTTTCTAAAGAATTTTGGCCCAAGGTATTTTCTGTGTTATCTTATGGAAAAGTTGGGCATGTTGAGCAAGCAGTGCTCGCCATAGTAAAAGAAGTAGAAGAAGCGCCTGATACAGCAGATAAAGAAGAAAAAAAGGGTGAAAATGAAGCTGAGAAAGAAAAAGAAGCTGTCGGCGCAGAAAGTAAAGATAAAAAACCAGGTGAATCTAAAAAGTTTTTCAAGATCCTCAGAATTTACTGGATTTGATCCTCATTTTTTTATATAGGATGTTTTTGTGAAACTAGAAACACGTGTAGGCCTATTTATTCTCATTGCCATCAGTATATTTCTGTATCTAAGTATCAGTATCAGAGCGTTTCGTTTTGATCGTGATCAATATAATGTTTATCGGGCATATTTTGATGATACTGGCGGACTTGCCGTGAAGGCTCCCGTCAAAATTGCAGGTGTAGAAATTGGCTGGGTTGATGAAATTAAATTGTTGGACGATGGGAAAGCAGAAGTTTTGATGCAAATTAGTCGGCATAACAAACTTGCAAAAAATTCTTATGCCATGATTCATCAAGATGGCTTGATTGGAAACAAAGTTATGGTAATCGATCCAGGTGATCCTTCAACAGGCTTTTTAATGCCAGGGGGAACGTTATCGATGCCAGGACGAACACCAACCAGCGTTGGAGAGTTACTCGACCAGTTCCGCGATATTGCAGCAAGTATTCATGAGATTGCAAATTCTTTTAAAAATGTATTTGCAAGCCGTCAGGGCGAACAGAATATGCGCGTTGCGCTCGATTCTATAGCCAAAGCGTCTGATCGCATGGCCGATTTTTCTATGATTCTGCAAAAAACCATGAAAAATAATGAAGAGAACATTAATTCAGTTATTGCAGATCTTAAACTTACGATGAAAGATCTGAAAGAAGGCGTTCCTGCTGTTACGAGAGATTTCAATAATGTTTCTACCAGTGTGAGCAGCGCAAGTAATAAAGTTGGTTCAGCATTTGAACAGGTTGAAGATGCCTCAATTCAGGCGAAAGATACCTTTAAAGAAGCTGGCCAGGTTATGGAAAAAATTAATACCGGCAAAGGTACCGTTGGTAAACTTATTAATGAGGATGAAACCTACGGAGATCTTAAGAAAACAGTTCGAGGGCTTAAAGAATATGTCGGTCGCGTACAGGCACTCGGTCTGAATATCGATATGCATGGCGAATCATTACTGCGCCATTCAAATGCTAAAGGATATTTTGAACTTAAGCTTCGACCAAATTCCGATTGTTTTTATGTAGTGCAGCTTGTTGCTTCTGAACGAGGTCTCATTTCTCGTGAAATAACCGATTATGTTCGTAAGGATGAAAAAGGCACCGTTTTACGTGCAAGCGAACTTGACATACCATTGCGTGATAAAATCAGATTTGCCGATCATGTTGAAACAACCGTTAGACAAAAGAATGCTATTTTATTTGGTCTACAGTTTGGAAAACGATTTGATCGTCTTGCTTTTCGTATTGGATTATTTGAAAGCACTTTTGGTTTTGGTTGCGATTATTATGTTCCTTTGGCAACCGATAAGCTTCACTGGATTACGTCTCTTGAAGCATTTGATTTTGGCGGGTTTAATCGTTTGGATGATGCCCGACCGCACGTGAAATGGTTAAATAAAGTCTTTTTCTTAAAGAATATGTATACCGCGTTTGGTATTGATGACATGTACAGCAAACATTATGCAAATCCATTCTTTGGAGGCGGTATCAGATTTGGTGATGATGATTTGAAATATTTCTTATCGTTTTTGCCGACCGGAAAAATTGGAAGTAAATGAATTGAAAGTAAATGAAGGTGCAAAATAAGCACCTTCATTTTCATCTGAAGAAAGTTCTTCTTCGTCATAAAAAATAAAGCCTACACCATAGCTTGGTTCATAAACATCTTCATAGACTGTGTCGTATGACAAGTGATAGGTGTATGGTTGATGCGTCGTTTGGTGCATGGTATTCATGGTATTGGATCCCTGTCATTGTGTTTATGTAATCTTTTTAAAGTTTTTCCTGAGTAGGAATATAGCTGTATGCACTTTTTTAGCAATGAATATTTATATCAAGATAAAAAAATTAATTATGAAGGCCTTGTCAGGCTTCATAATTAATTAATTAATTCAAATTGAAATATTGACAACTAGGGGTTATTGTTTTCTTCGATACGCTGGAAAATCAATTTTAGTCGGCGATAATCGTTGCCGATAAGAAGCGAGAATTTTTGGCAAAAGAGATCGAGCTTTTGCGGAGAGAGCAAGTTTTGATGTGATAATTGTTGAATCATGACGAGCAATAACTCGTCAATATTTGGGATTTGATGAGCAAATGCGAATAAGAGATTAAGAAAATCAAATTTATGAAAAAAAAGCGTCTGTATCTCTGGAGAGCTTGTGTTTACAAAAGCATGAATTTTGCAAGGTTTTGGGGGCAAAAGATAAAAAATTTTTTTGGTATTATTTTTATCTTGATAGCCAAGAATTTGAACTTTGAACGTTGTTTTTAAAAATTCAAAAATTTGTGGTTGTTCTGCATACAATTCGGCTTCTGTTTTTTGGTAGGGAAATGGGTATCGAAGTGGGTCCATCGATCCTGTTTGAATGCCAGTAACACAACCAAAAATAATTTGTTCATTGCTTTCGATTTGTACGAGTGACCCAAAGGTAGGAAAATTATCCCATTGCCAGCATTGTGCGGTAACGTGATCAAGACAACTTTCAATGATCTCTGCAAAAGGGGTATTAGAAGAGTTGTTGCTGTTGTTCATTGTCTTGGTCATCCACTTTGAATTTTGATAAAAACGATGATCGATGAAGGATCGTTGGTCCTTGAGATAAAATTACTTTTACATGCTGCTTGGTTCCATAACCTTTATGTTTATTGATTAAATGTGCGGGAAATAATGGGTCTATCTTTTTCATAAGTCGATCGCGTGTTACTTTTGCAATAATGGATGCTGCAGCAATGGAGGCTGATCGGTCTTCGCCAGAGGTAAAATTACGAAATTCTAAATTTTTGTGGGTATATGATTTATCAACAACCAGGGGAACTGCATCGATAAGTACATACCGCAGTTTTTCATGAGGGATGGGCATTGTTTCAACCAACTGCATGTAGGATTTTTTCATTGCAAGCAATGTTGCTTGGTAGATATTAATTTTATCGATGACCATATTGCTTGCGATTGCAACTGAGTAAAAACAATTTTTGGTAATCCACTTGAATGCTTTTTCGCGAAATTCCTCTTCGAGACTTTTTGAGTCTTTCAAAAGATAATAGTTTGCGTTTTGAGGAATAATGGCGGCAGCAACCACAACAGGACCGGCAAGACATCCTCGTCCGACTTCGTCAATGCCGCACGTAAATAGACCTTGGGCCCAAGCTTTATCTTCATAATAATTTCGGTGAAGAGGTGGATATATGGTTTCCATAGCTTTTCCGGTTATAGTTGTATAGTTCATGCCAGGATATCACAAACTTAACACAAACAAAGTATTTTTGTTTCTTTTTTTATTCATAATTTGCCATAAAGAAATCTATTTTTTTTAGATTCATGCTGTATTTTTAGTAGCATTTCTATTTGACATAGTTTATAATAACGCAAGGCAAGTTTTATAATTTTTTAGAAAGAATAAAACATAGGAAGGAGTGCAATGTCATCAACAGAGTTACGCGTAAAAGAATTGCTACGTGAGCGAGGATGGACGACAAAAGTTTTGGCTGAAAAGACCGGAATGTCCGAAAGCTATTTGACGCACATTAAAAACGGAACAAGACGTTGGAATGAAGACGCATTAAAAAAGCTTGCCAATGCATTTGGAACACATCCGGTAGATCTTTTTGCCCAACGAAGAAGTCGTACTGATAATGTTGACACCACGGTTAAAATACCAGAAAATACGGCCGTTGATCTTCAGCTCAAAATTGTTCCAGTTATGGGTGATATTCCATCAAATCCTTCTCCTTACAATAATCAGTTAACCCAGGTGACCACAGGATATAAAGACGTTTTTGTTCCTGTGTTTAACAGCACCGATGATTCTATGTTTTGTTTGTGTATCGAAAATAACACCATGGCGCCAAATTTTGTAAAAGGTGATTACCTGATCGTTTCTCCTGAAACATGGACACGCTCCGGTGATGTTGCAGCCGTTGAATATGGAAATGATTCATTAACCAAATCAATCATGCAAGTAACCTACATGGAAGATTTCATTGTACTTGAATCGGTCAATCACAAAACTTCTCCCGTTGCCCTTATTCGAGGCAAAGATAATTTCAGAGTTATCGGAAAAGTTATTTATCGTTATCAACGTCTTGGTTGATAATAAAAACAAAAAATTATATGATGGGCTGGCAATTGCCGGCCTTTTTTTATGTCTTAACTTTATAAACAACCGAGGGTTATCATGTTTTTTCGCATACTCGCTTATCTCAAAGAATCATCCGATCTTGTCTTTTGGGCAAGTGCTCTTTTTGGGACAACACTTTTCTTTTTGCGCTTATGTGCTTCACTTATCGGAGGAGTTGCTGAGGAACTTGGTGATGCTGATCCTGGTGATTTGGATGGCGATCATGAGCATCATAGTGCAACAGGCTCATTTAAGCTTTTTACCATCCACTCAATGGCCGGCTTTTTTATGATGTTTGGATGGGTTGGGCTTGCGTGTATTAAACAGTTGGGTTATGGCCATCAAATTTCAATAGTCATTGCTTTTATTGCCGGCTTGATAGTCATGATATTAACGGGAATAATCTTTAAAAGTGCAACGTTATTAATCAGTCATGGAACACTTTTTGACATAAAAAAAACCGTTGGGCTTGTAGGTACGGTATATCATCGTATCCCCAAGGATGGGCAAGGAAAAATACAACTCGTTATAGATGGTGTAACACGAGAAATACTTGCTCAATCTCTTGATCACTGCGACATAGATTCTTTTAAACTGGTGAAAGTTATAAAGTTTCTTGATCATGAAGTGGTAATCGTTAAAGAAATCAATTCATAAATTATGTAGGAATGAGCATATGGACTTTATTTTAATGGCATCTGCATCGTTTGCAGTATTCATTTTTTTTACCTTATTTTTCTTAGCTAGCTGCTACAAGCGTTGTTCTTCAAACAAAATTTTAGCAGTTTACGGTAAGGTTTCTGGGGGCCGATCGGTTAAATGTTATCACGGTGGTGGCGCTTTTATTTGGCCATTAATCCAAGATTTTACCTATCTTGATTTGACCCCCATGACGTTGCATATCCCACTAAAATCTGCGCTCTCTCAGCAAAATATACGTATCAACGTACCTAGTACTTTTACCGTTGCTATTGATACAACCGAAGAGGCGATGAATAATGCTGCGGTACGACTTTTGACCTTATCACGTAAAGACATCGAGATGATGGCAATAGAAATTATTATTGGGCAATTGCGTCTCACCGTTGCATCATTACGTATTGAAGAAATCAATCAAGATAGAGAACGGTTTTTACTTGAGATTAGAAAACATATTGAATCAGAGCTTAAAAAAATCGGCTTGATGCTCTTGAACGTAAACATTACCGATATTACTGATGAGTCAGGATATATCGAAAGCATCGGTAGAAAATCGGTTTCGACTGCTTTAAATCAAGCAAAAATTGACGTATCGAATCAAGAAAAAGCCGGTGAAATTGGTAAAGCCGAAGCTGAAAAAGAGCGTCGAATTCAAGTTTCTACCTATAACGCTGATGCTGTCAGTGGCGAAAATGAAGCCAAAGCAAAAATTGCAAACGTCAATGCCCAACTATTAGAACAAGAAGCAGAGGCTGCACAACGTGGCCAAGTTGCGCAACAAAACGCTTATGCCGAAATTAGCAGGGCAAAAAGCTTGGCTGAACTTAAGCGTCTTGAGGTTGAAGAAATTGTTCCCAAAGAGATTGAACGACGAAAAATCGAGATTGCTGCTGCCGCTGATGCTGCAAAACAACGCCTAGAAGCTGAAGGTAAAGCGTCTGCAATATTGCAGATTAAAGAGGCTGAAGCAGAAGGTACGCGTAAAGTGTTAACTGCTAAGGCTGAAGGGTACAAGTTGCTTGTCCAAGCGTGTGGGAATAACAGTCAAGATGCATCGACGATGTTGATGATCGAAAAACTGGAAGAGATTGCAAAACTTCAAGCAGAAGCTATCAAGAACCTTAAGATTGATAAAATTACGGTCTGGGATAGCGGTTCTTCAGAGAAGGGCAGCTCTACAGCAAATTTTCTGAGCAGCATGATAAAATCGCTCCCACCGTTGCATGAAGTTGCTGCGATGACCGGTGTTAACCTGCCTGCGTATTTGGGTGATTTACAAAAAGATAAAATGAAAGACGAAAATATAAAGCACTCTCTCTAATCGATTTTTAAATACGTAAAAAACACGAGTATACTAAAATAGGCCGGAATCTCCGGCCTATTTTTTTTTGAGTGAAAAACGAATTAATCTATTTTTCCCCATGAAACCCCATGACAGTGAGAACAAGTTTGCTTCATATTATTTGAAATATTGATCATAAAATTTATTATTTCTGACAGAGATCTTTCAGAAACTACTTTTAAACAACCATCTAAAATTATTTTTGTCTCTTTAAAATTATCCTTTCCGTCAACTACGTCTTTTAAGGCTTTTCCTACCAAGCCACCCTCAAATTCACCAAGGTCTAACAGTTTGGTCGTGCATTTTTTTACATTTAATTTCTGGTTCGATCTTATTTTTTTGAAGATATTTTTCATGTGCCTCTCTGAATGAAGACAGATAGTCAATAATGTTGAAGGCGTCTTCTTCTACAGAACGTTTGTGAGTATGTAGGCTATCATAAGCAATTTGATTGCTACCTTGTAAAGAACCTAAGAAAACAGTAATCAAAACGTAACAAATGAAAACTCTATTTTTAAACTTCATTCTACTACCCCTCCCTATCATTTGCATACCTTTCTGTACAAAACTTATTAATTTTATGTTAATACAATATTTCTTAGAATTGCAATGAAACAATATATCACGATTTATTTTTTTGCAACCTAGCAATGATTAAAAGCTTAAGCCTGCTATTTGTATTATGTCTGCCTGTGAACGCTGAAAATAGTTTCACTTTAATGTCGCAAATCATTCGAGGCGTTGCAATTTATCGGGTAACAGGCTTGGCACAAAGCAACGTGTAACTATTCCTCTAGATTTACAAATTATTGCCCTTGAATACTGTTGTGAGGTACGGTGTGCAAGTTATGAATTTACTCTGAGCCTACATTTTAAAAAAAGGAGACTCGGCCATGTCAAACTTAGTTCTACTAAAATTATCGAAACAGGTAGTTTTTTTGATTCTTTGGCTAAATGTTATTGTTTCTGCCGGAGCAACTAGCAGGGTAACTGCAAATGTCGCACAACCACCAGGCTGCATGCAAATTGCCGATAATCTTAATATGAATTCAAAGAAATTGACTGAAACTGAGGAAGTTATTCTATCGTTTAATGAAGTGGCGTATTACTTTGAAGCAGCTTTTAAATTTTATGCTGTATTGGGAATTTTTAGTCAAAAATATACTACAAATACGCCTGAAATCACTTGCAGGTATTGTCCAAAAAGATCTTTGCCTTGTGATGAATTAATTGTTAAGATCCAGGCAAAAGCAATGGATAAAGCTATTGGGGCAAAAGATTCTATAGCTAACGAAGCGCGTAAAAACATGTTATCAATTTATCATGAGATAACGCAATTGCTCTACATGGGATCACTTGATGACATTAGAAAATTTATGGCAAAAATTGCACAAGAAAAAGAGGTTCTATGTGAAGATTGTCAAAAGTTTGAATGGCAAGCTGTAGGTGTGAGTAAGAGTGCAATTTAACTATGTTTTGTAAAGGATTTGTATGCGAATGATCTGCAGGGAATGTAAAAGAATTATTTCAATACATGAACTTACAGGCTATGCTGGCGGTCACTTCTTAAAGCTATTGCTTTCGGCTGGCTTAGCTACATGGTTGGCTTCTGCAATAAAAGATTATTTTTCAGATAAAACACGCGGATTTGTTGATGAAAACATGGCCGGAGCTTGTAACGCTTTTCAAATGGCTTGCCCGAAATGTCAAAAAACTTCATGTTGGGATCCTCTTCCAGAAATAGAGTTAGAACAGCAAGAGGAAGACAAACAAATAACAATGGAGTAACTTAACATTACTACTCACGGTCCTACCATTTTTTTATAAGAGTTAGTCATACAAGTTGTTTTTAAAATCTTTTACCTTCAATTTCCACATAATCGGGTCGCCGTGATCATTAAACCGCATTATGGGCTCAGATCGAACAATCACACCTTCCATGGGATAACCCTTGTCGTTGTATCTTCCCTTGGGTTTTGATTTTACCAGGGTTACAATCTCGTCTTCGGTCATCATCCCAAGATCCATGGGATGATCAAGCCCCAGCTGGGTTGCCAGCTCGTAGACTTCTTCTCGGCGGCTCCATCGACCATGCATGTAAACATCAAAAAGAATAAATGCTATGTCTGGTCTATAAATACCACCCGTCTGAATTCCTGCTCCAAATCCCTCACCGAAGAGCTGAACAGATTTGGTTCCAAAGAGCGAAAACTTGCTCATGAATTCATCACGCTCAAAGAACTTCAGGAGCTTGGCAGGCAGTTCAGCCTTATTTGTGCGGCCCTTGACCTCTATTGTGCCGTCTTGTATGTAGACCCGCACATTTGTTCCATCAATTTTTTCTTCAACACGCCATTGTTTAAACGCTGCAAATTCTGGGCGTGAATAATCATTTTCGATAAAATCATGCGCTTCATTTCTTTTCCAAAGGCTATTAATTTTTGGGTATTCCATGGGGACCTTTCGGTTCTGTTCTTGATAGGGAAGTGGCGGTTTAATTTAGGCATCAGTGGCTTCTAAAGAACGTTTTGTAGGATAGTCGAATTAAAATCGATTGACAATAGATTCTCTCGTAAGTTCCATGATAAGTGCAGGGCCATCGGGTGTATTCATGATTCTAATGTGCTTGAACCCTACTTTCTCATAACAACGAAGAGCGCGTAAATTATTTTGGTCGACATCAATAATAATATGCGTGATTTTTGGATTTTCAAAAAGCATGCTGACAAACGCTTTGATCATTTCTGTCCCAAGTCCTTTATTAATACAATCTGGTTCGCCAATAAACTGATCGATACCATAGGTCCCTTCAGGCTCATCAGGCCACCAACCCCCGCCAACTTTGGTTGCATTATAAGATTGTATATACCCAATTGGACGATCGTTAAGATATACAATAAAAGCAGATTGCGAATCAGAGCCTATTTTTGAGCAATATTTTTGTTTTACTGACTCGTAATCAAGTACAGATTCTGCTGGCCACCATTGGGCAACATGAGGCTGTTTGAACCATTGATACAAAAGATCGATATCGTTTTTTTCGAGAGGTTTAAAGGTAAACATAGATTATTACAAGCGTTTTTACTTGGTAAATAACGCCAGAGCAAAGTCTCCAAGAAAATAAAACCCTATCCCCATCAAAATGACCCCGGTAACTTGTTCAACAAGATGCAGATTCTTTTGATTCATCGATTTGCCAAGCTTACTTGCTATCAATGCCACGACTGAAAAAATCGAAAGCGACCCTGCTGAGATCATTAAACTTCCGCCGATAATGTGAAAAAAAGACAGGCGGCTGACCCCTTCAGGCAACAATTGTACGCTAATAAACATAAAAAAGACAAGCGCCAAAGGGTTGATAACGGTAAGCAAAAACGACTGGATCATATTTTGAAGGATCCCGTTACTTGCCGATTCACTTGGTTGTTTGTAGGTCTGGTGACCTTCAAGCATACGAATGCCAAAGAAAATGAGGGCGCAGCCTCCGAGCAGATCCATGAATAAAATAATGTTTTTAGATCCCTCGATAATGCTTAAAAGCCCAATACTAGCAAGCAAAAAGAGAAAGGCGTCCCCTAATGCTGAACCGAGGGCGGTAAAAAATCCGGTCCAAAAACCACGGAGCGCTGAACGGTTAAAGGTGAGAACGAAGATGGGGCCAACGGCGGAAGCTACAGAAACTCCGACCAAGAAACATTTCAAAAAAAACCAACAATTCATAATAAACTCCTTGGATAACGAAATTCTTTGTATTATTCTACCACGGTAGGTAAAATAAAAAAAACATTTATCTATACGTGGGAATTTGCATGAGCAATTCAAGAAATATCCAAGACATATCATGAGGCAAAAGGTGAAATATCCTCTAAAATTTGGAACAGATGGCATTCGTGGAAAAGCGGATGAATTTCCCTTTACCGATGATGCTCTCATTCGATTGGGCTGGGCTATTGCTCAATGGATCAAGAAAACATGCAGCTCTGATGTGGTAAAAATTTTATTGGGAACCGATACCCGTGGTTCCTGTCAGCGTATTAAACAATCTCTGATTGCCGGGCTCATGACACGTCAAATACAGCTTGTTGATGCGGGAGTTATCCCAACTCCGGCCGTTTATCAATTAATCCAAGAACAAGCTTTTTGATATGGGAATTGTAATTTCTGCCTCACATAACCCCTTCTTTGATAACGGAATAAAGTTATTTCAAGCAAAGTCAGGGAAGTTGAGTGAAGAGGATGAGACGGCTATTTCAGACTTTTTTATGCAATCGTTTAATGAAACCATTGACCAGAATCTGGGCGATAGAGAAATTGCAGTGTGGGATGATGCAAAAAAGAGCTATCTGAAAAATGTAACATCGCACTTTCCGTCAGATTTTTTATCTGGTTTTACCGTTGTGCTTGATTGTGCACACGGTTCAACCTATCATATAGCACCCCTCATTTTTGAACATCTTGGTGCAACGGTTATCACGCTTTCCTCGCAACCAAATGGTAAAAATATTAATGATGGCTGTGGAGCATTACATCCCGAAAGTTTACAAAAGCATGTTATTGCTCATAAAGCTGATATAGGCTTTGCTTTTGATGGTGATGGAGACCGGGTTATTGCCGTAAATAAGCATGGTGAAATTAAAGACGGGGATGATTTACTCGATTTATTGCTTGCATTGCCGCGATTTCAAACGCTTGACCGTGTTGTTGGGACGGTTATGACGAACAAGGGCTTTGAGTATGCCCTGTTACAGAAAAATAAAACTTTGATGAGGACAAGCGTTGGCGATAAATATATAGCCCTCTGCCTGGATGCCGAGCAGTTACCATTGGGTGGGGAAAATTCTGGACATATCATCATTAAAGATTATTTATCAACGGGTGATGGTATTTTTGTAGCATTAAAAGTGTTAGAGTCAATGATTATCAATAAAAATTGGCTTCTTACAACGTTTGAAAAACATGCGCAGATACTTATCAATTTGCCAGTTAAGAGTAAGAAAGATCTTGCTCAAAGGCCATGTGCTGAGATTATCGCTGCGCATGAGATAGATCTGGGTGATGGTCGTGTTCTGGTACGTTATTCCGGAACAGAGAATGTCTTGCGTATTATGACTGAGGCATTGCACCATGAACGTGCATATGCCTGTGCTCTTTCATTAGCGCAACAATTACAGGATGTTTTAAATGCAGAATAATAGTAAAGCAAAGGAATGGTATGCATAGGATTTTGGGAAAAATGAGATATGTTTTAGGCTCGATTAAATCGCTTTTTTTAAGCGGTCTTTTTACGATAATTCCTATCGCTGCAACAATATTTTTTATTCATTTTGCCTATGGATTGGTTACGCGCTTTTTGGGACCATTGCGTAGATTAGAACCAACAGTTTTACAGCAAATACCTGGTTCAGAATTTGTTTTGGTGATGTTGTTGATTATTGCATTGGGCGTTATCGTTAAGATTTTTATTGCTCGCACGCTCATTCATTATTTCGAACGTGTTGTTACTAAAATTCCGTTGGTGAGAATTGTTTATTCATCAGCAAAGATCGTTGT
>Ga0207111_10160_pt1 | contig 17914 bp, 8 predicted proteins | sample Alteio_BWMinHeat_71_FD_153577 | JGI IMG/M metagenome (GOLD analysis project Ga0207111, IMG submission 153577) | Enriched cells from forest soil in Barre Woods Harvard Forest LTER site, Petersham, Massachusetts, United States -... | ecosystem: Environmental > Terrestrial > Soil > Temperate forest >... | reverse complement strand
GCGCCGACTGCCACATATCGCGTAGAAGGCGAGCGAGTGAGTGTGGCGGCAAGATCTGCGCTGGGGAGCACGTGCAATATTAGCTGCTGACTATTGTGTGTAAGCGTGCCCGGGTCGGAGCCGGTGGCGATGAGATTAAAGGTGTAGTCGCCGTTGCTATTGCTGCTGGCGTTGATGCTGAACGCGGCTCCGCCGCCGGTGGGCGCCACAGGTGACGCTGCCGGACACGTAGGCGGAGCGCCGATGCCGCAGCTCACCGTGACCTGATAGTTGTATCCGTTTTGCGCGGTCAGTGTGCCGTTAAAGCTCGCGGTCTGGTTCGTCGTGACCGTCTGCACAGGATTGGACACCGAGACTGCAAAATCGGCGACGTGTAACGTGACTTGCTGTTGATGCACGATCGCTCGCGAGTCAGAACCAGTGGCCACGAGGTTAAACGTGAAGTCGCCTCCCGCGGGATTGCTGGCGGTGACGCTGAAAGCTGCTCCGCCCGGGGTAGGCGTAACCGTTGTTGGAACGCAGGTGGCCGGTGCGCCACTGCCGCAGGTCACAGTGACCGCGCTGCTGTACCCGTTGAACGCGGTCAGCGTGCCCGTGAAGGTTGCGGTCTGATTGGCCAGCACCGTTTGCACAGGATTGGAAACCGAAACCGTGAAGTTGGCGGCGTCAACTACCAGCAGCGTTACGCTCTGCGCGGGCGCGGTCAGAGTAATCGTGCTGGAAGAAAAGGCGACATCGCTCAGGTGGTTGATCACGTTGGCGCTGGTGAGCTGCCAGACGTGAGCGACGCCGCTGGCTTGGAAATGCGCGAGATTAACATTCACCTGCGGGCTGACACCTGAATCTTTGTTGACCAGCATGACCGTAAGCGCGCCATCGGAAGTGCGCAGGGCAGAGAAGGCGGAAAGATGGTCGGGGTTGGGCACCGTGGTTGACACGCTGGTATCGCCGAAGGTGGATTTGTTGCCATCGTAGTTGCGGTACATCTTCATGGCTTTGTACGTGGGGGTGGAAGCGGCGGGAGTGGTCCAGCGCGCACCGATGTCAAGGCCCTCGCGCCCGAAGATGCCGTAGATGTCGGCCTGTGTAGTCGCGCCGTTGATGTTGGGTTCATCGCCCCAGTTGTATTCCGTGATGGCAGTCTTGAGTCCAGGATAGTGCTGCGCAACCCAAGTTTTCAGGCGCGGAATAAGCATAACTTTCCCGCCATCGATGCCGGTCGAGGGAATCCAACTCTGGTCAACATAGTTTGGGTCCCACAGCGACCGGGTAGATTGATTACGCAGAGTCTGCTTCGCCGGTGAATCGTCATTACCGTATTCGCCGCCTTGGGGATAGTAGTGGACGCTGAATACATCAAGCAAGCGCTTGCCGTTGGCTATCTCATATTGATGGAACTGGTCGAGTAGCCAGGGAAGATAGTACTCATTGTTATGCGCCACCTTGTCCGGAGTGCTGTAGTTGCCCTGGCCAAAGAGTTGCTGGTCTTTGCCACTGAAGAAGTAACCGTCCCATCCCCACTCCTCCGGACCAACCACAATCGCGTTCGCATCGACCGACTTAACCGCTAAAGAGTAGTCGCGCATCTTCTGGTATAGCTCATCCATGCCGGGGCCCATGGGATGAACGTCGCGGTGCGTGCCCTGCCATATGCTGTGCTCGTTGTCGAGGATGTAGTATTGCAATCCACCTGGGGCCGCACCCCATTTGTTCACGATGTGCTGCACCCAGGCCTGCTGAATACTTGTGCTGTTGGGCACATTGGCATCATTGGGATCGGCGCCTGGTATCGGACTTCCATTCGTATACAGCCCGTTGCCGCAATTGGAGTCGTATATATCGAATGACTGCTGCGAAGGGAACTTGGTTCTGGGATAACTGCACGGAAAGGGATGGTTCGGGCCCGCCTTGGCGATCCAATCAATGATAGGGATGGTCATCATGGGTTGGGCGCCGTTGTTTTTGGAGTCGGAGATGAAGTTATCGGCATCCAGGCCGGGAGCGCCGCTGCCAATGCTTTCGTAATAATAATCGGAGGCTGTGTTGTGACTGTTAGTCTGCCAGTTGTAGCGCGTGGTGGAATTGCCTCCCCAACGGTTTGCGGGAGCATTTAAATCGTTCAGTTGCGTCGTGCTGCCAAAGGCCACACCATATATAAGAGGATTAATAGGATGCTGGCTGGCGGTCGCGTCCACGCTGACGGTGACCTGGGCCGCGGCTGGCAGTGCGGACAGAAGGACCGCGCAGCAGGCAAGCAGCAGAAGCGGCCGCGCCGCAATGGCAAGGTTTTTTAAGACGAATTTGCGCATGGGAATCCCGACAGCAGGGGAGAATCCCAATTAAATGTCAGTAGGCCTAAAGCGGCAAGATACCGGAAGGGTCATGGCCGGAAGCACAAGGGCGGAGTGCTAAGGGCCATGTCCGCGAAAACGCCTCAAATTGCAGGCTTATAGGGGAAATTTCAGCCGGGGCAGGCTTAGCTTTTAGCCAAAAGGCAAGGATGTTCCATTTTACTCTTCAGTTAAGTACCCCTCCCCCCTTGTAGCTTGGGTGTGTGCTCCTTAAGTCATTGATATTTTGTTCCTACTGAGATTTCTGGAACAAGGGTTGAGTGGGTGCCGATGAGGCGCAAGTGTTGACTTATCTGTAAATAGTCAAGGATAGATAGTATTCTGCGTCTCCGACTGCGGAGGCGGCGATCCGCGATATAAATTTTTCAAAGAACCTTTAGGACAATATTCCGCCCCGGCATTCTGGAATGCCAGATACACTTTCCGAATCCATGATAATCGAGGCCACTCCAGAGATGAAGACTTTCGGTGCCAGAATGGGACCATCCTGATATCACGATTTCCAGGTTTCAAGATTACGGCGACCCGGGCGGCAGCCACTGCTCGGGGTTTTCCAGGTGGTCCGGGGCGCGCACGATGTGCGGGGTCACAATCACCAGGATTTCGTCTTCAGTATTGTTCTTATCGCTGTGGCTGGTGAGGTCTCCGAAGATGCGGCTGAGGAAAGGCATGCCGCTCAGGCTGCGTTGCTGGTCGCGGGAAATTGTCCCTACCACCAGTGCTGCTTCGCCATCCTTTAAGCGCACGGTGCCGGTGAATTGGTGGTTGGAGATTACCGGCACATTGTTGAAACTTGTTCCACTCAGCGAGCGTATGCTCAGGTCCAGATCGAGTGTCACCTCAGCTTCTTCCCGTCTTGGGGCCCGCGGCACAAGCTTCGCATTCGTGTCAGTGGCGTTCGTGGCGGAGTCGTCAGTATTGGGGACCATGTGCATGTGGATGAGCGGCTTGGCCTTCAGCGTTATCCCCAGGTCCTCATACGAAAAAGACGGAAAATTCGAGACCTGCGCTCCGGGCAAGTTCAGCAGCGGGTTGGCAATGATCGGTGAATAAACCGCATTTTGAATGGGGAAGCGCTCACCAATCTGCATGGTGGCGGTTTGTCCTTGAGCAGCGCGCAGCACAATGTGCTCCAGGTTCTTGACCCAGGAGGTATTAAAGCTCAGGTTTGCACTTACCGGCGGGATTACAACCGCGGAGAGGGTTTTTCCACCACCAAAAATAACAAAAGGTTGTTTGAGGAGCTGGGAAACTTGCGAGTTCTGCTGATTTTGAAGCTGCGCCAGCAAGGCATTGATGGCCTGCTGGTTGTCTGGCGTCAGCCCTCCATTTTGCAGAATCTTCTGAATCTGGCTCTGGATATCAGGCTGATTCAGCGCAGAAAGCACCGCGGCCGAGACGTTAATCAATTGGAACTGCGAGGGTTGGACAAAACCCATATTGCTCAGCAGGGTGTGATTTACCTCATAGGCCTGAACGTCAAGCATGACCTGGGGCCGCGCCAGGTTCAGGTTGCCGATGAAATCGGCGGCGGCATCGAGGGTAAAGCGCGAGGCGCGTACCGTAATGGTTGACTGCGACTGGTTGGCAACCACCCAATGAATCTCATAAATGCTGCGCAGAAGAGCGACCAACTCGTTTATGGTTTCCGGCGTGGAGGCATCGGGGATATAAAACGTGCGCAGAATCATGTGGTCGTATTGCCGGCGGTTGTCGGGCGTGTCGTTAGCGAAGAAGATCTCTTTTTCCGAGAGCGCTGTCCACATGGCATGGGCCTGCGGCGCGGCGGCGGCGATGGCCTGCTCAAACGATGCTTTGTTCATCTCGAGCGAGACCGCGAGAGGGGTAAAGTTCTCGTCGAAAACCGGCGTCAGGCCGTAAAGATCGGCGAGGCGCGTCATCAGGGCGCGGCTGTCGCCGCGAAAGTGAATGTCCTTAAGCTGCGGAGAGGGCCGCAAACGTAGTTCGCCCGATTGCTCGCTGATCTGCTCCAATGAAGCGGGAGGAGTGGGGACCTCGGAGACGAGTTCGTGCAGGCGTTGCGCAGCGTAGTCGTTGGCGGGGTCGAGCGCGAGCGCGGCCTGGAACTCAGCCATGGCTTTTACGCGCCGCTCTTCTGCCGTCAAATTCCTGGATTCATCGGCTGTCAGTATGGCGGTGTTGCCGTTTTTCAGATGATCAGAGACCAGCTTTTGCCGCATAAGCTCGCGGGCGCTGACGTACTGGTTGTTTTCCGGATTAAGGCGTGCCGCTTCCTGAAAGCTGGAAAAAGCCTCGTCATATTGTTTTTGCTGTTCAAATTTGACTCCACGCTTGAAGGCAGCGCGGGCAGCCTTGGTGTCCTGTTTGGAAGCGGCGGCGTGACCCTGGGCGGCCAGAGCAAACGACAAGACGAGAACAGCAAGAAAACGCATGAGAGGAAATTGTACAGTGAATTGAGATGCACGTATGAACGCTTTAGTTCCTAAGGCGATTGATTTGGTGTCAAATTTAGTTCTGCCTCACAAATAGTCGTTCAACATTGCTTGCGCGCCCAGTGGCGGGGTCACACTCGATGACCACGGCGGCAAGGCGCACATCTCCAGTGGCGGGCTCAAAGCGTTGTGGCATGTTGTTGAGGAAGCGTTGCAAAATTTGCTCTTTATCTACGCCGATGACGCCATCGTAGGGGCCGGTCATACCCACGTCGGTCTGGTAGGCCGTGCCCTTGGGCAGTACACGCTCATCCGCGGTTGGGATGTGAGTATGCGTGCCGATGACGGCGGTCACGCGGCCATCGAGGTACCAGCCCAGGGCGACTTTCTCTGAAGTGGCTTCGGCGTGCATATCCACGAAGATGATCTTGGCTTTGATCTTTTCCAGCAGCGCGTCGGCGGTGCGAAAAGGATCATCATTGCTTCCCATGAACACGCGTCCTTGCAGGTTGATGACGGCAAAATCATGCCCAGAACGGGAAACGCCCTCAAAGACCCCGAAGCCCGGAGTTCCGGCGGGATAGTTGGCCGGACGCAGCACGCGATGCGCCATGCCATCCTGATTGCCGGCGGCCCGCTCGAAAAATTCGATGATCTCTTTTTTGTCCCAAATGTGGTTGCCGGTGGTGAGCACCTCAATGCCCAGACCGAGCAACTCTTCCACCAGCGGCGGCGTAATGCCGAAGCCGGCGGCTGCGTTCTCTCCATTGGCCAGCACCAAATCAACCTTGTGATTGCTGACAAGCATGGGAAGCTGGTCGCGGACGATAGTGCGTCCGGGGCGTCCAAAGATGTCGCCGATGAAGAGAATGCGCATTATTACGATACTAGCATCTGAATAGCTCCAAGCTTCAAGGAGTTCTTCGGCTGAGCAGTCAGCAGTTCAGCGGTCAGCACTCAGTAATCAGAGGAGGACGGTGTGGAAATTAGTTTGCAGGTACTGATGTCAAACTTGAAACGTTTCTGCATTTTGTAGTCACTATCTTTGTGGACGTATGATAGTGTACCGCCATACAGGCCAACCTTAGAGATAGCCGCTACGGCACTCAGGAGTTGCCTGACACGATTGCAAATTGATACCAAAAATCTCGACATTTCCGACAATTTGAAAACAGGAGGGAGAAGCCCATGCGCTTCCAAAGCTGCTCTATGAATCATCAAATGTTCCGGTATCTTCACAGTTTTTTTCTCGTCATTCTGTTGGTTGGGCTCATGGGGTCTGTGTTGGCGTACGGCCAAGTAGACTATGCAACCGCTACCCTGAAGGGTGTGGTGGTGGACCCCCAAGGAGCCGTAGTCGCCGGAGTGAATGTCAGTGCTACTAATTCCAGAACGGGAATCGTAAAGTCGGCCCAGACGGATTCGCAAGGCCGCTATCAGATTCCGGCGTTGCCTCCGGGGGCCTATGAGATCAGTTTTGCGAAGCAGGGCTTTTCCAAGGAAGTTGTGAAAGACGTCGTGCTGACCGTTGGCCAGACCCTGGTCTACGATGCGCATTTGAAACCCGGGACCAGTGAGACGGTTGAAGTCACCGGAGAGAATGTCGAACTGATTCAAACCGAGCAGACGCAGCAAGCCAACACGATCAATGATCGCCAGGTTGAATATCTGCCCAACATTGACCGCAACTTTACCAACAACGTTTACACCGTGCCCGGGGTCAGCAACTCTGAGGCGACGCGCAGCCAGACTCCGGGGTTTACGCCATACTTGACGACCGGGTTTTCGATTGGCGGCAGCAACGGACGCAATAACCTTTCTACGATTGACGGCGGCGAGAATGAGTATGGCACCGGGCAGTACAGGATCACCAACTATCCTGTGGATGCGATCCAGGAGTATCAGATCAACCGCAACGCCTTTAATGCCGAGTTCGGATTCACCGATGGAAGCGCCATCAACATTGTGACCAGGACCGGTGGCAACCGGTTCCATGGAGATGTCCACGGCTTTTTCCGCAACCAGGACACCAGCGCGGCAAATTTCTTCAACGGGTTTCAGGGAAGGCCGAAGGCCTTCAGCCAAAACCTGTATGCGGGCGGCACATTCGGCGGACCGATTGTGAAGGACAAACTTTTCTTCTTCATGGCCTATGAGTTTCAGAGACAGGACACACCTATTTTTAACGTCCTACTCAATACTCCTCAAGCGCAGGGCATCAGCGCGACCGGAATCGGACTCGGAACAAACTGCGCCGGGCCGACGCCAACCACACTCAACCCGAATCTGGACCAACTGTGTTATATCAATGCATTGAAAACATCGGGCAATCCCTTTCTGGTGGGATTTGCCAACGGAGTCACACCGGGATTGACGCCGACCAACAATCCCTCCTTGGTGAAGTTACTCACTCGCGACGATGGGATATTCAGCAATCCAGATAGATTGCACAATGCTACTGCTCGCCTCGATTATCAAGCCGGAACCAAGGATTCCCTGAGTTTTCGCCTGACCTATGCGCACAACAACTTCAGGGCGCCACAGCAAGGTATTGTCAATGGGTCTCCTGACGGCGAGGCCCTTTTCGCGAGAGATTTCAGCGCACTTGGCACGTGGACCCACGCCTTCGGAGATAATCTGGTCAACCAGGCGCTGGTGCAAGTTGTGCCGCGAAACCGGTTTGAGGAGCTTCCTTTGAACCCTGGCCTCGGCGTGCGTGTGAACCTTGGCGTTCTGGGACCGGTCGGAAGCCCTGCCCTGGTCCCCTATCGGGGCCACCAGCAGCGTTACCAGTTCGAAGACAACCTTACCTTGAGCAAGGGAGCGCATACGTTTAAAATCGGGGCCTCTTACCGGGCAGCAAATTATCACGTGGAAAATGACCTGTGGTTTAATCCGCAGTTTGATTTTAGAGACTCGGTCATTCCACTCATAAACCTCGCGCCGCCAGCAGTTCAGGCGCAACTGGTGGGATTCAATCTGTCTCACGGACTTCCATCAACGGGTGCGGCAAGCACCAATCTGAGTGGAGCCCAATCCTTCGCTTTTGGGATTCCTGCTGACATGCTGGCAGGATTTAATAATCCTGTGTGGCAGGGATGGGGGCACTATTTCGGAGCCTACGCGCAGGATACCTGGAAGCTCAATTCTCGGCTTACGATGAACGCCGGCGTACGCTTCGACGTTGACGGCGAGCCGTCGCCCCTGAGTACCAGCTTCTATGCCTCTCCGCGGCTGGGTTTTGCCTGGGACCCCTTCGGCGATCACAAGACGGTTTTCCGAGCCGCTGGAGGTATTTATTACGCGCCGGTTGATGTGCTGATTCCAATCTACGGTTCGTTGCTGAATGGCAGCGGAAGATACATCAATGAAGTGGTATCAGTGCTGAGTCCCACGGACCCGACCGTCGCCAAGCTTTGGCAGTTGGGTGTCGCACAAGGCAATCTGCCCTTCGGACAGCCAACGGCCGCACAGTACGCTGCTGTCGGCATCAACACTAATGCGCCAGGGGCAAGTGTGGGTTACAGTGTTACTTCCAACTACAAGAACCCCTACACCGTGCAGGCCAGCTTCAGCTTTGACCATGAGCTGGCAAAAAACCTATCTCTCGAGATCGGATATAACATGTATCGCGGCATCCATCTACAGATGCCGCTGGAGACGGCTTATACCGAGATTCCAGTCGGTTCTCCGTTGTGTCCCCCGCCCTCTGTCACCATTTTCGCAGGATGTCACGACCAAAGTGGCGGGCCGCTCTACGCGCCTGTTACCGGCCAGCTACAGCATGTCACATACTCTTCCATCGGAAATTCGATCTATCATGGCATGACGACTTCGCTGACCAAACGCTACAGCAATGGGTTGCAATTTCAGGTCAACTATACCTGGAGCAAGACCATTGACGATGTCATTGATTTCTCCAGCTTCCAGGCCTGGTTCCGGCCGAGCCGCCTGAGTACATATCGGGCGACATCAGTCTTCGATGTTCCGCATATTTTCGTGGCCAATGCGGTCTATACAACTCCGTTCAAGGCAAATGAAGGAAACTGGTTTACCCGGGCGCTGGCCGACATTTCGCTTGCTCCCATTGTGACTGTGCGCAGCGGATTGCCGTTCTCGGTCAGGACACCCAGCCTGGTGAACAAAATAAACAATCAGACGCTGGACAACAACTTCGCCATCCCGTTCGGCGCGCGGCGTGACAACAACCGTGGTGCTGCCTATGCCACGACTGACATGAGATTCACCAAGGCTGTATTCTTCAACCGCGACCGCGGAATCAGGGTGGACTTTATCGTGGAAGGCACCAATATTTTCAATCGGACCAACTTCAACCAGGTCAACGATGTATTTGATGTGAACGGCTTTACTTCGACCGTGGCGTTGGCCAACGGTCAGACGCTTAACCTGCTGACCGGACCTTACACCGGACTGCATGGCGTGAAGCCACACAGCATTAAGGACCTGAAAACGCCTCTCTCGTTTATACAGGCTGACGCTGCGCGCCAGATTCAGTTTGGGATCAAGATAGCCTTCTAAGAGAATTGGTAATTGTGTAATCGGGTAATTGCAGAATTTGTTGTGATTTTGCATCATCCCGGTTGCACAATTACCACTTGCATGGCGTTTATTGTTCCGCCTGAACGCGAATGAGGCGCAGCATCTCTTTGCGAATCCATCCGGAAAACGGGCCGACTACGCTCCAGTAAAGCCGAAACTTGCGCCGGGCGCCGGAGCCAAAAGTCTGGATGCGAGTTTCAGTCGAGAGCTTTGTTTGATCAGGCGAAGGTGAGCTTAGATGGAAGTTCCACAGTGCCTTGGCATATCCCTCTGTCTGGAAGGCAAGAATTTCCCCTGCTGAGAGACTTCGTAGAACACCACTGTCTGGACGCCAGAAGCGGCCTACAACGCCGATGACAAGCTCTTGGTTTTCTACCCGCGCTACCTCCATGAAACCCGCCTGCCGCATTCGCTCCGTCAGACTTTGTTTAGGATCGGGCTTGCGAGAGCGGCGGCCAAGAGTACGTACGCCCATCAAAAAACGGATGACGCCCGACTGGGAAAAATCCACATGCTGCAATACGGCAAAGGTGCGTGCAGGAGAGGCTTTGATCAAAGTTTCATAGCGAGCGGCGACATCGTAGCGCGGCATCAGAGCGTCGATCTGCATGCTCAGTTCACCAACTCGGCAGTCTTGAGAAAGCCGTAATCACCACTGGGCATCACAGTTAAGTTTTTGACGCGGCGATTGTGGACCAGAACGTTGTCCAGGTACCACAAGTTCACGTAAGGCACGTCTTCTGCCAGAATTTTCTGCACCTGATCGTATAACGGCTTTCGTTTTTGTGGATCAACTTGTTCCCGCGCCTGGTTCAGGAGCGAATCCACCTGGGGATTGGAGTAATAACCACGGTTGGCGCGCTGCGGAGGAATGCTGGAAGAGTGGAAGACATACTCAAAAATATCCGGGTCCTGATTGCCGCCGATCCAGCGCAAGGAGAATATCTGGAAGGCGCCCTTGGTGATCTCGGAAAAGAACGTGGCAAACTCGAGCGTGCGGATATCGAGCGCAATACCCACATCGCGCAATTGCTGCTGCAAGACTGCGGCCAGCAGGCGCGTGGTTTCTTCGGTGGAGGTCTTCATCAATAGATGAAAGCGAACCCCGCTCGCGCCGGGAGGGTGCCCGGCCTGGTCGAGCAGTTCGCGAGCACGCGAGGGATCGTAGTTGTAGTGGCGCACATTGCCGTTGTAAGCCCAGCTCTGCGGTGGAAGAACGCTGCTGGCGGGCTCGGCCTCGTCTCTCCACAAGTAGTGAATCATGGGCTCGCGGTTGATGGCATAGGCAATCGCCTGGCGTACGCGCACATCTTTCAAGATGGGATCGCGCAGGTTGAAAGCCAGGTAGCTGTAAATGCTGCCGGAGGCAATCTCGATCTGGAGATTGGGTTCGCGGCGCAGAGCCACAACTGTATCCGCGGTGAGAGAACCGCTGGGCGCGATATCCGCGCTGCCTTTACGCAACTCAAGCGCACGCGTGGTGGGATCGGGAATGACGGCGAAACGTACACGCTCAATGCGGGGACGCAGGCTAGCGTCCCAGTAGTCGGGATTGCGCTCGAGAACCACTTCCTTGTCCAACTCCTGGCGCACAAAGCGAAACGGGCCGGAGCCAATCGGGTTGCGATTGAAGTCGGCGCCGCTGTCATAGGGCACAATCCCAATGCCACCCTCGGAGAGGTTCCACATCAAAGTAGCATCGGGTTCTTTAAGGTGAAAAATAACGGTGGCATCATCGGGGGCTTCGATGCGCTCTACATGTTTGTAAGTCGCGGTCTTGGGGCTGGGCAAGACGTGGTTCAGCAAGGAGTCAATGGTGTACTTCACATCGCGCGAGGTCAGCGGACGTCCATCGTGAAAGCGCACGCCTTGCCGCAAATGGAAGATATAAGTCAACGGATCGGGAATCTCCCAGCGCTCGGCCAGCATGGGCTGCAAGTTGAAGTGCTCATCGCGGCGAAAAAGCGCATCGAAGATCAACATATCAATGCGCTCGGATTGCGCGTCCAGCCCCACGCGGGGATCAAGATTGGTTGGGCTGCTCTCGATGATCATGACCAAGGTGTTGGGGTCGGCGCGGCGCGTGCAGCAAGTCAGAAGCAGAGGAAGCGCGATCGCGGCCAGACAGCGAAGACGGAGCATGCCTTCATTAAAACACGATTAAGACAAAAACAAATTAGCAGCAGATGAAACGCAGAAAACCGCAGATTTTCAAGATTTTCGAGCCTATGGGCAAGATGCCCACGGGACAGCCGGCGGGACGCCGGCGCTACTCAACCACAGCCGGGACGGCTGTGCCACACGATCATAACCACCCAGTACTGCTTCTGCTATGGAAACGAAATCTTCCCCAGAATTGCTGCCCGTTTGGCCCCGGTGGCAGAAGGAATATTTCCCGGCTGGCGGTGCCAGGTCTGATAGGCGAGCAGCGCGAAGGCGATGGCCTCTTTGGCCTCGGAGGGGATGCCGAAGTCATCCGAAGGTTTAAGTTTGAGTTTCAGCGGCGACAGCCGTTCTTGAATCATGTGCATGAGTGTGCGGTTTTTTGCTCCTCCGCCGGAGACAATAAACTCCTGAAAAGAATTAGGGCGCATCACGTAACGCTGCAAGGCGTGTTGAATGGAAGCGGCGGTTAGGGCAGTTGCTGTGGCTACGATATCTACTTTTCTTACACTGGCTTTTCTATTTTTCTTACACCAATGCATAAACTGCTGTGCAAACTGGCGTCCGAACTGTTCGCGTCCAGCGGTGCGCGGCGGTTCTTGCTGGAAAAAGCTGCCACGCAGTGCTTGATTGACTATGGTTTCGAGAACCCTGCCTTGTGCAGCAATTTTGCCATTGCGATCGAAGGGCTGGCCGAAGAGTTGTTGGGTGACAGCATCAATCACCATGTTGCCCGGGCCGGTATCGAAGGCGATTACCTGTTCGGCTTTGGCGCCTGCTGGAATAGCAGTCAGATTGCCAATGCCGCCCAGGTTTTGCAGGATACGTCCGCGACGGGGATGACGGAAGAGCAGGTAGTCCAAAAAGGGAACTAGGGGCGCGCCCTTGCCTCCAGCGGCCATATCAGCCGGACGAAAATCAGAAACGACCGGCGCTCCCACGCGAGCCGCCACGACCGCGGCTTCACCGGTTTGCCAGGTACAGGCAATAGGATGGTTCAGAAACAATGCTGGTTTGCTTTGGTGATAGAGCGTCTGTCCGTGGCATCCGACGAGGTCTAATTTGGGAATGCGGTTGGTACGCCTGGCCTTGAGAATGGCTTCGGCATAAAGCTCGCCCAGAAGGAAATTCAGGCGGGCGAGATCGGCTACGTGGGCCGAAGCCGCATTCATCAAACTCAGGATTTTTTTGCGAAGAGCAGGTGTATAGGAATATTGCTCATGCGCCAGCAGGGCAAAACGTGTGTGCAGGCCGCGTCCGCGACAGCGCACAAACGCTACATTGATGCCATCGGCAGAGGTCCCGCTCATCACTCCGGCAACAATCATGTTAAGAATTTAACCACACAAAGGCAGTTACAGGCTCCAAAGTTTGCAACCGAACCACTACAGACTATTCATGAAAGCAACCAAGTCTGATCTTTCCTGTAGTGTAAGCGTCATGTGAAAGCGGGTGCGGTAAAAACTTACTACATCAGAGAGCGTTTTGGCGGAGCCATCGTGAAAATAAGGAGCGCGTGCAGCCAGACCGCGCAAAACCGTCGTCTTGAATTTCCCAATGTCTTTGCATTTGCCGGTGCTCATGGCCAGGCCGGGATCGCTGACTTGATGAATACTTTGGTCATTGCAGGTGAGTGTATAAAGCGGCATATCTGCAGTGCGAAACTGCGTGTCTCCGACGCCGATGTTGAGCAGCCTCTGCGAGGAAATGCTGCCGGCGTTGGGAGCATCATGGCAGGTAGTGCACGTACCCATGATCACTGGTTGATTGAGGTCGTCATTGAGTCCGGCAACTCCGGAAATAATCATGGTGCGGGTGTTAAAGAGTGCCTCTCCCCGGGCAATGGCCTGGCGTGCTGCCGTGAACTGGTCGGGGGGTGTACCGGAAAGATCGGTCCAGGTTTTGTAGATTCCAAAAACCTCGGGATTGAATGAAGTTCCCATAGCACCGGACACCGTGGGATCGTTGATTCCAATAAAAAAATCCTGGCTGGAAAGCGCTTGTGGGCCTCCCTGAGCATTGAGTGCATTGAGAGGACCGGCAGCGTTGTCGAAAGATTGCGCCGTAAAGAGCGAAGTTTCAAACTGAACAATCTGGTCCAATTGCTCATCGGTAGGAGGGGTTGCCGCCTGGGCGTGTCCAAGCGTAGCGTTTGTTGCCTGGCTCCTGAGATCAAAAAACGGAAATGTTCCGGTGGTCTCCCGGCCATCCCACATGATTTCACTGTTAAACCTGAGATTGGTTGACGGCAGCGGGCGGCGGTATAAAGAAAGCCCGTTGACGGAACAATTGTAAGGATCATCCACTGCAGTCAGTACAAACTCAGCGTTGGCGGGAATAGGCCTGGCGATGCGAATCAGCCCCTTCTGACGCAGCAATGTAGTCGCTGCGGTGCGAGCGGTAACAGTGGAGACATCATTCGTGGGGCAATTCGTGCCATCAACGGAATTAAATATGGGATCCAGCCCGCCGTCAACGTCAAAGCGGGCCTGAACAGCGGTGGCAGAGACGCTCCAGCCCTGGTCCAATTGATGACAGGAGTTGCAGGTGCGTTGATTCGTGCCCAGAACCTGAAAGAACGGGTTGGTGCTGGTGGGGATAGGGCCATTGAGCGACAGAGTCTGAAGCTGGCCTGAGCTGTCGCTCGTAGTAATTGTGACCGGAGCTAAAAGCTTATTGGAGCCACAGCTGGCTGCCAGCAATGCCAGGCATAGTGCGAACAGAAAAATCCGCACTCGCCTTCTCAGGCTGAGGTTATTGTACTTATTGATCACTTCGTCCTTGTTTAACTGTTACTTTAGCCCAAGTGGCTTAAATTGTGAATGATTTTTGTGCACTCGCCTGCGCAAGTTGGGCGGCGAATTTCGCCATCTCTTTGCGCGCTTTTTCCACCGAGGCAACGGAAAAGCGGGAGGGGAACTTCTTGAGCTCTTTTGCCCGTTTTTTAAACGCCAGCACACGGCCGGCAGATTCGGCAACGCGGCGGGCAAATGCCGGGTCGCGTTCCGCTTCTTTCACCAGGGCCTGCCAGGCGCGGTGCACCCTCTCTGCCTGACGGCAGACCAGGATGATATCGGCTCCGGCGCGAATGCTCTCGACTGCGGTCAGTTCGATGGAACCGAGAGCCAGAACCGCGCCCATTTCCAGGTCATCGGAGACGATCAATCCCCGGTAACCAAGCTTGTTGCGCAGGATTCCTGTCATCCATTTATAAGAGATGGAGGCGGGGAGTTTGTCGCCGGTCACGGCGGGATAGTTGGCGTGTCCCACCATTACGAACGGTAGTTTGCGGCGGAGCAGGCGGTAGGGTAGGAGGTCCTGTTCCCATAGAGCCTCCCAGGGTTTTTGAATTACAGCAAGCTCGTTATGGGTATCGAGCGTGCCTTCTCCCAATCCGGGAAAGTGTTTGCCGCAACCCAACACGCCCGCGCTCTGCAGGCCGCGCAGAAAAGAACGCGCATAGCCGATAGCCTTCTTAGGATCGGACGAAACTACGCGTGAGCCCAACACCGGACGCGAGGCTTCAAAGGCGAGATCGAGCGCGGGAGCAAAGTCAGTGTTAAATCCTAGCGCATGGCATTCGGCCCCGATCAGCTTTCCGTGGCGAGCAAACCAGGGTTTTTCCCCAGAGGCAAAAACCGAGGCGGCGGAGGGGGCCGGAGCCATGATTTTTTTGAGGCGATCTACGGCGCCGCCTTCCATGTCCACACAGAGAAACGGGTGGATGGAGACGGTTTTTCGGCACGCTGCCAGCAGCGCGTGCGTCTGCTGCGCAGATTCCATATTGCGTGCGAACAAAATTACGCCAGAGGGCTGCCACTCTTTGAGCATGTTCTCGAGATTGGGCTCAAACGAAATTGCTTCAAAGCCCATGATAAGAAGCTGGCCGACTTGCTGGCGAAGAGAAGTGAGGTTCATGAAGGAATGATTGTAAAACAGCGTAAGGCCGCAAGTTGCAAGCCGCAAAGAATGAGGCGTGCCATTCTAGATGCACTCACTCCAAATTCTTTTTCAGCTCATGCAGCAGGTTGAGCGCTTCCAGAGGCGTGAGTTGGTTCAGGTCGGCGGCTTTGAGCCGGTCAACAATCTTCTGCGAGAGCGGAGTGAACATGGTCAGTTGCACGGTGGAAGATTCGGAATCGCCTGGCGCCAGTGATTCGCTCAAAGCGTGCTCGGCGCTCTCGTGCTCAGCAAGAATTTCGCGTGCGCGACTGATGACCTCGGCCGGCAAGCCTGCCAGGCGGGCCACCTCGATGCCGTAACTTCGGTTGGCAGCACCACTCTCCACCTTTTTCAGGAAGGTCACACCGGTGGCGCTCTCCTTTACAGTGACATGAAAATTCTTTACGCCAGAGAGGCGCTCGGCGAGTTCGGTCAGCTCGTGATAGTGTGTGGCAAATAGCGTCTTGGCTTGCGCGTGAGCATGAATGTATTCCACTACGGCCCAGGCGATGGCTAATCCGTCATAGGTGGAGGTGCCGCGTCCGATCTCGTCGAGCAAAATCAGCGAGCGCGGCGTGGCGGTGTTGAGAATAGCGGCGCTCTCGGTCATCTCGACCATAAAGGTCGAACGTCCGCGGGCCAGGTTGTCGCTGGCGCCGATGCGAGTGAAGATGCGGTCCACCACACTCAGACGCACCGAGCGAGCAGGGACAAACGAGCCCATCTGTGCCATGAGAACGATCAACGCCGTCTGTCGCAAATATGTGCTCTTGCCGCCCATGTTAGGGCCGGTGATGAGCAGGATGGAGTGCGAGCCTGAATTCAGGAACAGATCGTTGGGAACAAAACGGGCGGCGCGGCCCAGCTCCTGGGCCTCGACTACAGGATGACGGCCTTCGACGATTTCAATTTCGCCACTCTCATCGAATTGCGGGCGGCAGTAGCCACGGTTGGCGGCGATGTATCCGAGCGAGGCCAGGACATCTACTTCCGCCAAGGCCAGAGCGGTTTGCCGGATGCGCCGCGCCTCACCCGCGATAAACGAGCGCAGCTCGGCGAAGATGCGGCGCTCGATTTCTACGATCTTTTCCTGGGCGTCGAGAATTTTTGCTTCGTATTGCTTCAACTCGGGCGTGGTGAAGCGCTCGGCGTTGACCAGCGTCTGCTTGCGCTCGTAGTTGGTGGGCGCTAAATGCAGATTGGCTTTCGAGATTTCAATGTAATAGCCGAAGACCGAATTGAATTTAACCTTGAGAGAATTAATGCCGGTGCGCTGGCGTTCACGCTCTTCGATCTGTGCGACGTATTGTCGTGAGTTGCGGCTCAGGTCACGCAGTTCGTCGAGAGCAGCATCTACTCCAGCGGCGATCACGCCGCCATCGGCAAAGGTCAGCGGCGGCTCGGGGGTAATCGTGGATTCGATGCGCTGGCGGATATCAGCCAGCTCATCCATCAAGTTCAGCAGGGTTTGCAAACGCGCGGCGGGGAAATTCTTCAGGATTGCGCGCACCCCTGGCAGACGTGCGAGAGAAGAAGCCAGCGCCAGCAGGTCGCGCGGATTGGCTGCTTCCAGCGTGACCCGGCTCAGCAGGCGCTCTATATCAAAGATGCCGTCGAGCGAACGGCGCAGCTCCTCGCGATGCACGGTCTCGCGCACCAGAGCTTCAACGGCATTCAGCCGCTGGTTGATCTCTTCCCGGTCCACGCTGGGGCGGAGCATCCAGGCGCGAAGCAGGCGCTTGCCCATGGGAGTAATCGTCGCGTCAAGAGCGCGGAATAGCGTGACCTCTTCGCCTTCGCCGGTTGCACCGAAGATTGGTTCAGTTAATTCCAGGTTGCGAACTGTGACCGCATCCAGCACCAGGCAGTTCTGGCGCTCGTAGTAGCCGATGCGGTCCACGTGTTCCAATGTGCCGCGCTGCGTCTCGCGGATGTAGTGCAGCACCGCTCCTGCGGCTGCTGCTGCGGCTGAGCGCCCGGCCAATCCGAAGCCTTCAAGCGACAGCACGCCGAAATGATTTTCCACTAGAGGAATGGCGTGGTCGGGAGCGAAGACCCAATCGTCCAGGGGAGTGAAAGCAACACGCCAGCGTTCGTTAGTGAGCGCAGATTGCAAGTCGGCGGTCTCTTTGTCTTTCTCCTGGGTTTGGCCAGCGCGGTCAAATAGCGGCAGGGAAGAGGCGTAGAGAATCTCGCGCGGACGAAGCTGCTGCAACTCTTCCAAAATACGGCGCTCGGCGTCTGCGCCGGAGAATTCTGTCGCGCGAAACTCGCCTGTAGAAAGATCGAGCGCGGCAAAGCCGGCTACATCTTTACTACGGCTGATGGCCGCAAGAAAATTATTTTCTTCCGAATTCAGCGACGAATCCGCCGCCGTGCCCGGCGTGACTACACGCGTGACCTCGCGACGCACCAGTGTTTTGGCCAGGCGCGCGTCTTCCATCTGCTCGCAGATGGCGACCTTGAACCCTTTGCGGATGAGCT
>Ga0207111_10057_pt1 | contig 17988 bp, 15 predicted proteins | sample Alteio_BWMinHeat_71_FD_153577 | JGI IMG/M metagenome (GOLD analysis project Ga0207111, IMG submission 153577) | Enriched cells from forest soil in Barre Woods Harvard Forest LTER site, Petersham, Massachusetts, United States -... | ecosystem: Environmental > Terrestrial > Soil > Temperate forest >... | reverse complement strand
ACGAGCCCTCGAGATCGCGGACAAGTTCGCGGGAAACATCGATGTGCTGTTGACGGACTCCGTGATGCCAAGCGCCACGGGCATTGCTTTGGCGGAACAGATGAAAAAGAGATTCCCGGTCATCAAGGTCATCATGATGTCGGGATACACCGACCGGGCGATTACTACCGAAGCCGCCTCGGTAAGCGCGGATCTCTTCTTGCAGAAGCCATTCACCACTACGATGCTGCTGTCGGGAGTGCGTCAAGTGCTGGAAAAGTCATAACCACGCCGCCCGATTCCGAAGACGGGCGTTGTCCGTGCCAAGGGTTGTGTCATCCGGCGCTTCCTTTTGCGCGAGGGATCTGCTGTTGTCCCGCGCGACGAAACAGCACATCCCTCAGTCCGCATTGTGTCCTCTCTGGCGATCAACGGCAATGCGGCGTGACTGAGTGGCGATCAGTTCCGATGGAGCTCTCGATGGCGAGAGTCGCGAATCGCCTAGTTCTTGTTACGCCACATGGCCTTCGCCACGGCCCCTCGCGCGTTTATTATCAAGAATTACTCTGAACGCGAAGGAACCCACTTGCCCGACACTCAGCTCGATCTGCTTGGCAGTCTCGAACGCAGCCACATGTGCGGTACGCTGCGCGCCGGCGATGCCGGACAAACCGTCACCCTCATGGGATGGGTGAACCGCCGGCGTGACCTCGGCAACCTGCTCTTCATCGACCTGCGCGACCGCACAGGAATCGTGCAGATCGTTCTCGACAACGAAAGCAATCCGGCTCTGCACGAAAAAGCTGGCAGTGTGCGCTCGGAGTACGTGCTCGCCATCGTCGGCAAAGTGAAGAGGCGTGATGCTTCTACTATCAACAAAAATGTTCCAACCGGCGAAGTCGAGATCGTCGCGGAAGAGCTTCGCATCCTCAACGACGCCAAGACGCCACCGTTCTCTCCTTCGGAGCCAGCGATTTCGAACGAAGAGTTGCGCTTGAAGTTTCGCTATATCGACATGCGTCGTCCGGAGATGCAGGCGAATATCGAGCTGCGCTCGCGGATCTCGCTGGCCATTCGCAAAGAGCTGTCAAGCCGCGGCTTCCTTGAGATCGAAACGCCGTTCATGACGCGCAGCACCCCCGAGGGCGCTCGCGATTACCTCGTGCCCAGCCGCGTCTATCCCGGATCGTTCTACGCGCTGCCGCAATCGCCGCAGTTGTTCAAGCAGATCCTCATGATCGCCGGCTTCGACAAGTACTTCCAGGTCGTGCGCTGCTTCCGCGATGAGGACTTGCGCGCCGACCGCCAACCTGAGTTCACGCAGATCGACCTGGAGACATCGTTTCCCACACAGGATCGCGTCTTCGAAGTGGTGGAGGGGTTTCTTATTGCCGCATTCCGCGAGGGAGGCATCGAACTGAAGCCGCCATTTCCGCGCATGAGGTATGACGATGCTATCCGCAAATACGGCATCGACAAGCCCGACATGCGGCTGCCGGAGCTGACCGACGTCCGCGAAGCATTGACTGAGGAGAATCTGAACGCTCTGACTCTTGATCCACTGCTGCCGGTGGTTGCAGTCCGCGTTCCGAAGGTGGGCGAGCTCTCGCGCAAGGAGCGCGACGACAACCGGCCGTTCTTCACCTCAAGATCAGGCGCCAAACTCGTCGACGACTTGAAGCGTTTAGAGAAGAGCTATCCCGATGCCGTCGCGAAGATTCATTTGTTATGCCAGACGAAAGAAGATGATCTGCTTGTGCTCGTTGCCGGAGCTGGGGCAGAAGACCGCTCGCCGATCGCGATGCGTAAAGCGGCGGAGGGTGTGTACCAGTCCGCTGGATCGCTGCGCTTGGCACTCGGGCAGAAGTACAAAGAGAAGCATGGAGCATTCATCAAGACTGGAACGGCAAACGATTTTCGCTTCCTCTGGGTTACCGACTTCCCGATGTTTGAGCACGACGAGAAAGAGGGCCGCTGGAACCCCGCACACCATCCGTTCACATCGCCGCACGAGGAAGACTTCGGCAAGCTGCTGTCCGATCCGGGCGCGGTACGCGCTCTAGCCTATGACATCGTGCTCAACGGAACCGAGCTGGGATCAGGCTCGATCCGTATTCATCGCCAGGACATCCAGAAGCAGATCTTTAACGCCCTCGGCATGACGGACGAAGAAGCGCGCTCACGCTTCGGTTTCTTCCTCGAAGCGCTGGAGTACGGCACACCGCCGCACGGCGGAATCGCCCTCGGCCTTGATCGCATCGTAATGATCCTTGCGGGAGCGGAAAGCCTGCGCGAAGTGATCCCATTCCCAAAGACTGCGAAGGCAGTGGATTTGATGGTCGACGCGCCCACGCCGGTGAGCCCGGCTCAGTTGAAGGAATTGGGCATTATGGTGAAGCCATAACCGGGGCGAACCCGAAGGTCACGAAGGCAAAACTGAGAGGTCACAAAACCGGGATAAGAGGTGGGGATTTCGGTTGAAAACTACGACCGCCCAGCGATCCAGGGGACATCGGTTCAGCCCCTGTGCAACCTTGTGACCTCTCCTGTTTGCCTTCGTAACCTTCGTGTGCGCCTTTCTTCGGCGTCTGCGACACGCAAAACTAGATGGCCAGGTAGTGTTCCTTTGCAATTCTCGCGACCGCTTCGCCAAAAGTCTCGCGCGTCGCTTTTTCCCGGGATGAGGAAAGCTTGTGTACTTTCTGGCGCACGAGATACTCGTCATTCAGGCGAGCGAGGCGCCGTTTAGCGGCTTCCGAATTGGCTTTCATTCGTTCGATTGTTTGCTGGGAATGTTTACTCGAATTCATGGTGAGGACTCATAGGTATATTGAAAATTGCTAAGAAGTAAGAAGGTTGATAGAGGCAGAAGCAGCCCGTGCTTACTGGGTGAATCCGGCTTCGATGACTCAGTATGGACGCCGGAGCGTTTGCAGCCTTCCGCTGCATGTAGGATGTCCGGAGTCACAGCGCAGTTGCACGTTTTTCTTGGGTTACCTGGTTTGAGGTTGCCTGGTTGTCTGGTTTGACAGGGGCGTATACCAGGCATAAGGTCGAAGGAGAGTCGTTTCAGATTGTTTAGGAATCGAGCCCTTACATTCGATGCGGCTCGAAAACACTTCACCGCCATGCCATCAAAACGAACCGCCAGCAGCAAGTCTCCCTTGGACACCACCGAAGCTCGGAAAACGCTGGCGTCGATTAAGCGCGATCTGCGACGAGTCGAGCGGGATGTGAAGGCCCTTTCCGGCACCGTCCAGCCACCCGCAAAACCCTCCAATCAGGCTGAAAATCAGAACTGATGTTGCCCTCCCGGAATGGGAGTCTGAAGTGAAGCGGTCGTAAGCGCTCACTCGACTGCCGCTTCAGTGCACCGCGGGCAAACGCGGGCCAGTTGGCAATCCTCCGCCGATCCATTTTGCTCGCACATGAAGGATTTCGCACACTCATCGCAGCGATGAGTATGTGTACTGCGCGTGAGAATCTTGGGTTCCGAATCCTTCATTGCACTCAACCGCCCTGCCGCTTCGGACTCGACCTCCGATTTTTCGCTGGCTGCGATCGATGAGATGGATGGGGATCAATTCAGGGGGCTATGAACCTGGTCAGGCTACGAATTGAAGCCCCAAGCCTGCAACAGCTCTGAAGGAACGAACTTGTGATCTTTGTTTCTCCGCGCCCATTCCTTGAGCGCCTCCGAATCGACATATTCGTCGGGGCGCAGTGCCAGCTTCTTGGTTTGGAGCTCGAACTCGCTCGCGGTCGCAGTATAGGCGCTGGGAGGCTGTGGCTGGCACCAGTTTGGATTACCGCGCGGCTTAGACATTATCGAGTTGTACCACTGAAGGCACGCCGTTACCAGCTTCAATCAAAGCACCTGCCCCGGTTGTTTCGGACGAAATGACCGAATTCATTAGCACGGCGCAGGTAACCGGTAAAAAGACCTCGCGGACGCGTATACTCGAACCAGCCGCACATTTCCGCCCACCTCGAGACCCAAGACGGACTTTGCGACCTGCCGGTCCGTCAACACTTCCGATTGATCAGGCTCTCGCGATTAAGTCTGTGCCCTCGATGGGGTCTGGCTAAGGCGAGCGACGGAAGAAGATCAGTGCAGTTGCAGTTCAAGGAGGCAGCAATGAAGGAAGAACACGCTAGATGCGAAACCTGTACATACGATCGCCGTAGCGATCCAGTGACCGCGGCGAGTAAATGTTTGTACTGCGGAAATTACGCTCTGCCCAAAACTCCGGTCGGCAGAACAGCGAGCAAGAATGCTTGATACCAATTTCTGCCGTTTAGGATTGAGGTAAATTCATGGCAGTTCGACAATGCGACTGCGGCCACGCGAAGCGCGACCACACCATTCTCACATCCAACAATTACGGCGCGTGCAAAATCTGTCTTTGCAACGAATACAAAGCCGTTATTCCTGCCGTAGCATCCGCCGTGCCCGTTCCGGCGAATTAGCTATCCCCGCAAAGGATCAGAAATCAGACCTTCTCGGTAGAGGCGGGCGTGAGAGTCCCACGACCGAGCGTCGCGGGAAGACGAGCAACTGAATCGCCCTCCCATAAACTGAAAATACTAGCGACTCCTGCTGTCTTTCCGATTACACTTCCATGCCAATCTCATGGCACCGGTAAAACGAACAAAACTTCGCCGCTTTTTGAGCGCACTGCTTCTGCTGGTTCTGTGCGGATACGCAACACTCCTGTTCGCCGTGGATCGCGCCATGCATCGGTCACCGGAGCAATTTGGCCGCTTCATGTCAAAGATGCCGATGGCGGTCTTCCTCGTTACTCCATTTGAAACGATGTGGACGCGCGCCCGCGCCGGCAACGTGAACGTTGGCGATGTTGCGCCGGATTTCACCTTGTCCAGTTTGGACAAGAGCTCGCATCTGGATCTCGTCACTCTCCGAAAAGAAAAGCCTGTAGTGCTGGTCTTCGGCAGCTACACCTGACCGCCATTCCGGCGGGAGGTTCCTGCCCTCAATCAGTTGTATGCCGACTACGGCTCTCACGTGAACTTCTACGCCGTTTACATCCTCGAAGCGCATCCCAGCGACGTGTGGCAGATGCAGAGCAATGTGCGCGACAAGGTCGTCTTTGCCAGTCCCACGAGCTACGACCAGCGCGAATCTCTCGCTGGAATGTGCGTGCGAAAGCTGGGAATAAAATTCCCGGCGCTGGTGGACGATTTCAGCAATCGTACTGAGCAGGCCTATACCGGCTGGCCCGATCGCATCTATCTCATCGGCGCCGATGGACGCGTGCGCTATAAGAGTCGTCCAGGACCGTTCGGATTCAAGCCAGAGGAACTGAAGGCCGCTCTCGCCAAGCTGAAATAGGTTGCGGTTCCTCGACTGCTTGCACGTGAAGGGAATTGGGGGTGGGCCGCTAGCGATGGGAGTACCACTTACGAGAAAGAGGAGTGGGAACGGCGGAACGGAGAACCCTTTCCAAAGCGATAAACTGCAAAAGCTCCTCGCGGGAGAACTTGATGCGCTCGGCAACCAAGTCGCCGTCGCTCGTTTCCTGAAATCTCCGGTCCGTCCTGAGGTCTTACCCTTCCAGCAAGTCGGCTACATCGTATCCTGAGCGACGGAAACGACACAGCGGCTCAATCTCTCTTTCAGGCACATTCAAGCATCGTGCTCTGGTTGGCGCGCTGAAGCGGTCCCGAAGGAAAGCAATACAGAGTTGAAGAGCAAAGAGCCGCATCTTAGGCGGACTTGGGTAAAACAGAAACGATCATCTTTCGGATTGGCTCGCCATATGTCTCAATAGAACCGACCACCAGTCGTGCCTCGGCGGTCAGTACGTCAATTCCGCTGAACGAAACTCTGACCCAAGCGTCGACGACGATTCCCTTGTCGAGCACTCGATCCAGAACATCGATCGTCGCTTGATTTGCTACATGTTCAATTGACATTTAAAATCCCTGCCCGGTTTTTGTGGGGGATCATCTTGCAACTCAGCCGCCAACGCGTTTCATAAATGATAAAGATAAATGTTATTAGCACATATCTTTTCATACAGCGTAGATCTTAAAGATGCCCATTGGTTGTCTGTGGGTTCAGCCTTAAACAACGGAGTACTGTTACAGCATCCGCTCATTTTCTTTTCTTTCTGCTCTCCCGCGCTTAGGCGCGCTCCGTCGATAAGCTCATTTCGTTCTTTTTTGCCTAGCGGCACGAGCCCGTCACCGGTCGAAGGTGCCGGACGGCAGACACCAAGCAACTAGTTCGGTTTTGTGTTGCGGCGGCACGCTCCTTCGCGTCTGCGACGAGCGCGTCGAAACGGGGTCTCCATGCGGCGATTTGAGGTCAGGATCTTTTCTATGCTCAAATCGGCAGCCTGACCGCGGTTCCATGATCCTCGCTGGTAGTCGGACCCACTGTTGTTTCCATTAGGGAGTTATCCCAAGGACCCGGAAACGTTGTCGCTGGTCACCGTCACATAGTGTTGTCGGAACTGATCCAGAAAGCCCACACGCGGCCCTCTCATCTACCATTGCGATTCGGGCCATGCCCTTACGATACCTATTCAAATGAACAGCCCACAGGTACAACAGGCATACGCGTCACTTCGAAGGAGTCATGTCCATGTGGAGCCCGTCTCGCCCGAACAATCATCCGCCGCAGCCGTCTGCCGAATCGCACCCGAACATACCCGCGCCCCGCAACCTTGTATTCATGGCAAGTCGGCAGTACAACGAGGGGAGTTCCTACATAGGCAAATCGCTGGTCATCAAAGGCGAACTGAGCGGTTCAGAACCCATTCACATTGAAGGCCGGGTCGAGGGGCCTATCTCATTGCGCGACTGCCACGTGAACATCGGTCGCGACGCAGTTGTGATGTCAAACGTGGAAGCTGGCGAAGTTATTGTCCGCGGCATCATGCATGGAAACCTCACGGTTATTGATCGTATAGAGGTTCAGAGTGGCGGATCTGTGATGGGCGATGTTGCGGCCGGGCGAGTCAGCATCGAGTGCGGCGCCCACTTCAAAGGAAGCATCGATATGCGCCGCCCAGACCCGAAGGACCACGTCGAAACCAAGACCAAAACGGAACAGAAGGAGGATAGCGTGGATGAGTCTCAACATTCACCAGTGTTGGTTTACTGACTCTCCAGCATCCTATCACCCAAATCTTCACGCCAGCGAAACTGGTGTGGTGGCCCAGCATTCATGCGCTTGAACGCAAGCAAACCGGAAATTCTCACCTCTGTCGGTCGCGCATTCAGCTCGTCCTGAAGGTTTCATTGTTGTGGCGAACCAGCTAGGGGTCTGACCAGTTTGCTTATGCTGTGTGCGACTCACCCCGTCCTCGACCTCAGTCGCAATTTGACATCCCACCAGACGGCAAATGTCCCCTCACTCACGCGTCTCGATGGGTTCCTCTACCGAAAAACCGAGGCTCTTCAATGTCGCTGATCGGACGGGAAATTTCTCGAGTACCTCCTTTAATCGGTTTAATCGGTTTGCTCGATGTTCCAGGAGCTTCAGGCTGTTCGACAAAATTGACAATCGCTCGATTGGCACGGACCTGCGATCCCGCTGAAAACTACAACAGGCCTCAAACAGCTCATCACGGACGCGCCGGCAAGTCGCGCGCGCTTGCGTGAGCTCTTTCTCTTGTTGCGTGAGATCAGCAAGCTGCTCCTGTTCCTGTCGCGTGAGATCGACAAGTTCCTCCGACTTCGCTTCGTTCTCAATTACATTGGTTCGAAGCAACGATTGTAGAAGTACCTGGAACAAAAATTCGTGCCGCTTCAGTGCTGTCGGCCGCTCTTGTTCTCGCATAAAAGTCTCCATCACCAGACCTGTGAAAGAGAGCAAGAGCTGGGCCAAATAGGCGCTTTGTTTTGTGATCGTTAAAAACCCGAGGTGAACTCAATCGGGCATATTATTCCCGCATATGTAAAAAGGTCGGAGCCGAGGACTACTGAATGCGGCGACCAGCAGCTCGTCGCCATGATTTCCATCTGCAAGCCAAGAGCGAACTGCACCTGCTTCAGAATCATTCGGCCGAACACAGGCGATCTTCGGAGTTTTGCGCGGGCACCGCACCTTTCGTTTTTTTTCCGCCCAATCGACTGCGATGCCCTTACGAAACCTTTAAGCACTCCCGCTACGTCTGTGCCGAAGCTCTAGGTTCGTAAGGCACCTGCTACCAAAAGCATTTGTTTTCGGAAACGCTGGAATCCCAAAAAATGCACGTTGCAATGAGAGGTTTAGAACGCTGCCTGGTGGCCCACAAGTAAATGGCATAATTCTGCGAGATGCGCAGTATGTGTCGGTCTCATGGCATCGCCTGACAATGCTGGCGAATGAATTTCTGCTGTTCGTTAGTGATGTCGAGGAACTGAAAACCGTGAAAGGCACCGCTGTGGTATCGGACGGAGGCGGGCAAAACGAGCATCCGATCGCTCAGCATGAGGTTAATTAAGACCGCGTCACCAGTCTCAAGAACCATCGGAACCTCAGCTCCAATGCCCCCTTCTCCAAGGCTGCGGACATTTATCCACGTGGGAGAGGAACGAACTTCTTGCTTGGCGGTTAGCAAGACCCTGATGTCAACCCTGTGGCGGGGATGGGTGCGTACCCGGTGGCGGGCTGCACGCGGCGGTGGGACAGCTTGCAAAGCCGCCTTGAGACGATCCAACGAGTCCCCTTTATCCACGACCTTGGTGGCCAACTCGTGTAGGCGTGCGGGAATCTGCTCCGGAGTCCCTGAGTAGACAATGATAGGCATCTCTGGAGCGACGCGCCGGATCTCCAGCGCTACCGCCAGTCCATCCATGCCCGGCATCCTGTAATCCAGCACCACAGCATCCACCGACGTACGGGCGAGGATCTCCAGTCCTCGCAAGCCGCCCTGAGCCGTTAGTACCCGATGACCAACGGCTTGGAAGGCCTCCTGCTCCAGTCGCAAAATGCTGGGCTCGTCGTCGATGCACAAGATGGTGATAGGGCCGAAACTGCCGTGCGGTGACATCGACAAGCCAGCTCGCGGTGAAAACTTCAGACGAACAGACTGCACGTGCGTCCGGGCACACCAAAGGCCGATAGGGCCCAGTTTTCACGATCTCCCGCTGGAAAAAACAGCTGCAGGGAGGCTAAACCTATTTCACTATTGGTGTAGCTCGGTGAAAGGCAAAGACAAGGTCTTTCGACTCCCGGTCTGGTAGGACAGAGGTCGATGAGGCTTGATGTGCACCGCTTTCGCGCAGGCACAGCGGATCCCAAAGAAGTACACCTGCGACGGGGCAGATATCTCCCGAATTGCGATGAATCGAACGCTCCTTCGGGGACAAAGAGCTTGCCGTCGGCCTTTTGGGAGAGGAGGTGTGGTCCTTGACTTGATCGCAGGGCAGGGAGCGCCGGCCGCAGGTAGAGATAAGAGCGGAGGCTACCGCCGAGAAGAAGGACACAGAGCCAAGGAGGAGATCCAGCACGCCACTGATCGTGTGCAGGCTGCGCACAAATGCACTTCGTGCTGTCTACCCAAAAGGACTCTTACTATGACTGGCCGCCTGAAATCCATTTTTTTGTCCCAGCGCGCCGACAGTCAAGATTCTACAGGCGAAGATGAATTTGGGGTGAGCTGTAGTGTTCCTAAGAGTCCCGACAAAGGGCGGGATGTGAAAGCAGGAAAATTCTGGGAGCAGAATGGCTGCCACATGCGCGGCGATCCGTTCCAGGAGCAAAGATTCTACACCGTCTAAGCATTCGCAAGTCGTGCAGTTTTTCGTCTTGGCCGATGAATCCAGGCTTCCAAATTTCTTCATCATTACTGAACATTAATCAGATAAACGTCCGAGCACTGTCCGGGAACGTGCATATTATTCGGGCAGCCGTTGGGGAAAGCCATCGTGCTTGTGAAGATCACGTATTTGCCGTCCCGGCTGACTGCGGCGTGGGGTTGGGCCCAGTAGCCCTCTCCGCTGCGCGAGCGTGCGTGAGCCAGACGATAAATCGCGCTGGCATCAATCTTAGCCAGGATAATTTCGTCTTCGTAGAGCTCCCATTGGACTGCCGATGGCGGCACCTGATAATTCGCATCGTTGGTGAAGAACTCAGGCCCCTGCGGGCGGGCGTCAAAAAAAGAAATTGCGGCCCACGGTTGAGATGCACTTCCACGATAGCTCACATGCCAATATTGCGGATGATCGAGTAGACAGATATTTCCAATCGAGGTCGCCTGGCCCGCGATCATGCTGTTCAAGGGCCGCACGTCCAATCCCCACCCGCTCGGGCAGGGGTTGATAAGATTCGCCAGCGTGAGCGAATTGTTCATCGCAAGGAAAATCGAATTTCCACTCAGGTCGTATCCCGTGTCGTAATGATCAGTCTTGTCTTGCAAGTGCACTAAAGCACTCCCTGTCCACAGCCGGATCCCGTTTTCGGGGGCGCTGCCGTCGTACATAAATTCCATCGTCAGCAGATTGTTTGCCGTAAGCTGCAGTTTGTGCAGACAGCCGGGCTGGGACGCTCCTGTAACACTTCCGCTTATGGTGCAAGCGGTGGTGTACACCGACGTTTTGGTCTGCTGACTGAGCGACCAAACGAAAACATCCATGGTGTTATCAGCGTTCTGGCCGACGAGAGCGATGTGATCGCCGTCCTGAGACAGATCGGCCGAGTCCGGCGAAATGATGCCGCTGTATTCAGTAAAGGTGTGCACCGGCGTCCGCTGGATAGTAGTGCCGGTTACCGTCCCGCTGAAGAGAATGTTGTAAGACGTGTAGTAGAAAAGATTTCCGTTCGTGGCATCCCATATCGGATGCCCGCTGAAGATCGGCGTATTGGCGCTGGGCACGACGGCCTTTCCATTGAGATCTCTAATGCGCCACAAACCATCATTGGAAATGATCAACAGCAACGTATCAGTCGCGTTCATGGGTGTGAAAGTGGAGTAGTAGTTCATGAAACTCAAGTAGGTCCCATCCCATGTAGTTTCATCGATGCTGCTGTTGGTCAGTCGCTTTACTGGGCATCCAAAGACGGGGTCAACATAGCTTTGACCGGCCGCCGGAGGAGTAAAGGTGTCCCAGTTTGGCGGGAGGTGCGGCAATCCGTCGTCTGGCTGTCCGCACAAAATAGCGTTTTGCCTGCCAGGCTTGAAGGCAACCGCCGATTCAATCCAGTTGGCTGGCGCTGACAAATTGAAAGAGCCAGCGTACGTTCCTGCTGTAGAAGCTGTCTGGTCCGCTACCGCGAACCCAAAAGTTGTTGCAGTACGCAACGTGTACCCGGACCCCGCAGTCCATACAAGTCCTGTCGCCGATACTGCTGCGCCAGTTATGATCAGTTCGTTTGCATTGGCGGTCGTCACGGGCGCAGAGGATGGGCTGCCGCTCGACACGCAGCCAGCCTGAGAACTGCTTGCCTGGGCATCCAGAGGATTGGCTGTTGCGGCACCAGAATATTCCAGAACTACGAGTGCCATTCCGCCTGGGTTGGCAGTCGTTGCAGTAATCGTGTCGTTCCCTCCGGCAACGTTCGCTGCGTAGAAAAACTCTTGCGACATGCCGCACTGGTTCGTGATTAGAGTAGATGTTGCCGGGGCATAAGTGTTTCCTATGTTGTCCGCAATCGAAATGCTGCCTGGCTGAGCAGAGCCAGGTACTACATAAGCGACGATCAAATTGCCCGCGGTTGTTGGTGATGGGAGGGTAACGGAAAGCGATGTAGTCGCTGTTCCCGCGTTGTTGCCCGAATTGCTCTGCACAAAAGTGATTGTTGCCGAGGCTGAAAGATTGAGACAGAACAGAACTAAAATGAAAAACAGCCGTCGCATATTTGGCCTCTTCTTTGGCTCTCAAATTGTTCTTGAATATCAAATCGGGAGGCGCCGTTTTTGAGTCAGCGTTGGCGAAAAGTTCCGATTGAGCACCAGGCTCCGCTGGCAATTCGGTCTCGCTGTCATGATCAGGGAATGCGCCACGCCAGGGGATTGCTGCAAAGGGCAAGCAGGTAATCCATCCTGTCGGGTTTGGCCGATGAGTTGGAGCGTATCGTTAATAATGTTCGCGTTGTGGCTGCGAGCCGAATCCTCGACCGATTCCTAATCCTCAGCGGATCCAGGCCGAACATCGGTTACTAGAAGATCCCTTCATTAGAAAACTTGAGAAATGATGGTTACTAAAGTGTCGACGGAGGTGATCTGACACTTCTCTGAACGACTGCACTGTCTGGCCACAAGGACATGTACCTATACCTGTACGACTCGTCCGCCGTAATCTACCGGCGCTGAGCCCCCTCACCTAGCATTGAACTTCACGAAGTGATTGGTTCTTACCCTGGCTGGATCACTGCTCGTCGCGAAGGGGTAGCACGCCATGTTCAGTGAGGGAGGCCAGCGCGTGGAACAGTCTCGCCTGATTCGAAATCTCGTTGTTCTCTTAGCTTCGATTGCTGCCATTCTTGTCACGGGCTGTGGAACAACGGGTGCTAGCTTTTCGCCTCCTCCCGCAAGCGCTGGTAGTCAACTCACGGTCAACTCGACCACACTCGATTTCGGAAGCATGACGGTTGGAACGACCTCTACCAGGACTGTCAACGCAACCGTTAGCGGCAGTCTCAAGGTGACCATTAGTCAGCTTGGTGTTACCGGGTCAGGTTTCAGCGTTTCAGGGATTTCGCTTCCGTTGACTCTGGCTCCAGGGCAAAGCGCGTCGATAACTGTAAGTCTCGATCCTCAAACGTCGGGTTCTATTTCGGGAAGCCTGAATATTCTCAGTGATGCGACGAACTCTTCCGTGCCTGTGGGATTAACGGCTGTTGCAGTAGCTCCTGCCGCGCCATTGCTCTCTGTGAATCCGGCTTCCGTAAATTTTGGAAGCGTCGCTGTGGGCAATTCATCCGCTAAGTCGGTAGCAATCACCAACAGCGGTAATGCGAGCGCGAGCATCTCACAGGTGAACGTAACTGGAGCTGCTTATAACGCAACTGGACTAAGTCTGCCTTTGACACTGGCTGCGGGAGCGACTACTTCCCTCACACTGGATTTCGCTCCATCGGTAACCGGTACGGCGACTGGCAACGTTTCACTGGTTAGCACCGCCTCGAATTCACCGACAAACTTAACGCTGACTGGAACCGGAGCTGCGGCGCCCATTGCGCAACTAACTGCTAATCCCATGAATGTAGCTTTCGGCAACATTATCGTAGGAAGCAGCGGCACGCAGTCGCTTGCGATCAGCAACACGGGTACTGCGAACCTAACCATTTCGCAGATCACTACCTCGGGCACTGGCTTCAGTGGAAGCGGCCTTACCGTCCCGCTCACGCTTACACCCGGGCAGAGCGCAAACTACACGGCGCAATTCGCGCCGACCTCTGCCGGAAGCGCCTCGGGGCAAATCTCGTTCGTCAGCACTGCCTCCACCAACCCTACCGTCGCGTTGACCGGCACCGGAGTCGCCGCTCCTGCGCCTCAGCTTAGTATCAGTCCGACCAGTTTGAGTTTCGGAAACGTGAACACTGGAAGCAATGCTGTTCAGTCCATTGCCATCAGCAATACAGGCAATGCGAACCTAACTATTTCGCAAATCACGACTTCGGGAACTGGCTTCAGCGGAAGCGGCATCACGGTCCCACTGACTCTTACTCCAGGACAGAACGCTAACTACACCGTGCAATTCGCACCGGCGTCGGCCGCCAGCGCCTCAGGACAAGTCTCGTTTGCGAGCAACGCCTCGACGAATCCGACAGTTTCCCTAACCGGAACAGGAGTCGCTCCTCCGACGCCTCAACTTAGCGTCAGCCCGACGAGTCTGAGCTTCGGGAATGTAACGGTTGGAAGCAGCAGCAGCAAATCGGTTGCGATCAGCAACCCCGGTGGCGCAAATCTGACTATCTCGCAGATCACCACTTCCGGTACAGGCTTTAGTGGAAGCGGTATTACTGTTCCACTGACTCTTACTCCAGGACAGAGCGCCAACTACACCGTGCAATTCGCACCGGGGTCGGCCAGCACCGCCTCAGGACAGATCTCGTTCACCAGCAACGCATCCACAAATCCGACGGTTACTTTGACCGGCACCGGAGTCGCGCCGCCGACCACGACCTTGAGCGTCTCTCCTACGTCGCTGAGTTTTGGAAACGTAACTGTGGCTAGCACTGCAAGCCTGACAGAGACGCTGACCGCCTCCGGAGGTTCGGTGATGGTTTCTGTGGCAGCAGCAACTGGAAGCGGATACTCGATAAGCGGCCTGACCTTACCGCTAACTCTGTCTGCCGGACAAAGCACGACGTTCTCCGTACTATTTCTGCCTTCAGTCACGGGCAGCTCCAGTGGCAGCCTCTCGTTTACTAGCAATGCCTCCACCGGACCGTCGCCCGTATCACTCTTAGGAACCGGAGTTGCAGCCGGATCTGGCCCGACGTGCGGCAAATTGAACGATGGTCTCGTCCATCTTCCGACGAACTACGATACTTTCACCCCGCCTGGAGCAGGCCAGAGTTACGTCGATCCGGTCTATGGATGCACCGTGAAGCGACTGACGAATGGCAGCGCCGAAACCCTCGGCGACGGTACCCATCCGGGCCTAATGAACTTCTATTCAACGCTCACGGCGATTAACGCGGGCGACACGACGTTCTTCGCAGTGGCTACAGATGGAAACTGGAGTATCAGAGACACAAGCGGAAATATCGTGGTTCCCACATCCAATGTGCCGGGCTTCAGCGGGCACCCGGTATGGGACGCTGCAAACGGTAACGTCTTCTACTATGCCCAGGGCAACAGCGTCTATGGCGGAACCATTAGCGGCAGTTCCGTTATCGGGACTGTGCTGCATACCTTCAGCGAGTACATCGCGGTCACGTCGATGGACATGGCCGACTTATCGCAAGATGGCGATCACATGGCGCTGATCGGACAAAATTCCAACAGCACCATGGATATCTTCGTCTGGTCCTTCAGCCAGAAAACGAAGACCTCGATTTATACAACGACTTGCACCGGCAGCGTTGCCGGTGCGGGACAGCCCGGCTGTCTGCATAAACTGCAGCTTACGCCAGATAATCGACTTACTATTCAATTTGTCAATGAGGGCACCGGGTCTGAGCAGGGAGTGCGGCTGTGGACGGGTAGCACCCTGGTGCACATGCAAGACGTAAACACCAATCACTACGACACTGGCTCTGACCTGAATGGCAATCCGATTTTTGCATCGGTCGTCAACTCGACCATTCTGTCCAGTGTTACCAGTCCCTGTCCGAGCAATTGGGGACTGGATCTGCGGCAGTTGAACAATATGGGGTCAGCAATCTGTCTGCTTGATAATCAGCCTTACTGGCACATCAGCTATCGTGGCGGCGCCTCGCAGCCCTGGATCACGCTCTCTTTCTTCGACTCGCGCACTCCAGGACCGGAGTTCTTCTCAACCGACTCCAATTACCAGACGATCTCAACCAGCAACTGGCAGCTCTATGAAGACGAGATCATTCTGGCGAAAGTGGATGCCTCCAAGATCTATCGTCTGGCCCATGCGCGATCGCGCAGCATGGAGAGCTATTGGGCACAGCCGCACGGCTCCATTAGCCGAGATGGGAAATACATTCTCTTCTCCAGCGACATGGCCCATCCCAACGGCTGCCCAGCAAATATGCACGTCGCCAACGACTGCTCAGATGTGTACATGATCCAAATCCAGTGAGGAAAAAAATGAAGGGGAGCTCCAATCTTGGGAGAGCTTTGGGAAGTTTGCCCTCGGTAGATGCACGCTGCTTTTTGTCTGAGCGGTGTACGTCAGAGATATAGAACAAAACCCACAATTGGCATTTCCGTGCCCAGACCTAGAACTGTGCTCGCATTCGAATGAAAAGGCTGCCGTTTGAAGATGCACAACCGAATTCCTACAGATTTCCAGCTTACCGTGCCATTTTGTCATTGCTTCGTGTGCTTACTCGATTACGTAACCGCTAGATAGAGTTACTCAACCCGAGCTTGGTGCTGCGCGTGTTTGCACCACGTTCCTTCAAATCCTCAGGCCGACAACTCCAAAACGAAAAGGTAAATAGAACGATATGAGACGATTCCCCGTTGTCGCAACTCTCCTAGTGTTTGTGTTCTCCTTTCTAAACGTAACAAATTCGGCAATGGCGCAGAGCGCTCTAATGTCTCTCGTCAGTTTTGGCGCCGTGAATGCCGGATCGAGTAGTATTAATGTGGTCACATTAGTGAACAATGGGACCGTGAGTACAACCATCAATCAAGTCACCGTAAGCGGTACGGGTTTCACTGCTACTGGCATCGCCACTCCTTACATATTGCCGTCTGGAGGAACAGTCAATCTAAGTATCACATTTGCTCCTCCGACAGCGACGAGCTACTCGGGCACGGTCACTGTCACGTCGAGTGCGCCGAATTCTCCACTTAGCATCGCGTTGTCCGGTATGGGAACGCAACCGCCTCAAGCGCAACTGACAGCTAATCCCGCCAGCGTGAGTTTTGGGAACGTCAATGTTGGAAGCATCGCTACGCAAACTGTTACCCTAACTAACAACGGAAATGCGAGCGCGACGATCAACCAAGTGAGCGCAAGCGGGGCTGGTTTTTCAGCAAGTGGATTGTCGACGCCGCACACGCTGGCAGTGGGTGGAACCACTTCATTCAAGGTAAGTTTCTCGCCGGTCGCGACGGGAGCTTACAGTGGATCGATTGCGGTAACTAGTAATGCATCGAACTCGCCGGCATCGGTCTCGCTCTCCGGAACGGGCGCGACTTCAAGCGCCGTGTCCGCCCCCAGTTGCGGCCAAGTGAACGACAAACTGGTACACCTCCCACCGAATTACGACACGTTCACACCGCCTGGAGTGGGCCAGAGTTATGTTGACCCGGTCTATGGCTGCTCAGTGAAACGACTGACAAATGGCAGTCTTGAGCAATTAGGGGACGGCTCTCACCCCGCGCTTATGAACAGCTATTCGACACTCACTGCGTTGAATGCAACGGATACGATGCTGTTTGTACTCGCCAGTGACGGCGAGTGGAGCATCAGAGACACCAACGGCAACCTCGTCGTATCCAACAGCAATATGCCCGGTTTTAGTGGCCACCCAGTTTGGGACGCCTCAAGTGGCAACACGTTCTACTACGCAATGGGTAATAGCGTTTATAGCGGAACAATCAGTGGCAGCTCCATAAACGGGAACGCGTTGCACACTTTCAGTGAGTACAGCGCAGTCACTTCTATGGATATGGCGGACTTATCGCAGGATGGGGATCACATCGCGCTCGTCGGCCAAAACTCGAACGGCACTATGGACGCTTTCGTCTGGTCTGTCAGCCAGAAAACCAAGACCTTGACTTACAAGACAGTATGCACCGGCAGCGTGGCTGGTTCCGGACAGCCGGGTTGCCTGCACAAGTTGCAACTTACTGCAAACAATCTGCTGAGTATTCAATTCAATAACGACGGGAGTGGTTCTGAACAGGGTATCCGGTTGTGGAACGGTAGTAGCCTTGTGCATTTGCAAGACAAAACCGGCCATTACGATGTGGGATACGATCTCAACGGGGATCCCGTTTTCATCTCACTCAACAATTCCTACACCTTATCAGGGGTCAGCAATCCATGTCCCAGCGGCTGGGGATTGGATGTGGGGCAGTTGACTAACCTGAGCTCCGCTGCCTGCCTGCTCGATAATGTACCGTATTGGCACGTCAGCTATCGCGGCGGTTCCTCGCAGCCTTGGATAACACTCTCCTTCTTCGATTCGCGTACCCCTGGACCAGAGTACTTTACGAAAGACGCAAACTATCAGACGATTTCCAGCACGTTTGAACTTCTAAAATCTAATGTCGCGACGCTGGGGCTCAGGAATGTGGTTTGTCTCAATGAGGCGGCTTCCAGTACAAGCGGGTTTGTCGAAATGGATGTTCCTGAACACGGCGGCCTCAAGAACTTCTACGAAGCCCGCATTACTTCTGTCGGGAGGGGTTCTATTCCTTGCACCAGGCTTGACGATGCATATCTGGACTTGCCGCG
>Ga0207111_10158_pt1 | contig 18062 bp, 10 predicted proteins | sample Alteio_BWMinHeat_71_FD_153577 | JGI IMG/M metagenome (GOLD analysis project Ga0207111, IMG submission 153577) | Enriched cells from forest soil in Barre Woods Harvard Forest LTER site, Petersham, Massachusetts, United States -... | ecosystem: Environmental > Terrestrial > Soil > Temperate forest >... | reverse complement strand
CTGAAAAAACAACGCTTCACCGAACAAGAAATTATCGCTTCTTGTCAGAAGCAAATTGATATCAAAAAAAAGGAACAGGGAAAAATTGTTCCTCACATCGATCAGCAAAAAACAGGCTTCCCTGCAACACCCATAAAATATTCACTCGAACTATTGGAAGAAGAACTTCAAAATTTGAATGAAAAAACTGAAAAAGCAAAACTATCTATCGAAAAAATTGATCTTGAAACCAAATATCTCGATGATGACATCGAGCAACAAAGACAAAAACTCGCTGAAGATAAAACTATTTTGAGCCAAATTGAAAGCAGATTAATTCTTGATTTCAATGATGTCGAATCTGCAAAAGATGACTTTTTAAAAGAAACACAAAAGGCTCGTGATACACAAGAACAACTCGACTATGAACGAATAAACAAAAAAAATGAAAAAGATCAATTCAATATCGAAATTGAATCGGTCAAAGAACAGCTCAATAAACTCACCGAACAAGGTAAAGAAAAGAGTGCCAATGGCCTTGCATCACAAGCAGAATTAGAGAAAAATATAGCACATTTCAGCATGCTTGAACGGGAACTTTTATTGATTGATGCAAAAAAAGAACTCGCAGAACTGGCAGCCAACGATAAAGAAGTGCAATATCATATGGTTGAGATGCACTTCAAAATTAAAACTGATGAAGAAGATCTTGATGAACAACGCCTCAATTTTGCAACAAGAAGTGATGCTGTTGCAAGCAATCTGCGCAGTTTAAAAAAGAGCCAAAACCATGCAATTTTATCACTTGTAAAAACAAAACAGGTTTTAGATAAAATCAAAACGGCCCAAGATGATATTCAATCACGCATAACGTCTCGTGAATCAGTATTACAAGAAGCTATTGATAATTATGATGCGGCCAAAGAGTATTTCAATAAAGAACTTTTACTCACGCAAGAATATTTGGCAGTAAATTCAGAATTGATCGCACAACAAGAAAAAATTAGCCAGCAATACGATTTGATCATCTCAAACCTGGATGCTCAAAAGATTAGCCAAAATATTTGGAAACGATCTCCGAAAGCAATTTCTTTAACGGCCCTTCAAAAATCGCTTGCAGAAGCGCGTGTTTTCCTTGCCAAGTTATTTTGGGAAACCCCCTCGTACTATTCTCCTTCGGTGATTATTGAACGAATCAAGAAGTTTAAGCTCTATGACATCATGCTTTTGGTTCTTTTTGTCTGCTTTTTTGTATGGGCATTTCTATTTATCCGCTTCTTATTAAAAATTATTCATCGAAAAACACAAATGTGGATTTCAATGGACCATCAAAAAACACGGTTTTTATATGCGCATATTATTGCTGCATTTCTTGATTTCTTACTTGATCACTACTGGATAGCTTTCACCTGGTTCTTTTTGTATCTACACATTCTTTTTGATTTCTCGTATGTTTTTTCAACCTTACGCCCCTTCATTTACCCGCACTCCATTGCCCTATTTTATCTCTTCTCAATTCCCGTTTTAGTATATCTTTCTCGAGAACTACTCGAAAGCCTTAAAGAACTGAATAAACGATTAAGTTATCTCTTTTTCACCGAACAGTTCCAAGATAAATTCTTGTTACTTATCGCATCATTTTGTTATTCAAGTGCAATTTTAATTCCTCTGCGCGCTGCATACATCGGGTATGGTGCCCCCAAGCAGGCAGATTTTGCCGTGGTAATTTTGGCTGCTTATTCACTCATTCTTCTCATTGTGCTTGCGCTCTTCTTCAGCAAAGAAGATATCCTTCGGCTTTTACCATCACACCCAAGCTCCTTAATTTGGATTAAACGAAAAATTGATAAGCATTACTACCCTGTTTTTCTGTTTATCGTCGGATTGCTTATTCTTTCCAATCCTTACATTGGATATTCCAACCTTTCATGGTTCCTTGCGTTTGCCGTCCCCATGTCAGCACTCCTGATCATCATCCTCTTTAAGCTGCATTTTTACATCAGAAAATACGCCGTTTTTCTTTTCATGAAAGAAGAAGAAGAAGAACTCATGGATAAATTTGACCACGCAAAAGCGTATTATGGCTTCTTTGTCATATTTTCATTCACCTTGTTGCTCTTCATGACCTCAACAGCTCTTGCAAATATTTGGGGATTAAATTATACGCCGTATGATATTTGGAAATTGCTTGCAAATGAATGGGTCATCAACATTAGTGTTGATAAAAAATTAGGCATCATTCAATTCATTGTTTTTGGTATTTTCTGCGCATCAGGCTTTTTTGTTTCCTCACTGATTCACCGGTTTATTCTTAATAAATTATTTGATATTCTGCGCTTTGAGCCGGGAACTCAAAATACCATTTCACGCATCTTGCACTACATCATTGTATTTATTTCTATCATGTTTGGTCTTTATTCTATTCACCTTGAACAATTCATTTGGTGGGTTGGCGCATCACTCACTATTTGGTTAGGCTTTGCTCTCAAAGATGTTGCCTCAGATCTTGTCGCTGGTTTTTTTGTGCTCATCGAGCGTCCTATTGAAATTGGAAATTATATCCAATTTGATAATGTTGAAGGAACGGTCCACAAAATTGCAGCCCGATCAACAACGATCATAACCTCATGTAATTTTTCAGTTATTGTCTCCAACAGAGAGTTGCTTGCAAAACAAATTGTAAACTGGGGCCATGGCCGCTTTGCGGTAGGGTTTGAAGTCCAGGTAAGAGTTGAACACCGAACCGACCCTGAGGTTGTTAAAAAACTTCTCGCATCTATTGTTCAGGCAAATCCCGTTGTTCTCCGCGTGCCGGGTATTGTCGTCCGCTTGGAAGATTTTGAAGAGAATGGGCTCTTCTTCTTGGTTCGAGCCTTTATCAGCGCCCGACGCGTGAAAGAATATCGAGAAATAGCCGCCAACCTGCGTATGGAAATTTTGAAAGCATTTAAAGAAAATAATATTCAACTTGCACGTCCTGAGCGCGCCCTTTCACTTGCAGAGGGTACCATACGTCAAGAAGCAAAATCACTCGAGATTAAGTTTGATAAGTAGAAAATTTATTTTTTTCTGCTCAGAAAAATAAAACTTTAGATCTTGTCCCTATTCTATGTTACACTTAGATAGGGAGAGCCTGCTATGTTATTATTATTTTGATCTCATCGAAATAATCGTTCACAAGGAGGAGGAAAATGAAGTGTCCAAAGTGCACGGGTCTAATGGTCATGCAATCATTCTTTGATCACTTCATTAATTTTGAAGGATGGAAATGTTTGAATTGTGGGAAAATTGTGGAAAAACGGGAAAATACGATCAAAGATGACGCCTTTAGCCTCTTCTATCAACGACAAAAAATTAAAAAACAAAACAACTGATGAGTCGCTGTACTTTATCAGCATTCAAGGCAGTTATAATCACGTTGAAATCAGTCTTTTTGATAATCACACTGTTCTTGAAAGCATCGTCAAAGGCGATGTCAAAGCAAGTTCACATCTCGTTCCCTATCTTGACGCACTTTTACACAACCATCAGATCAAACTCAACGATCTTTCGTTCATTGCTATCGACCAGGGACCTGGGGCGTTCACCTCACTGCGCGTGAGCATTGCAACCATCAATGGTATTGCGTTTGCTCACAAAATACCGCTGATTGGTATCGATGGTCTTGATGCGTTATGCCAAGAAGAGATTAACAAAACAGATGCTCAATTCTTGGTCTGCCTGCTCAATGCATTCAATAACGATGTCTATTTCTCAATCAATAAAAGAGAAGACTCAGAAACAACAACGTCTCTTGAGCGTGGCTGTAAAAAAATAGATACGCTTCTGGCAGAACTTACCAACAATCCCCAACACATCACCTTCACCGGAAACGGTGCTGTTCTGCACCGTGATCTTATTCTCAACACCCTGGGCAATCGAGCTATCATTGCTCAATCTCCACGCAACGTTTGTTCTTCATCTATCATCGGTACCATGGCATTAAAACTATGGAACGAAACAGAAGATCCAGAAACATTCCCGGGCAACATAACGCCCAATTACATCAAAACTCAGGCATTTGCGATCAAGAAGTAATGCTTCTCACAATACCCACCCCAACCGTAATCGCTTCTTTTGCGCGCAAAATGGTTGGTGTTAACGCAGAAAAATAAACTTGGTTCGATGTAAGAAGATCCAGTTCTGCTTCAGCAAAACCTCCTTCAGGTCCAAAAATAAGATTAATTGATTGAATTTTGTGATCCGTCAGTAACGGCATAAGATTTTTCAGCGGCTTACCGCCTTCGTAAAAAGCAATATTCACAGCCGTTTCTTTTTTAATTTCTTGCCACTGCTTTTGTACATCATCAAACTTTTGAGGTTGATTGATCTGCGGTAACACAAAGTTTTTCGATTGTTCGCAAGCAGCAATCATAATTTTTTTAAGTCGTTCAAACTCATGTTCACCGCCCCACCTTCGTTGAATTTTGTCTGATACAACCGGCGTTATTGTTGTCACGCCCATTTGCGCAGCAACATAGACTACTTCTTCAAAAGCGTCTTTTTTCAGTAAACATGGGTACAGATGAACTTCGGGCTTTAATGGCTGGTGAAGCGTAACATCAATAACAGTTCCTACAAGCCATCCTTTACGTTGGAACGTTGCGGGCAAAATCTTGATCGTTACCTGAATATTGTGATCAAAGAGAATAACTTTTTCTTCCTCGATCAATCGCAAAATACGGGTAATGCGATTCCACAGTTCAGCATCACGCAGTTCAAGAACGTCTTCCGCTTTTAATTGAGCAGGAAGTGGATGCAAAGAATAGATGGCAAAAAGATGTGAGCCGGTCATGCAGGTTTTGATGTTTTAGCTTTTGGGGATGATTCCAAAATTCGTAATAACAGATCGGTCGCCACAAAAACAGAGGCAACCGTAGCGCCAACCATATATCGTTTCGAATTTGCTTTAAAATGTTCAACGATAAGATCTCGAATTTCTTGCATGGTACATGCTTTTAAAAAAGCGATAGCTAATTGCGTTTTTTCAAAACAGGTAAGGTCGTCGCGTTTATCTTCAACAGCAAGAACCCTGTTCATCAAATCATCATTTCCCATGCCTCCAAAAATATCAAGCATTTCTGGCACTTCAAACTCTTGTTGTACTTGTTCTGTTACACTTTGATCATTCATCTGTTCTTGAGCCCCAACGGTTATGAGAGAACAGGCAAAAACAAATCCTAACAAACAAAATTTACTCTTTTTTATCATGAGATTTCTCCTGATTTCTACAGGTAAAATACCTTTAGATTTACATCCGAATACAAAATACAATAGACTTATTATTCTAAAACAAAATGAGGATTTATAAAAGTCTTTGAAGAAAGGTATCGATTTGCATCGCAACAACCCCCCACTGATGCTCATTATTTTAGACGGCTTTGGCCACCGCGCAAACCCAACAGGAAATGCCGTACATCATGCGCATATGCCCTTCTGGGACAAGCTTTTGAGTAGCTATCCACATACACTTTTAAACGCATCTGGGGCGGCCGTTGGCCTGCTCGATGGTTATATTGGCAACTCTGAAGTTGGGCACAAAACCATGGGGGCTGGACGGATAGTTAAATCCATTTTGAAAATATTTCATGAAGCGATTGATGATGGGAGTTTTTTTAACAACCAGCTTCTTACGGCTCATTTCCAAAAATTAAAAGAATCGGGGCACGCACTTCACCTGATGGGGCTGCTTTCAGATGCCGGGGTTCACAGCCACGAATATCATCTTCATGCGCTCATAAAACTTGCACACAAGGTGGGTATTACAAATGTTTTTATTCATGCTTTTCTTGATGGTCGCGATGTGCCACCACAGTCAGCAAAAATCTATCTTGAACGGCTCGATCAGGTATGTTCCGATACCGGTTGTGGCAAACTCGCAACACTGCATGGCCGTTTTTACGCCATGGATCGGGATCACAATTGGGATCGAACGAAAGCTTCGTATGATGTTCTCACCAGCGGCGACCCCCTTCGACAAGGCTCAGGACAGGCTTCGATACAATTTCCTACGGAAATCACTCAGGGCGATCCTTCGAGACACTCGCCCAAAGGGCTCGCTCCTCAGGACGAGCGCCCTGATAACACAAATAACAATTCAAAAACCCCTGATTTCTATGAAAATAATCAACTCGATTTAAAGAGCGCTCGTCCTGAGGAGCAATTCGCAGAATTGCGTCTCGAAGGATCTGAGCGATCCTGGCGCACGGTGCTTGAAAATTCGTACGCCAATAACATCACCGACGAGTATATTCAACCAACCGTTCTCGACCCCGCAGGCACCATACAACCAGGCGATGGGATCGTCTTTTTTAATTTCCGTCCCGACCGCGCCCGGCAACTCACTGAAAGTTTTATTAATCCGGCCTTCAATCATTTTCCCGTAAAAAATCTTACCAGTACTGCCAGCACTCTTTCATTTTTTATTACCACCACGCGCTACAATAATGACTTTGCACGCTTCAATAACGATATTATTTTCAAAGAAGAAAGTATCGATCATACGTTATTAGATGAAATTGCCATCCAAAAACCAACCGATAACAGCGTCTTCATCATCGCCGAAACCGAAAAATATGCACACGTTACCTACTTTTTTCGCGGCATGGTTGATAAACAACTTCCCAACGAAACACGTATTCTGGTTCCTTCACTCAAAGAACGTAACTATATCAATCATCCTGAAATGTCAGCACCCGAAATCACCCAACATCTTCTTTCTTCACTGCAAACAAAACCAGCATTCTTTTATCTGGTGAACTATGCAAACGCCGACATGGTTGGTCATGCAGGAAACTTTGATGCCACGGTCAAGGCATGCGAAATTCTTGATGCTCAACTCGCACAACTGTATGAAGAAGTTGTTGAAAAATTAGATGGAACGCTGATCATAACCGCTGATCACGGTAACGCCGAAGAACAACGTGATGCTGCAGACAATCCGCATACGGCTCATACCTGTAACCCCGTGCCCTTTGTGATTGCGAATAAAAAGTTGATTAAATCACATTCGTTTGGTTCAATTAACTCACCACGATGGTTCGAGACGAAACCTTCGGTTTCTCCTCACCACGAGCGTGGTGAATGGGGCGCTCGCCCTGAGGAGCAACAAAGTTGCGTCTCGAAGGGTCGCCCTGATCAGCAAAACCTTGGCCTGGCAAATATCGCCCCCACGCTTTTGCATTGCATGGGGCTCTCAATTCCCAATCACATGACGAAGCAAACTATTTTTTCTAAGGAGATTTTCATGAACAAACGCCTTACAACACGCAACGAACGCTTATGGGCCAGTGCCGTCCACATGCCAACACTTACGCTGATTTGGAGCATATATTTTGTGTATCATACTTGTGCAACCCACTCACTTTTCACCTCATTGCAAGAATCATTCTTTTCACTGGATAAAATTCCGGTCACACCACTGATTTTCACCATGCTTAGCCTGGGGATTGCGCATGTTATCCGTTATGCAAAACCACATTCAGATTTTGTACAAGATCAAGTTTTGCAAGCCTTTGCATTCAACACATCGCTTCTTAAATGGTATGGGGTGGGTTTTCTTGGCGCAACACTGGGCAACCTGTTGAAGATTCCCCTGATAACGTTGATATTTTTTGGCATTATGACAGCAACCTCAATCAATTGCCTGATTCAAGCTTTTTGGGGTGTTTGGACAAGCATGCGGGGAAAATCGTATCGCTATTGGTATCTTTTTAAATAAATCTCTTCGCCATCTTCTGCCACAGCGCAGCAAAAATACCAACCAAAAATAACGAAATAAATGAGAACGAAATGCCGTACGTTATCAGCCGTTGCAACGACAAGCATAAAATAAAGCATGATGTTGCAATACCCAACACCGGAATCCAACGGGCAAGCCGAAAATCAGCAACCGTACGCACGGCATAAAATGCTGCAAACGCGCTGACAATAAATGAAATAATTTGAGCAAACACCGCCATATATTGCAACGAAACCTGATCGCTGGAAATAACTAAAATAATGCACCCAAGCAGTGCTTCGGCAATCAAACAAACCCACGGCACATTGGTTTTAGTTACCCGCGTAAAAAATGAACCGAAGGGAATATGATTATTCTGTGCAAGGGTATATAAATTCCAACAATTACTCGTCAAAATAGAAAAGCAGGCGCCAAGAATTGCCGCAAAAACTGAACCATTGATAATGCGCGCAACCAATTCATGTGCAGGGAAAGCTTTGAATCCCAGTTCAAGCATCGGCTGGTTCATGCCGATCAAGCTACTGCCCAACGAACCAAAAATAGCTCCCTGAAACAAAATATCAACAATTACAACAATCAAAAATGCGGTAATAATCACCCGTTTAATATTATTCTTTGAATCTTCGATCATGTGCCCAATCGCACAAATAATTTCAAAGCCCAATAATGGAAACACTGCTATCGGTATCGTCCACCAGATATTTGAAACATGCGTTGGTTCAACTAAGAAAAAAGTGGTATCAAAAAAGACAAATCCTGCACCAAACGCAAACAATATTGGAAAACCTTTGAGCGCGGTAAAAATATATTGCGCACGTCCCCCTACCCGCATGCCAATGATATTCAGAATGACCAATGCAAAAATAAGCGCGTAATCAATCAGCAGTGTTGAATAGATAGCAAGCGCCGGGATATTGCTTTGAAAGAATTGCACAAATTTATGCATCAAAAGAGCTGCCGAGGTTGTCTTACCAATAAAATAGCCCCACCCGCTCAAAAAGCCGGCAGCCTCGTTAACATGCGCTTTGCCAAAAGCGTATAACCCGCCTGAAACGGGATGTAAACGCGAAAGCTCTGCGATGCACAATAATAGGGGAAATAACAAAATCGCTGAGATCAAATACCCCATAAATCCCAATGGACCTGCAAGATTGGTCAACGGACTAGGGTTGATGAACAACCCTGCTGCGATCATGGTATTGATACAGATAAGAATGCCAACTGACGGTTTAATCATATTTGTTTGCATGAGTACATCCTATTCAAAATATATTTTTTAGAATGGATCCATGCTACAACAAATTGGATTACAACGCAAAAATCGGGAAGTATTACAATCTCAAAAACTATAACAGCGTTTTTTAGTTTCTTTATTTTTTTTATTGTTAGAAACCTTAACCGCTGCCAATTTTTCTTTCTTAACCAAACCATCCAATACTTCTTTATAAACTTCGTAATGCTCATCTGAATACACAACAAATCGAATCTCATCAAAATTTTGATGCTTTTTCAAATAGCGTAACACAGCCTTAACTTGGACAGGCGTTGCCTCTTCGATATCATACCCAAAAATACCGGTGCTAATCGCGGTAAAAGCAACGGTGGTGATATCTTTCTTTTCTGCTTTATCAAGCGTATTGCGACACGCTTTGATTAATAAATCTTTTTTATTTTTTGCCTGTTTTTTTCGTGATATCGAACGGTTAATCTTTCCTTTTACATCTGGCCCAACTGCATTAAGCACCCAGTGAGCATAGTTTTCATTCTTTTTTTTCAAGTTAAATGATTGCATGGCACGTGCACCACCAACCTCGCAACGAATATCCACACCATTCTCCGTCTTGAGCGGGATGGCTTTCAAAGCTTCTACAAATTTATCGCCACATGCTCGTTGTATGATAAAAGCTACGCCTGAACCTCCAATCAGTCTTTCATTGGCAGGATTAACAATCGCTGAATGTTCAGGATCATCAAACTCTTGGGTCACAATATCATCTTGAACAAGGGTAATCTGAATACCAAAAGCGTTAGAGGTAACCAAGAAACCTATAACTAACATCAATGACAATAAACGATTAAAAACCATGTGAAAACTCCTTACGAAAAAAACAACATATTCCATTGGAAGATAGTTTACGTAGATTGCTGCAATTCAAAAAGATTTGCAAACGAAATAATAAAAATAGAGAAGAAAGCTATTTTTTAAGCTATTTTTTGTTGATGCACTGCACAATAAATGTTACAATCAGTAATTTAAGCGCATCGCCGATAATAAATGGAAACAAACCGCTTGCAAGCAGCTTATCTGCCGGCACAAACCAAGCAAGCTGGGCAAGCCCCATAGAAAAATAGATGATTGCGGCACACAGAACTTTTGCAAAGGTCAGCATGCCTGACGCCGGTTTGTAGCTTCGCACAGCCGCCAAAAAGAGCATCGCAACCCCAAAACCCATCAAATACCCGCCCGTTGGTCCGAGCAAGCGAAGCATGCCACCTTGCATGCCTGCAAAAAACGGCAGCCCTGCTGCACCCTGCGCAAGATATAACCCGTAGCTAACCACGGCATAGCGGCCCAAAAGTAACGCTGCCAGCAGCAAGGGTAGTGGCTGCAAGCTGATCGGTACCAAGTTGAAAGGAAGCGGGATGATGATTTGTGAGCAGATGGCATAGAGCCACGAAAGTGCCAGGCAACTGACAAACGTCAGCAGTTTTGATTGGCCTATCTTTTCTGATACTGAACGAAGTGAAAAAAGAATATTTGTTTTCATGAGGTTCTCCAAATTTTTTTTAGTGTTTCAATAAACCTCAGACATCCTACTCTTTTTTCACGACACTTTCAAACGGGTCAAGCCTAACCCTTTCCTTTCACCGTCGTCAACGCACCGGCAAGTTGAATCAATTTTTGTTTGAGCGTTGTCAGTGATTGTTGTAAAGAATCGGTATCCGAACTCTTTTTTGGCTGCAATATAATTTTTAAAATCGAATCAAAATCTCGAATAGAAGTCGATGTATTTAGTTTATAGATTTGAGGTTCTTTTGCCCCTCCTTCAATTTTTTTGCTCGAGCTTGCTCGTAAGATTGGATCCAAACCTACATTCGTCACCTTCTGCAATATGCCTGCATCCATCAGATTTTTTAAGCTACCCAAATAAACATCATAATCGGTTTGTCTCGCTCTAGCATCAGGAAGTTGTCCTGAAATATTGAACGTAACAAATCGAACTTCTTTGACATTCGTAGGCTTGTTCAAAAGATAATCTAGCGTTTCAGCCAATGCAACAGGTGCTGATAATGGTGGTTTATACCCATAAATGCCCGAGCTAATCGCAACCAATGCAATTTGCGTTATTTTTAGATTATTCGCCATTTTGAAATCAAATGGGAGATACGATTTATTTGTCGGATCATCACAAACAGCAAGAATAGATTGATAGGTTTGTTGTAACAATTGTTTTTCTTCATTTGTAGGTTCTTTTCCTGCAAGGCTCGGTCCAACACCATGAATAATAAATTGTGCCTGCCCTTGCTTTTCTGAAATTTTATAGGATGGTGAAATTCGGGCCTCTCCTGTTTGGCATAACTCAATTGAACTACCTTGATTCGCTTTTAAAAAGTTCTCTCTGTATTCATCATTTGGTTTTTTGCCAGCAGCAGCATGAATAGCTGCCGCAATTCCCGCATCCCCAATAGAAAATATCTTTGTATTCGCCGCATTGACTATCGCCGCAGCAGCTGGATCAATAAACTTTTGTTCTGTGATATCACCATTCACGAGCGTGATGTAAACATCGCCCCCAGCACCAGCCACAGCTTTTATATCTCCCCCCACACCTCCTGCATAGCTCGCAGCAAAACGACTCACATTTTTTTCGAATTCCTGATAATTGTTAATGACATCGCCTAAAAAATTTTTTCCAACATAATCTCTCACATCTTCTTCAGGAACTCCTGTTCGTGCAGCAGCCCTTTTAATTTCTGCGTCAGTTGGAGTAAACTTTTTTGGTCCTCCACCGATATATGGTTCCTCTGGTATGTCTGCTGAGGCGCCTGCGGCCAAAGCACCACCTTGCCATCCAGCAGGTGGCTTGGGATTTCCAAGGGGACTACCAAAAAGTTCTGTTGCAAGTTCTTGCGGTCCTTTGGATTCACCTCGAAAAAGTTTTTTTCCATCAGGCACAATTTCATAAACAGTCCCGCCAATATCATCAACAAAATGTTTTTTTAGTGCTCTGATAAAGTTATCAAATTTGTCGTTTTCTTCTTCAGGCTTTGAAAATGGGCGGTAGGCCATCAAGGTAATTTGCAGCTTTGCTTTTTTGATAAAATCCCTCATATCAAAAAGTTTTTTAGAAATCGATTCTTTTTCAGAACCACCAGGCATTAATTTGCCCGTCAAGCCTTCATAAACCCATGAAAGTTCATTGATAAAAGCACCGCCACCAACAAGCGTCATCATTCCTCGTTGCTTGCGGTGCACCACCATCGACCGCAACATACCTTCGCTTGAAATAGGATGCATTGCGCGTGCTAATGTGGTAAAGATTTTTTCATTGATACCAGGATTTTGTGAAAATACGTCATGCTGTATATTTGACCGTAAATCGATCGCTGCAGTTAACAACTGACTAATGGTCTGATTGTCAGGCGCCAATTCATTGCAGTCTCTTTCATTATCTTTTCGGCTGTTTCCTCCCGCTGCTAAATTGGCATTCATATATTTAATATTCGAACACCCTGTTGAAACCTGCATGTTTTCATGAAAACCAACTTTTGCATGTAAAATAACATTATCAATATCTGCTTGCGTCAGTTCTTTGTTTTTTAATCGCTTGTTGATCAACGGTCTCCCATGCTCATCGATAGAAATAACACTGGTAACTTTATCATCGTTAAGCAAATCAGCTTTATCTTGCGGAATATAATACATCCGCCAAATAGCACCAGGAGCTGCTGACAAAGCCCCTTCTTCGCCCTGCACAGCACCCGATCCGATAAAGACCATCAAATTACCTTGTTTTCGAGATTGCCCCCCTTCTAAACAATGAAAATTGGAAGCTATCTCAAAGACCATACCTTTGTTTGCAGGCATCGCCTGCATGGCGCCAATATCAGTCAAATAACGATAGGCATACATTTTTTCGGCATCATAAATGATGATGTTGAAGCGCGCAGCATCTTTAAAATCTTTGCTCAAAGCTGCTACATTTTGATCACTCATATAACTACGCAAATCTTGAATTGAATGAGTCGTAAACTCACCATGCTTGAAATCACTTTGCCAATCATCGGGGCTTGTAAACTCAGGCTCATCAACGCCTCTCATCACATGCTTAAAAAAATTACGGCGTGCGATAGAATTTGGTGGGCATCCTTCTTTTGCAGCGGCAGCAGCTATTCTTGCAGCAATAGCTGGATTGTAAGAAATCCCAGCCCAGGCTGAATTCCAAGACGCATATGGATGTACTGGGTTTCTCGCAGAATCCCACGTAGTATTTTCATTACTTTCATCAACAAACATTTTCTTTGCATGATTCCATACGAATGCTCGAGAACCAGGACGATTTCTCATTCTTTGTAAGTTTTTTTCATCAAAATCTTTTTTCCAAAAATAAAGACCTCGCGGCAAAGAAATATGTTCTTTTTTCGGAGCAACGTAGGAAAAATTTGCTTCACCATTTTTAATATCCGGGTCTTTTTTTTCTTGCCCAAGTTTCATCCGAATTAAAACAGCGCTGTCAATATCGGGAACAGTAAGCCAATACTCGGTCGCATCTTTACGAAAGGGCGGTTTAAGTTCTGCAACATCCATTCCCCATGCGCTGCCAACAGAAAGAAAGGCCCCCAGAAGGAGGCCAAGAATTGTACTAAGTAAACGTTTCATCATGTTAGTCCAATCTTAAAAATCTTCTCTATCCATCTGATTACTACGAATCGATTCTTCTCCCTCCTCCTCCTCACCCGTCAATACTTGTGAAAGTTGAATGAGTTTTGATTTGAGGGTTTGGAGGGATTGGAGGAGTTGGTCGGCTGGGCCTGCTGATGCGGGTTCGAGCATTTCTGAAATTTTTGACCTAAAAATTGACTCAACAAAAGCCTCTCTTGTTTTATCTTCGATTTTCTGGTTCCCCAGGATGCCTGATAATATTTCTTCTACTAAATTTTGGTCTCCACCCTGTTCTCTTACAACTTTTTTCATACGATCAACAAAGTCGAGATAATTTTGTTTTGTATATGCTTCTGGAAATGCAGGGACTGCTGGCTGACGAGCTTTAATTTTTTCCAAATTATCAAGTGTACTTAGCACATTACGCCTGACTGTCTTTAGTTCTTCAGCATCCTTGATTTCACGTTTTCCTAAAGCACTTTGAATCATCAACTGAGCCATTTGTTTAGCATCAACGCCTAATTCACGCTTTTTAGCTCCCTCTTCAATAAATTTAACCAATGAATCAAAAAACACTTGAGGATTTTCTCCTGCTCCAGGCACGTTTGAGGCCTTCAATTCTTCAACTGCTTTATCAATTTGAGTTTTTACTTTTTCCAAATCTTCAGATTTTTCAATTAAAGATATACCCTGTAGCAAAGCAGCTTTGATTATTTTTCTTGCAACATCTGAGGCCTCAAGATTGTTAATAGTCATTCCTTTCGACTCAGCATTTTTTTTGATAGCATCTATTAACATGACTAAATTGTTAAATTTTTCCTCATATTCAAGCTTTCTCTGTTTAAATTTTTCGGCATCATATTTAACAGGCTGAAAAAGGCATTTTACCAAGTCTCCGTCATAAAATGAGATCGGGGTGCCTAATTTTTCTAATCCTTCAAACATGGTTTTTCGATCACAAAGAACTGCGCTATCTTCGTCTTTTTTATCTTTAATCAAAACACTTTCGTATCTTTTATTTTCTTCATTATATGCAATGGGAAACATAATAAGACCAAATTTGCCACGTAGGATTGCATGGTCAGAAAAGTAGCCCACTTTTTTTGCTTCCTGCTTATTCGTGTGACTTAAAAGATTGTCTTTAGAATTTGGCCAAATTGTCGCCGGCTCTACTAATTCTATCCCTTTGTAAATCATAAAATCATAACGTCTATAATCATCTTCACCTCTCCCTGTGCGATGAGTAAGGTGTGTTTGAATATCCCAATCAAAAACATCTTTCCAGCCCCAGCCTTGCTCTTCTGGAAAATATGATTGTATCAAACTAACTTCGTTTGAATTAAAATCTCCGCAGATGATCCAATTTTTGATAGGATGTTTTGCACATACATCTGAAACCCATTGTAATTGTTTCTTAAAATCGTCTCTGCCCTTTTCGATTCCAGTATTGGAATCTATAAATATACCTCCAAAATGTCCCGTTATAATCCCAATGAGAAATCCTGGTAAAAGTTCGAATGCTGCAATTAAAACACTCTTGTTTTTATATCGATTAGCAACATTATCTAATTCAAATCCTATTTCAGCTATTTTTTTCAAACCATAATCTTTGTAAAAAATACAAACTCCATCACGTGCAAAATTATTTTCATTCAATCCAAGCTTTGTATAATAATTTACAGGAATGGACAATATAGACTTAGGGTTCTGCAGACCAGGATCATGATATGCCCACTCTTGGAAGCATAAAATCTGCGCATTTTTAAATCCCAAATCTTCGTTAAAAGCTTGATTGAAAAATTTCTGGCGGTCTGCAAGAGAAATGACATTTGGTTGATTAGCATTAAACCCATAATAATACGATTGGTACAATATGTTACATGATGCAAGAGTAAACATGGGATCTTTTATATCTCCACCACCCCCCGTTGAAGCCCCAGGCGTTGGTACATTTGGTACAAAGCTTGGTGTTGGGCTTGGAGCTGCAGGTTGAGACGGGGCACGAACAAATGATGAAAGTTTTTTGACTCTTTCAATATTAACGTTAAATGTTTTCTGATACACATCATTCATAGAGACTTTTTTCTGCGGCTGCTGCTGTTGTAAATCATCGAAGAAAAACCAAGTTACAGGTAAGTTCTGAGTTTTGCTATCTTGATTTAGTAATTGTGTTTTTTTTGATTTTGGACTACCGGCAATCCCCACATTTACTTCATCATTTTGGGGAGCATTCATAAAGTCAGTCGAATCAAAGGGGGAAAAAACTCCATCAGGCATCATTTTTAATAAAACAACTTTACGACCAGTGGAGCTACCCCAATTACCCGTTATAATCACACCAGAACTCGGGTTCATAGCCTCCAATGCCCACGACATAAAACTCATCACCAAAAACATCCCCACAAACATTCTTCTAACCATGGTTCTCCTTCAAAATTTTTCGGTTGCATCTTTACGAAAGGGCGGTTTAACTTCTTCAAACTCCATCTCCCATGCGCTGCCAACAGAAAAGAGTCCGCCAAATAAGAAAAAAAGTAGCCTGGAAAAATGGCTCATTACTTACTCCATAAAATTAATTTGATAATACCCATCCTACTTCTTCAAATACATCAGATTTTTTCGTCAACTTCGTTAATGCCATCGAAAGATTCGCCAGTTTTGATTTGAGGGTTTGGAGGGATTGGAGGAGTGGGTCGGTTGGACCTGCGGGTGCAGTTGAAATTGTTGAAATTTGTTGTTGACTTGGAATGTCAAGTGTTCGCATTAATTCACGGCAACGACCACGCAACGCTGAATCATCTTTTTTTTCAAAGAAAAGCTTCTTCGTTTCTAGGCTAAGATATATTTTAGAACCTTTGATCTCTCCATTAGTATTTTCCAGATAAACACCTACTAAAACATGACGTTCGTTAAATTTCAAAGCTGGTGTTTGTTTTTCAAAGTACCACAATGTTTTATCCACACCACCACCTTGCTCTGTGTGTGCCGTTATTTTTTTTCCTTCTTTCTTAAGCTTCTGTAATTGATCGTTAAATCTTTGAAAAAGAATTGATTCTAAAGCCTCTGTTAAGTTTGCACCGTCGCCAAGTGTACTTTTTATTACATCATCAAGTCGTGTAGTTTTTACAGAAATAAACGCAAAGTCATCCATCGATACGCTCATCATCTGAGCCATTTTCTCTTCGTCGTACGCAACCTCTTGCACAAGAACAGCTGTTGGATGTTTTTTATCAGGCTTAGCAAGAATTGGATCCCCTATTGGTGCTAGATCAGCAAACATTTTTTTTCTGTCAACAATAACACCCTTTCCAGCACTATTTTTTTCAAATAATAACACCATATTATTCTTGCTTGGATCATATACCACCGGAATCATAATGAGGCCAAATTTGCCACGCAAGACCGCGTGGTCAGAGAAAAATTCGGGGGGATTCGCGCTTTGATCAACGGTGTGACTAATGAGTTGATCATTGGTTTTTGGATCTATTGTTGCTGGAGCTGTTAATTGAAGATCTTTATAAATCATAAAGTCATAACGAACAAACCGATCGCTGTGTTTTTTTTGTTCATCATTTTCTTTTTCATCCTTTGAATCGTATCCAGATCGATGGGTGCATTTTTTAATATCCCAATTATGAACCTCTTGCCAACCTTTGTTATCAGGAAAGTATTTTTTTATCAAATCAACGTTATTAGAATTAAAGTCACCACAAATAGAGGGGACAAAGTTTTATTAAAAGGGATTAATAATGAATATGGCCCCCTTGTTTCCATCGATTTTGATTTTAACAAAAATCCTACACAGGATTTAAAAATGGATTCTCAAAATAATACGCCTCATTTTGGAGAAGCAAGTAGATATAGTGAACTGCTGCACAAGTATTTGAAAGTTAATATACCTTTGCATTGGTTTTTTTATAACGATTTAAAAAATGCTGTTCAAACAGGGCAAGCCACTATTCAGGAGGGAAGCAATACTTATAAGATCGATCTGAAAAGACTTACACCAATTTTTGCCGTTCCAATAATGTCTGGCGCAGGTCCTAGTGATATCCCTGAAATAGAAGATGCTGAGCCAAATACAAAAATTCTAAATGCATGGAAGGCTAACATAGATAAAAATGATCCAACTTTTACCCTTGCATCATGTAATGTTTTATATCAATCATATTATGTTGGATTTCATGCAATAAATTTAAAGAAATTTCCAGGATTTCCCAAAAAAGAAACACTTTCTCAAAGAGAAAATAATGTTATTTCATTGGCTTGGCGCGATCAACAATTTGATGCAGCATTTAGGAAAGAACATGAATTTAAAGATGCAAATATTTTATGTCTTCAGGAATGGCCATATAGTGATCCTGAGCAAGCGTTTAATGCAAAATCTTTATTTCAAACAATACCAGAAAATTATGACTT
>Ga0207111_10054_pt1 | contig 18115 bp, 17 predicted proteins | sample Alteio_BWMinHeat_71_FD_153577 | JGI IMG/M metagenome (GOLD analysis project Ga0207111, IMG submission 153577) | Enriched cells from forest soil in Barre Woods Harvard Forest LTER site, Petersham, Massachusetts, United States -... | ecosystem: Environmental > Terrestrial > Soil > Temperate forest >... | reverse complement strand
AAGTAATCAAAATACACAATCGACGTCTCATCGTTTCAGAGGTGGTGAACATGGCTGGCATCAACAATATTGGAAATCTCTCCCAGGTGAATGCGCCAGAGATTGAACAGGAAGAGGGATCGGTAGGAAAAGAAGAAGCGCCTCAGCAGACAGATTCGGTATCACATGGCGAAGAATCATCGGAACAGACTCCTCAGAATTTGAGCAATGCCGTAACGGGGATCGGCGGAGGAGCGGTACAAGGAGGACTTCCACTCCCTACGGAGCTAGTCAGGGAGATCACCGGACTCGCCGGACACGACGACCCCGAAACCCGGAAAGCGATGCGCAGTGTCAATCGCCAGATGCGAAATGCTGTCAATGCGAACGTCAAGACCGTTACGCTCAAGGGACCGGACGGGGCTGCTCTTTCACAGGCACGGTCGGCCTTCCGAGTAGCGAAGGATCTCAGGCTAGGAGGCGAACAGTTCACCAACGATCAGGCAAGGAAGTTGGCAGCCTTCGCCACTGTGCGGTCGGTGACTTTGGACAATACCAAGAATGTGACCGGCCAGACGTTGGCCAAGTTACCTCCAAATACAGAGACCCTGAGAATGGCCGTAACCGGTCAAGTTAAAGACGAAGACCTGCAAAAGCTTCCACCAAATCTGAAGAATTTTGTAGCCATTGGGGTGCCTGGTATTACCGATACCGGAATTGGGAAGATCCCGAAAGGGGTAAAGTCGCTGGGGCTACTGTCTGACAATTTCAGTGATGCCGGAATAAAAGATTCCCCTAAAAATCTGCAGAAGTTTTTTGCTGTAAGCAAAAATGTGACCGATGGTGGAGTGCCAGGCCTGCCAAAAAACCTTAAGGAGCTTGGAATTTTCTCAAATAATGTTACCGGCAAGGCTATTAAGGATATTCCTGACAGCGTGCATACGCTCAGTTTGCCTAACAGTGCAGGGAGTATGGATGAAGGGTTTGAGCATTTAGCGCAGAAGAAGAATGTGCATACGCTCACCGTATCGTCAGAGGGCGTCGGCGAGGCTACGATTGCGAAGATTCCGGGATCCCTAAAAAAGCTGCATTTAGTGGCGGGCAGAAGTGAAGATCCGCAACGGCTCGAACAACTGACCCAACAAATTCGTGCGGCCCACCCCAAGTTGACAGTTACATCGGAAACGATGGCGGACTATAACAAAAAGATGGGAGCGGGACTCAAGCGCGGCGAGGGCGATCTGGCATTCACGTAGAGGCGACGCATAGCGCGGTCCAGCTTTGACGCGCTGGTGCGCGGGGCGTAGAGTGGTGGCGCAATTCCCCCTCCAATTAACCCGGTTCATGCTTTTCCGGACAGCTACGCCCCGAATTGCGCAAGGAGAAATAAATGCGAACGCTTATACACGTGAAAATTCCCCATGAAACTTTCAACGCAGCGGTTAAAGACGGCACCGTCGAGAAGAAAATGAAACGCATCCTCGATGAGCTGAAGCCCGAGGCGACTTATTTCACCGAATATGGCGGGAAACGCAGCGCACTGCTAATCGTGGATCTGGCGGATGCATCGCAAATTCCGAAATTCGCCGAGCCGTGGTTTCTGACTTTCAACGCCGATTGTGAGTTTCGGACGGTGATGACGCCGGAGGATCTGGCGAAGAGCGGACTGGCGGAGTTGGGCAAGAAGTGGGCATGAGTTGAAGGGACGCCAGGGCTTAGGAAGAGCGGCTATGGGGCATCGTCCCAGTCCCTCTTTATACTAAGAGGAGTAATGGCTAACCATCCTCTTACCTTTTTTCGTCCTGTTGATGAGCAGATGGATCTGCTCGAGAAAGGCGCGGCCGAGATCATTCGCGTCTCCGACCTGCGCGAACGGCTTGAGAAGTCGCGGCAGACGGGCGTACCACTGCGCGTGAAGGCGGGCTTCGATCCTACGGCGCCCGATCTGCATCTCGGTCACACGGTGCTGATGCGCAAGCTGAAGCACTTTCAGGCTCTGGGGCATCAGGTGATCTTTCTGGTTGGCGATTTCACGTCGCTGATCGGCGATCCAAGCGGCCGTTCGACGACGCGCAAGGTGCTCACGCGCGAGGAGATCAACGAGAACGCGAAGACATATACCGATCAGGTCTTTCGCATCCTCGACCGCGAGAAGACCGAGGTGAGGTTTAACTCCGAGTGGCTCAGCACGCTGGGCTTCGAGGGGATGATCCGGCTGGCGCAGAAGTTCACCGTCTCGCAGATGCTGGAGCGAGATGAGTTCCATACGCGTTTTCAGAACGAGCAGCCGATCGCGCTGCATGAAATTCTCTATCCGCTGGCGATGGCCTATGACTCGGTGGCGCTGAAGGCCGATGTGGAGCTGGGGGGGACGGATCAGAAGTTCAATCTGCTGACCGGACGGCAGCTGCAGCGCGACTACGGCCAGCTGCCCCAGATTGTGCTGATGACGCAGATTCTTGAGGGGCTCGACGGCGTGCAGAAGATGTCGAAGTCGCTGAACAACGCGATTGGCATTCACGAACCGGCGCAGGAGATGTACGGCAAGCTGATGTCGATCTCCGACGAGCTGATGTGGCGTTACTGGACGCTGCTCACCGATCTGCGGCAATCAGAGATCGATGCGATGAAGGCCGATGTTGCCTCGGGTGCGCTGCATCCGATGGAGGCGAAGAAGCGGCTGGCGCGGACGATTGTGGCGGGATTCCATTCGGAGGACGCCGCGAAGGCGGCGGACGAGAACTGGGCGCGGCAGTTCCAGCAGAAGAGCGATGACGTGGAGGGACTGGAAGAGGTTCATGTTGCCGCGGCCGATCTGGGGCGTGACACGGACGGACGAGTCCGCTTATCGAAATTGCTCACTACCGTTGGGCTGGCGGCGTCGGCGACGGAAGCGGATCGCAAGGTGAAAGAGGGCGCGGTGCGTATCGATGGCGAAGTGGTGAAGCAGTCGCACGTGGCACCGAATGGGGCGGGACGATTGACGGTCCGAGTGGGCAAACGGGCGAAGATTGCGGTTATCGAGTAATGTGCCGCTGGCGATGATCGTTTCGACCTGGAGTGTGTGAATTCATCCTGAATTCATCGGGGGATTCGCCCTGAGATTCACTCTGGCCCAAGCAATGAGACTCTGAGCCCTGGGGTAGCATCCTAGAGGTAGCCAACAACTTCGTACTCCCGAGGCCAGATGCGCATCGTCGATTTGCTCTTTGGGCGGCCCCTCGCAAGCAGTGAAGAACGCGCCGAGCATGTGGGTCCGGCAGCGGGGATTCCGATTTTCGGGCTGGATGCGCTCAGCTCGGCGGCATATGGGCCGGAAGCGGCACTGACGCTGCTGATTCCGCTGGGGCTCGAAGGCGTTCACCTGATCATGCCGGTGAGTGCGGCGATCATCGTTCTGCTGGTCATCGTGTATTTCTCCTACCGGCAGACGATCGAGGCGTATCCGCGCGGCGGCGGATCGTACACGGTGGCATCGGAAAATCTGGGCCAAAGGACGGCGCTGCTGGCGGCCGCGGCGCTGATGATCGACTACGTGCTGACAGCGGCGGTGGGAATTTCCGCCGGCGTGGGCGCGCTGGTTTCAGCGGTGCCGGCGCTGCACGCGCACACCCTGGGGCTGTGCCTGGCGATCCTGCTGATTCTTACTCTAGTCAATATGCGCGGGGTGCATGACACCGGCCTAGCCTTCATGGTTCCCACCTATTTGTTTGTGGGCACGCTGCTGATTGTGATTGTGTGGGGGCTGCTGCGCGCGGTCTTCAGCGGCGGGCATCCGGTGGCGGTGGCGGCTCCGCCAAAGCTGCCGCCGGCGACAAGTGTTTTGACACTGTGGCTGTTGCTTAAGGTCTTCTCGAGCGGCTGCACGGCGATGACCGGCGTGGAAGCAGTGTCGAATGGCGTGATGGCCTTTCGCGAGCCGACGACCAAGAATGCCAAGCTGACGCTGACCATCGTGATTGCGATGCTAATCGTGCTGCTGGCGGGAATTGCGGTGCTCTGCCGCATCTATGGAATCGGCGCGACCGACCCCAATGGAGCGGCTTACGATAGCGTGCTGTCGCAGCTGACGGCGGCGGTGATGGGACGCGGGTGGTTCTATTACCTGACCATCGGATCGATCCTGCTGGTGCTGTCGCTGTCGGCAAACACGGCCTTTGCGGATTTTCCGCGGCTGGCGCGGTCGATTGCTGGCAACAACTATTTGCCGCACGTCTTTCTGCTGCGCGGACGGCGGCTGCTGCACTCGCATGGTATTTACGCGCTGGTGGGGCTGACCTTCGTGCTGCTGGTTCTTTTCGGCGGCGTCACCGACCGGCTGATTCCGCTGTATGCGATTGGCGCCTTCATGGCTTTCACGCTCTCGCAGGCGGGGATGGTGGTGCACTGGTTCCGGAACCGGCAGACCGAGGGCTGGCTGGGGCGCGCGGTGGTGAATGGGGTGGGCGCCTTCGCGACGGGCATCACCACGCTGGTAGTGCTGGTGGCGAAGTTTGCCGATGGGGCGTGGGTGACGGCGCTGCTGATTCCGTTCATGATCTTTGCGATGACGCGGGTGAAGCGCCATTACGAACGGGTGGCGCGGGAGACGGCTGAGCCGAATCCGTTGACCGTGGACAACAATATCGCTCCGCCGGTGGTGATCATCCCTCTGGATCGCTGGAGCCGCATGACGGAGAAGGCGCTGCGCTTCGCGCTGTCGATGTCGAAGGAGATCATCGCAGTGCATGTCGAAAGCCAGGACGGCGATCGGAGTATTTGCGATGACTGGGAGCACAAGGTTGCGGAGCCTTTGCGCGCGGCGGGAATTACCGTGCCGGAGTTGGTAAGGCTGACGTCTCCGTACCGCTTTGTGCTGACGCCGGTGATCGATTTTATTCTGGAGAAGGAAAAGGAGCTGGAGAATCGGCAGATCGCGGTGCTGGTTCCGGAGCTGGTGGTGAAGCACTGGTGGGAGAACCTGCTGCATAACCAGCGCGCCAATGTGCTGAAGCTGCTGCTGCTGCTCAAGGGGAACCAGCGGATTCTGGTGATCAATATTCCGTGGTATCTGCAGCGGGGATAAAAGCAGGGATTAGGGATTAGCAATTAGGGATTAGGAAAAACAGGGAACAGGGGACAGGGAACAGGGAACAGAAAAACTAATCGCTGATGGCTAATGGCTATTCCCTCATCGTTGAACGCTGTTCCGTAGTATGCTGCGCTTCACATGCCATCTGTGCCGCAGGAAGCTCCCAGTCCAACGCATCCAACCCCGGCTCAGCCGACACTCAACCGCGCGCTGCGCTTTCGCGACCTGACGCTTTTCTACATCGTGAGCGGGCTGAGCGTGCGCTGGGTGGCGACGGCTGCGGCTGCGGGCGCGAGCACGCTGGTGGTATGGATCTTCGCGCTGTGCGGATTCTTCATTCCGCTGGCGGCGTGCGTGCTGGAGCTGTCGTCGCGCTATCCGGCCGAAGGCGGGCTGTATGTGTGGACGCGCGAGGCGTATGGAGACTTCTCCGGATTTATTGCTGCCTGGACTTACTGGATGAGCAACCTGCCGTATTTTCCGGCGGTGCTTTATTTCGGAGCGGGGTCGGTTCTGTTCGCCTTCGGGGCGCGGGGGCAGCACCTGGCGGGCGACAGCCGCTTCTTCCTGACATTTGCGTTAGTTTGGCTGGCATTCATCACGGTGATGAACATCATCGGCGTGAATGAGGGCAAGTGGCTGAACAATGTGAGCTCGCTGGGCAGCATTCTGCCGATTTCGCTGCTGATTGTGCTGGCGGCAGTTTCGGCAGTGCGCTATGGCTCGGCGACCAGCTTTGCGTGGCATGAGCTGATTCCGCGGCCGAGCCTGAAGAATGCGATTTTCTGGTCGACGATCTTCTTCGCCTTCGGCGGGTGCGAGGCGGGATCCTTTATGGGCGAAGAGATCGAGAATCCGCGGCGGGTGATTCCCCGGGCGCTGCTGGCCGGCGGGACGATCTTTGCTGGAGCTTATATTGCGGGCACGGCGGCATTGCTGATCGCGCTGCCCTCCGATGCTGTGCATGGCGTGGATGGATTTATGCGCGGCATGATGACGCTGTGCACTCGGCTGAACGTGGCGTGGCTGGCGGTTCCGGTAGCGCTGCTGCTGGGATTGAATGCGGTGGGCGGAGCGGCGGCCTTCCTGTCGTCGACGTCAAGGCTGCCATTTGTAGCAGGCATTGATCGTTATTTGCCGCGCGTCTTCGGGCACGTGCATCCACGGTTCAAGACGCCGTGGGTGGCGATTGGCTGCTATGGACTGGCGGGCATGATTGTGGCGCTGCTGAGCCAGGCGGGAACAACGGTGCGCGGCGCATATGACGTGCTGGTGAGCATGTCGATCATTGCGTATTTCATCCCCTATTTATTTTTGTTTGCCTCGATGATCCGGTTGCAGGACCGGCCGGCGGGCGAGGACGTGATTCGAGTATGGGGCGGCAGGCGGGTGGCGGTGGTGCTGGCGGCGATCGGATTTATGAGTACGCTGCTGACGATTGTGCTCTCGGTGATCCCCGGCGAGGACGAGCCGCACAAAGCGCTGGCCGTGGCCAAGGTGCTGGTTTCGACCGCAGTGTTGATTGGCGCGGGCGTAGTGGTGTTTCTGGTGGCGGAGCGGCGGAAGAGAATTGTAACCGTGTGAGATATCTGTTATGCCTGCTCTGGGCAAAACAGGCTAAGTGGAGTTACAGTGCTGACTATGACGTTACGGCCGCTGAGAAACCTCCTATTTTTTTGCCTATTGTTTACCTGCGTCGGCGCGGAGCTGCATGCGATCGGTTCGAAGCCGCAGCTTCCACTCCAGATTTACTTCATCGACGTGGAAGGCGGGCAGTCGACGCTCTTTGTGACTCCGGAAAAACATTCGCTGCTGATCGATACGGGCTGGCCGGCGAATGAAGGACGGGATGCCGATCGGATCGTGACGGCAGCGAAAGCGGCGGGCATCGAGCGCATCGATTACGTGCTGCTGACGCATTATCACGTTGACCACACGGGCGGAGTGCCGCAGTTAGTGGCGAAAATTCCGGTGGGGACGTTTATCGATCATGGGCCGAATCGGGAGAGCACCGATAAGCCGACGGTCGATGCCTACGAGGGATATCAGAAGGTTCTGGCGGATGGGCATTACGAGCATATCGTCGCGAAGCCGGGCGATACGCTGCCGGTTCCGGGCCTGAAGATCGCGGTGGTGAGCGCGGATGGCGAACTGATCGCGCAGCCGCTGCCGGGCGCGGGCGAGGCGAATCCATTCTGTGCGGCATCGGAGAAGCGGCCTGCGGATCAGACGGAGAATGCGCGGTCGCTGGGCGTCGTGATCACGTATGGCAAGCTGCGAATTCTGGACCTGGGCGATTTGACCTGGGACAAGGAGATGGAGCTGATGTGTCCGGTGAACAAGCTGGGGCATATCGACCTGCTGGTGGTATCGCATCATGGCTGGTACCAGAGCAGCAGTCCGGCGCTGGTGGATGCGATTGCGCCGCGGGTGGCGATCATGGACAACGGCGCGAAGAAGGGCGGCACGCCGTCGGCGTGGGATATTGTCGAGAAATCTCCAGGACTCGAAGACCTGTGGCAGCTTCACTACTCTGAGGAAGGCGGCGCCAAACACAACGTGGATGCGGCGCACATCGCCAATGTGCAAGGGCCGGATACGGGAAATTACCTGAAGGTGAATGCTTTCGCGGATGGGAAGATCGAAGTAATCAATGAGCGCAATAGCGTGAAGAAGGATTATGCGGCGAAGTGAGCCGGGTCTAGAAACGCATTTCTTCGATGCGGCCGGTGTCGAAGTCACTGTAGCGAAGCCACCGCGGCTGGATGAGGAAGTAGGCGATGCCCGGCCATCGCTGGCGTTCGACGCCGCTGGGCCATGTTTCAAAGTAAATCTCTTTGGCGCGCGCGAGCTCCTCGCCTGCAGATTCGACGGCGAGGCCTTCGTATTGCACGGTCTGTTCGCCTTCCCATCCAATGACGACCGCGATTCGCGGGTCGGCCTTGAGATTGGGATATTTGCGCGATGACTGCACGGTGTCAAAGATGATTTCGAGCTGCGGCGAGACGGCGATGCCCACGAGTGCCGATTGCGGTTCGCCGCCTGGCCCGATGCTCGAGATTACGGCGAACTTGCGGGCGCGGATGAAGGCGTAGACCAGATCACGAAGCGGGGCGGCGGCAGGTTCAGGCGGTCACGATGGGTCAATCTTCCATCTGCGGAGTTTTGAGCGCAAGGCACGAAGCGAGAGGATACCTGTCATGAGGCTCATTTTGCCGGGAATACTACTTATGTGCCTGAGTTGTGCTGCCCAGGATGACGGAGCAGTGCTCCTGCACAGGGCTGCCCATTGCATAGCTGCAAAGGGTTTTCTTCCATTAACCAAGGCAACAAAAGTGACCTTCGGCTATTTCCTGGATGAAAAGTCCTATCCAGGGGAAGCCATGCTTTACGTTGTGAATTACCCAGATCCTTCGCGACCTGATGGTTTCGTGTTTACTGTCTTCCCGGGCGAACACAATGGCCACCAGAATTTCAACATTCAGAACAATGCTCGCTTCACAGTGTCCAAGGATGGCGATGTATCTTTTGTGGAAGCGCCACTCGGCGGTTCATGGACCCAGAGACACCTCGTGTTCGCTATCAAAGAAATCGAGGAACGACAGAAGTTCACGATTCCGCTTGAAAAGCTGCTTGCGGGCGACCCCTCATTCAGCTGCGAAGCCTACAACGATCCACAGCGGTCACCTGCCACGAAATAGCAAGCGAAACTAGTCTTCGCGCAGCGCTTCCATGGGTTCGATGGTCGAGGCGGTATGCGCGGGGATCAGCGAGGCGATCGATCCGACGAGCAGCAGGATCACCGCGACGCCGATGAAGGTTCCGGCATCGAGGGGCTTTACGTTATAAAGAAAACTTTTGATCAGCTGGCCGACGAAAGCGGCGAGCAAGAGTCCGGCGGCGAGTCCCAGGCCGATGAGCACGCCGCCCTGGCGGAGGATCATGCGGGCAATGCCTTCGCGGGTGGCGCCCAGGGCCATGCGCACGCCAATCTCGCGGCGGCGATAGCTGACCAGCTGCGCGAGGACGCCGTAGAGTCCGGCAATGACCATGACGACGGCCAGCGCGGCGAAGGAGCCTACCAGGTAGAGTCCAAGACGCTGGCTGAAGGTGTTGGAGTCGACGACTTCATGCATGGTCTGGAAGTTGTCGAGCGCGTAGCCGGGAGCGGTTTGTTTAAAGACAGAGCGCATCTCGGGCGCGATGGGGGCGCTGCCGCGCGTCTTAACGGTGAAGTTGACGATGGTTTTGAGCAGCGCCTGATAGAAGAGCGATGTGGTGGGAACCTGCTGGTAGGGAATGAGCAGGAAGGGCTGAGCGTCTACACCCACCTTGCTGTCGGCCTGGTCGGCGAGCACGCCGACGATGGTCAGAGGCTTCACCATGCCGGTGTCCTTGCCGCCTAAATCGATCTGCTGTTGGAGAGGATCTTTGCCCGGGAAATACTTCTTCGCGAGGGCTTCATTGATGACCACGACGGGGGTGGTGGTGGCGGTGTCGTCGGCGCTGATCATGCGGCCGCGCAGGACGGGTGTTCCCATGACCAGCGCGTAGTCGTCGCTGGCGGCGGTTACGCGCGCTTCGGGATGATGACCTTCGGGGGTGGGATGTCCTACCACTTCAAAGCTGGAGTGCATGTCGACGCCAGAGAGCGGCGGCGCGGTTGCCAGTCCGGCATAGCGCACGCCGGGGGTCTGCCGGATGCGCTCGAGGGAGGGCGCGTAGATGGTAGCGGCGATAGAGGCCGGAGCATGCTCGGTATCGGTCGAGACAGCCATGTTGGAAAAGCCGGCGGCATCGGCGGGCATCGCGGAGAAGGTAGTGACGCGGTCGACGTCGAAGCCGAGTTTCGCGTGCTCGAGATTCCAGAGGGTATGAAAAAGAAGCCCGGTGCCCACGAGCAGGAGCGCTGAGAGTGCGACTTCCACTGCGACCAGGCCGCCACTGAGTTTTCCGCTGACGGAACGCGCGCCGATGCCGCGCGAAGCAGCCTGTAGCGCGGGTTGCGGGTCGGTGCGGGCGACGAGCAGCGCGGGCAGCAAAGAAGACAGCAACGTGGTGAGCGTGGCGATGGCGGCCAGTACCAGCACGACAGTCCAGTGAACGGTGATGGAGTCGGCGCGGGGGATGGTTCCGCTGGGCAGCTTGTGAATGGCGGCGAGGGCGAGGCGGGCCAGGATCAGGCCCAGCCCGCAACCGAGCACGCTGAGCAGCAGCCCTTCGGATAACAGCTGGCGGACTAAACGCGAACGGCTCGCGCCCAGGGCGGCGCGCACGGCGAACTCCTGTTTACGGCCGAGGCAGCGGGCGATGAGGAGATTCGCCACGTTGGCGCAGGCGATGAGCAGCACCAGAGCGAGGGCTCCGAGCAGCGCGAGAAAGACGGGACGCACCGGGCCGGTAAGTAGCTCCTGGTAGGAGGCGGGGCGGAAGGCCAGCCCCTCGGAACCCTTGGGATCGGCCTGGTGGATGCGTTGTGCGATGACGTCGAGTTCCTGCTGCACCTGGGCGAGGGTAACGCCGGGACGCATCTCGGCAATGACATCGAAGAAGTGATAGCCGCGGTCTTTGAGCATTTCGCCGCTGGGCTGAAGCGGCAGCCAGATGCCTTTCGCGAGGTCGGGTCCAACCTCATTGGGAAAGAGGAAACTGGCCGGCATGACGCCGATTACGGTGCGCGGGATGCCGCCGATTTTTACTGACTGGCCGAGGATGCCGGGATCGGAGTTGAAGCTCTGATGCCAGAGTCCTTCGGAGAGCAGCGCGACCTGGGGTCCGCCGGTCTCGCCTTCCGATTGGGTAAAGGTGCGGCCCAGCAACGGCTGCGCGCCCAGTATGGGAAAGATGTTCGGCGTCATGCGCGGCGCGGTGACGCTAACGGAGCCGTCCTTGCCCTCGACGACACTGACGTCGTCGGAGTAGCCGCCCACGGCTGCCAGCCGCTGCGTCCGATCGCGGATGTCGCGGTAATTGAGATAAGAAGTGGTACCGAAGCTGGCGACATCCTTGGGGCCAATGGCGATGAGCCGGTCGGCGTGATTGTAGGGCAGCGGCCGCATCAATACGTTTTCGACGACGGTAAACATGGCGGTGTTGGCACCGATGCCGAGGGCGAGGGTGATGACGGCGAGAGTGGCGAATCCCCAGGCCGATCGCAACTGGCGTATCGCGTATTTCAGATCCTGCATTGAGCCCCCAAGGTTGAATTACGTTCGGCGCGCCGCATAAGACTCGGATGCTCTTCGAGCTGGCGATCCTGCGTGGCAATTCGGAGAGACACGAGTGGTCCATAGAGTGCACGTTCCGGACCACTCGAGCGTATGCGCATAGCGTGTTCGAAACAGGAGAGATAGAGGCGACCGGAGAATTTTAAGGGGCGGGAAAGTGTTCAAATTTCGTCGCAGTGCGTTCAGAAATGGACACCGATAAAGAGAGGAGCTTGTTTGTCTGAGTCGCTGAAAATTAAAAATATCAATATATGCATAGTGGTGGGAATCGTCTCAGACCACGAACGAGAGCTGCAACTTCACCCGATTGCAACAGTCTTCTTAACCGCTCGACCACGGTCGGGCAAGAGGACAGATTTCATAGACGACAGATTCATATTTTGGATTTGTGCGTGATCCTACGATTTCGCCGTTAAGTTTTTCGGCGATACGCCTGCTGGCGACATTTTCTACTGCTACGGGGTAAAGGAAGCTCTCCTTCGCGAGCGTTTTCGTCGCCCATTCAGCAACCGCTTTAATGGCTTCCGTTCCGTAGCCGTGACCATGAGCTGCTTCCTTGAGCCAGATGCCAAGCTCCGGGGTTGGTTGATCCGCCTCATCCAGTCCGGCAATGCCTAGACATTCCATTGTGTCACTGCGTCTTACGACGAAAGAGAAAACCGATGGATCGTTCGCCTGTAATCTGGCTTCCCGGTGTGTTTTGTACTCGTTGAGCGATTTTGGCGGCTCCCAGCGCATGAAACGAGCGATCGCAGGCGTGATGCACTCGAATACCTCTTCGGCATCAGCCATTTTGAACGGGCTTAGTTGCAGCCTGGCGGATCGGATCAAAACCTGCATCATGCTCGCTCTTCCAAACATTCTTATTTAGGGTCGCAGGCGGTGCGTCGGATAATTTCTGTTCCCTCCAGCATAGCCATCCATCCACCTGCAAAACAGCGTTATCAGCAACCACAACCTCGGTAGAAAATTAAATCGACCCACTACCGACATCGCCCGCCCACTTGCCAAATCATTTGTCATTCGTTTTAAATTGCTGCGTCTCGAAAAACAGGATGCTGGCCGTTGCCTAAGTTGAAAGCCAGCACGAAATGCGCAAACTTTTCTTCCCTGCAGAAACAATGCCGTAGCAGCAACGTCCCATATGCAATCAATGCAATAAAGTTCGCGTCAACAACAAAACATTTGGGTCGCGCATTTTCTCGTCGTCACCGGGGAGGGTGAAGGATGAAAGCAGTATCAACGGATAGCCCGGGCGAACGTCTCGGTAGTTTCAATCGCCGCACATTTCTCGCCGGCCTTGCCGGAACCTCGGCCGCATTTGCCATCCCCGAAAGCTGCCTCGCTTTCGCTGCAAACCATTCGCAGGCCGAGCCCGGCTCTCTTCCCGAGACCAAGGCTCCCGAGCCTCCGCCCCCGCCTCATCACAAGATCAGGTTCTCCGTCATCGGCATCAACCACTACCACGTCTATGGACAGATCGCCGCTGTCCAGCGCGGCGGCGGCGAAATGGTTTCGTTCTATGCCAAAGAGCCCGATCTCTCCGCCGAATTCCAGAAGCGTTTCCCGCAGGTGAAGCGCGCCGCCAGCGAAGACGAAATCCTCAACGACCCGTCCATCCAGCTCATCGTCAGCGCCATCATTCCCGACGAGCGCGCACCGCTCGGCATCCGCGTCATGCAGCATGGCAAGGACTATCTCAGCGACAAGCCCGGCATCACCTCTCTCGAGCAGCTCGCCCAGGTCCGCAAAGTCCAGGCCCAAACCCGCCGCATTTACGCCATCATGTACTCCGAGCGCCTCGAAGTCCGCGCCGCCGTTAAGGCCGGCGAACTGGTCAAGGCCGGAGCCATCGGCCGCGTCGTCCAGACCATCAACATCGCACCCCATCAGATCCAGAATCCCGGCGCAGGCCCGCGCCCCGCCTGGTTCTGGGATACGTCACGCTACGGCGGCATCCTCTGCGACGTCGGATCCCACCAGGCCGACCAGTTCCTCTACTACACCAATTCAACGACCGCCGATGTCACCGCCTCGCAAGTGGCCAACGTCGCTCACCACGACCACCCCAATTTTCAGGACTTCGGCGACATGATGCTCCACGGCAACGGCGGCGCGGGCTATGTGCGCGTCGACTGGTTCACGCCCGACGGCCTCGGCACCTGGGGCGATGGCCGCCTCTTCATCCTCGGCACTGAAGGCTACATCGAGCTACGCAAGTACGCCGACATCGCCGGGCGCAAAGGCGGCGACCATCTCTTCCTCGTCGACCGCCATCAGCCACGCTACATCAATTGCGCCGACGTCGATCTTCCCTTCGGCCGCCAGTTTGTCTCCGACATCGTCAACCGCACGCAGACCGGCCAGGACCAGGCGCAGGCCTTCCTCGCCGCGGAGCTCGTGCTCAAGGCGCAAAAGCAGGCAAAGGTCCTCACCTTCCGCCCTTGACCCCGCTCGTCCCAACTCGTCTCGCACAAGGATGACGCCATGCTGACACCTACGACCGACCGATCCAAGAATGAAACTGTAACTGCGACAATTACGAGGGCCATCTCCCGCCGCGATTTCCTCCACACCGCGGCTCGAGCATCGGCCGCATCCGCCATCCTCGCCGCCGGATTCCCCACCATCGTCCCCGCATCCGTCTTCGGACAAACCGCGCCCAGCAATCGCATCAATATCGGAGCCATCGGCACCGGCCGCATCTCCCGCGTCCACGATCTGCCCGGCATTTGGAAATACGACAATGCCCGCATCATGGCCGTCTGCGACCTCGACAGCAATCGCGTCGCCGACGCCAAAACGCTCATCAACGGTTACTACAGCCAGAAAACCGGCAAGCCCTACGACGGCGTCACCGGATACGCCAACTACCACGAGTTGCTCGCCAACAAGGACGTCGACGCCGTTGTCATCAGCACTCCCGACCACTGGCACGCTATTCTCGCCGTTCACTCTGTCCAGGCCGGCAAAGACGTTTATCTGCAGAAGCCCGCCTCGCTCACCATCGCCGAAGGCCGGGCCATGAGCAACGCCGTCAACGCCAGCGGACGCATCCTGCAAATCGGCAGCCAGCAGCGCTCCACCGTGCAGTTCCGTTATGCCGCCGAGCTTGTGCGCAACGGCCGCATCGGCCAGCTGCAGCGCGTCGAGGTGGGACTTCCTGGCGATCCCTCGGGCGACGACGAGCCCGAAATGCCCATCCCCAAAAGCCTCAACTACGAGATGTGGCTCGGGTCAACTCCTGACGTCTACTACACCGAGAAGCGCGTTCATCCGCAGCACGGCTACGATCGCCCCGGCTGGCTGCGCTGCGAGCAGTTCGGCGCCGGCATGATCACCGGCTGGGGAGCGCACCACGTCGATTCCGCCCACTGGGCCATGAACACCGAATACACCGGCCCCATCGAAGTCTCCGGCTGGGCCGAGTTCCCCGCGCACGGCCTTTGGGATGTCCACGGCAAATTCCGCACCGAAGGTGTCTATGCGAACGGCGTGAAGATGACCATCAGCGGCGACTTCCCCAACGGCATCAAGTTCTACGGCAGTGAAGGATGGCTCTTCGTCTCTCGCGGCAATGAATCGGTCACCGGCAGCGATCCCGTCGCGAAGCTCAAAGACCCACAGGCCCTCGCCGCCAGCGATCCCAGAATCATCACCTCGGTCATCGGACCTGACGAGATTCACCTCTACAAAAGTGACGACCAGCACGGCAACTGGCTCGACTGCATCCGGTCGCGCCAGCAGCCCATCTCTCCCGCTGAGCTCGGACATCGCGCCTGCTCCACCTGTCTCGTCCACCACATCGTCATGAAGCTCAAGCGCAAGGTTTACTGGGACCCGCTCACCGAGCGCTTCCACAACGACGACGAAGCCAACTCCATGCTCGCGCGTGCGCAGCGTTCGCCCTACACCCTCGCACCTTCCACCCTCGCCTAAAAGGATGCTCCATGTTCACTCGCCGGGATCTCGTCATCGCTCTCATCGTGGCCATCATCGCCGTCAGCGCTACCCTCGCCGCCATCGCTCTGGTTGACCAGCCTCCCGTCATGGGCTCCGCCGCCTTCGACTGGAACACCATCCCCGTGACCAAGACCAACGTGGGATCGGTCCGCTCCTTCTTCAAAGCACGCACTGCCACACTCGACGAGCTCGAGCTTCACGTCACTACCCTCAATCCAGGAGAAGCCTCGCATCCGCCCCATCGCCATCCCAACGAGGAGCTGGTCATCATCCGCGAGGGCACCGTCGAAGCTCTGGTCAACGGAGAGTGGAAGCGCGTCGGCCCCGGCTCGGTCATCTTCAACGCCTCGAATCAACTGCACGGCCTCAGAAACGTTGGCCCCGGCCCGGCGACCTATCACGTCATCAACTGGAAATCGTCGGAAACGCCGGCAGCCACGAAGTAGTACCCGGCGTCTTCTTCTTCACGCACCTATCCCGGAAACTCCTCCGCCGTGCGCAGATTTTCTATCTGCAACCGATGCCGGTCCATGTGCCGGGTCACCATCTCAATCCACTGCTTCGCGTCCAGCGGCCCCACGACGAAATGAGGAAAAACCAGCTCCCCACTCATCTCCTCGAGCGCCACTCCAAGCCACTCCAACATCGTTTGGCATGATGCAAAGGCCCCAATCCAGAATTCGAGCGAACCGCCAGTCTTTGGTTCTCCGCCCTTAGGCACTTTAAATTTCCCCATCAGGTACTCTGCCGCGGCAACTTCAATAGGGAGTCCGCGATTCACATGCTCGCCCGTCCATATAGGCTTGTTCATTTTCAAGCCCTCGATGCCCCTCCAGAGTGTGCCGTAAACGAGGAACTCCGTCATATACAGATGCTCCAGTAACTCCTGTGCAGACCATCTGTCAGAATCAGGCTTGAACGCTGCTTGCTCCGCGCTCCAGTCCGCGACGGTTTCTAATACCCGCTCGCGAGCCCGTTGCACGGCGTCGACTATTTCCGGAATTTCATTCATCAGGTGACACCCGCTTTTGTAACCGCGCCTTTGCTTCTTTTATCGTCTCGTCCCTCCTCACAGTTGCTAACTGCCTGCCGCCGCTCTCGCCCTGACCCGCAACTTCTATTCGCAGAAGACCCCCAGCTTCACGCGTTTAGCTGGGAAACCCCTCCGCCGCGCGCAGCCTCTCGATCTGCAACCGATGCCGATCCAAATGTAAGCCTAGAAACGGAACCCACTGATTCGCGTCCAGCGGCCCCACGACGAAATGAGGAAAGACGATCGCCTCCCGATCCACCTTTTCGAGGGCCGATCCCAGCCGCTCCAGCATCGGCTGGCAGGCATCGAGCGCCCCCATCCAGAACGAGAGCGGCCCTCCAACTTTTACCTCTATCTTCGGATGCGCCTTGAATTTCGCCGGTATAAAAACCGCGGCAATCGCCTCAATGGAGCGCCCCCGGTTCGCATGCTCTCCATCCCAGAGCGGCCTGCTGGCTCTCAAGCCATCGATTCCCCGCCAAAGCTGATTGAGAACCGTGAACTCCGCCGCGTACAGGTGCTCGAGCACTTCGCTCGCCGACCACGCCTCTGGACAAGGTTTGAAGGCCCCCTGCTCTGCGCTCCAGCCGGCGACGGTTTCTAATACCTGCTCGCGAGCCCGCTGCACAATGTCGACCAATTCCGGAATTTCTTTCATCAGGTGAGACCGCTTCTGTAACGCGCCTGTTTTCTTATCGTCTCGACCCTCCTGGCGGTTGCTGACTGCCTGCCGCCGCACTCGCCCGGACCCGCAACTTCTATTCGCAGAAGACCCGCACCTTCACCTGTTGCTTGCGGTGATCGAGATCGTTCAAATCGACATCCACCGTCAGATCGCTGAGCTGATCGACAATCTCTTCCAGGTTCTCCGGCCTGATCTGGCTGGTATTAAACGGAATCCCCTGATCGCGCAGCGCCTTGTCCACGTGGTCGCGCGCCTGCGGAGGAATCAGCGCCGCCAGCTTCACAGCCGCGCGCAGCAGCTGCATCGGTACCCGCGTATTCACCCGGATCGGTCCATGCGAGTCGTTCGGATCGTCAGAATCCACTACCACCCGCAGATACCTGGGCTTCGCGCCCTGACGCGCATCCGCACCGCCGGCCGGCGACGCTGCTGGAATCTCTCTCTCGAGCGCCGTAATCAGCCGCTCTGCTTCCTCGGCCGTAATCTTTCCCGCGGCCAGCATCTCTAAAACCTGTCGGCGAGCTTCGCTCATAATCGTCTCTCCTCAGTCCTCAAAAAATATTCAGCAGCATGGAAAAATCGTCATTCGCAACTTCCACATGCGTGCCTTTCAGCGCCGCCAGAATCCCAATCACCGCTCCGACTGCCTTGAAGGGATTCACGAGCACACAAGCAGCCGCCACAAACACCACCGGCACAATCAACGCCAGCAGCGGCACCAGAAGAATCCACAGCACCAGGAACGGGATCGACAACCGAAAACCGTGAACGCCGGTTTCGCCGATGCGCACTGCGCCTGCGACAGGAATCATGACAATGTCTCCAGTTGGCGAATCGCCTCCTCCGCTGTAATCTCGCCGCTCTTCAGCCGGTCGAGAATGACAGTTCGCGACTCCGTTCGCACCTCAGCCCGCGAAGGAGCGACATTCGTCTCCACAAACTCCAGGCTCTGCGCGATGCGGTTCAGCCGCGCCTTGATCGTCGGATAGCTCACGCCGAAAATCTGTTCCATTTCCTTGATCGACCCATGGCAACGAATGAATGCCGTCACAAAAACCTGGTCCTCCGCGCTCAGCCGGGCCAGTTGCGGAAGCTCGAAGCGGCCTTCGATTGCCACCTCTTTTCCCGCCAGCCGCACCCGCTCCACCACAATCGCC
>Ga0207111_10157_pt1 | contig 18174 bp, 15 predicted proteins | sample Alteio_BWMinHeat_71_FD_153577 | JGI IMG/M metagenome (GOLD analysis project Ga0207111, IMG submission 153577) | Enriched cells from forest soil in Barre Woods Harvard Forest LTER site, Petersham, Massachusetts, United States -... | ecosystem: Environmental > Terrestrial > Soil > Temperate forest >... | reverse complement strand
TGATCGGTTTTCGGTCCTGCAACTCGAGGGCAAAAATCCGGCTCTTGCGGGCGTGGTTGTAGGTCTCGCGCCTCCTGGCCGGCAGACTTTCGAGAGTCGCCTCCGCGAAGCCTAACTGCTCGAACCAGTCAACCGTACGAGTGGTGAGGGCGAAAACACGGGTCATGCCGAGCTTCGCCGCCTTTTCCACCAGGCAGGCGAGGATTTTCCGGCCCATGCTGAGGTGGCCGTAGACAGGGTTTGTGGCGATGGCGGCAATCTCCGCCTGGCCCTCGCCGTAGTCGTGAAGGGCTCCGCAAGCGTGGACCACATCGTCAATCGAGTAGACGACGAAGTCTCCCTGCCGGCCCATCAGGTCGGTTTCGGTCCGTTTAATAAGGATGCCCTCCTCAACGAGGGGTTGCATGAGACGCAACACATCACCGATGTCCTCGGTCTTCATGGGCCGGATCGACTCGTAGTCATTGCCATAGACCATGGTCCCGATTCCGAGATTCGAGAAGATCTCGCGCAGGATTGCACCCTCCATCCGTCCATCGACGACGTGGGCGCGTTCGGTTCCTTTGCGGCAGGCGGCGAGCGCGAGGGTAAGGTATTTCAGATCGGGGTCAGGGTTGCCGGCGTTGAGGCGCAGAACCTCTTCGGCCTCCTCGAGGCTGAGCCGGGCGACACGGCCATCGCTGTTCTTGACCAGCCCGGGAGGAAGCTGGAAGCGGGGCTCCATGAACCCATCGCTGTCGGTGACGAAGAACAGCTTTTCGGCCTGCAGGGCCTCGGCCACGGCGAGGGCGATCTCGTCGCTCGACAGGTTGTAGGGCTTGCCGGCGGCATTCCATCCGATGCACGGGAAAATCGGGATCATTCCCTGGTTGAGGATCTGCTGAAGGGGCTCTTTGAGGATCTTTTCGACCCGGCCGGAATGCTGATAGTCGACGCCATCGATCACCCCGATTCCCCTGGCTCGGGTGAAATTCCCGATCACAGCGTTGGCCTGGAATGCGGTCAGCAGCGTCATCAGCCGGTTGGCGACGTCGAAGGCCGCCATGCGGATGAACGGAATCGAATCCTGCGTCGCGATCCGAAGTCCATCCACATAGTCACTCTCGATGTCGTATTCCTTGAGCACCGCGTCAATCCACTCCCGCGCCCCGGGGATCAGGATGATCTCGATGCCGGTGGCCCTCAGAATGGCCAGGTCCTTCAGGAGTTGCGGGAAGTGCGGAGCATTCAGGATCGGGTAATCGATCTTGAGCACGATGGTCTTGCCGGCAAAACGCGTCTGGTAATAGAAGACCTCCCGAATCAAATCGACCTGTTCTCTGTGCTTGATCTCGTCCATCAGTTGTTTATACCCAACTTGGGGAATAGGGGAGGGAAAAAGAAGGAAGTAACCACAAGAAGCACAAAAGGCACAGAGGATTGGATTGATCCATCCCCTGTGCCTTTTGTGCTTCTTGTGGTTACTTCCCTCTTTGTGTTTAATGCCCGTCGCGTGAGCAGCGCAAAATTACTGCTTGATAACGATAAACCACGAAGCGACGATCGGACCCGGTGCTCCGCGTCCACGTCCGCGTCCGTCCGCCGCCGGCGCCGCGCCGGCAGGTGGCGCCGGGGGCGCACCGCGCTCGGGCTGGAAGAGGTAGGCGTTGTGCGACTTCGAATCGACGGTGATCGTCTTCGCGCCGGCGAACGTGGCGACGGTTTCCACCACCGTGTACTTGTCTGGCGAATCCTGGCGGACGACCGTGACGTTGCCCTCGCCGCCATTCGGAATGAAAATTAATTTTTTCGACGGATCCCATCCCAGGGCGTCCACGCGCGTGCCGTTCTTGATGTTCGCCACGACCTTGCCCGTGCTTGCATCGACGACGACGGATGTACCGTTGCAACCGGAGAAAATGCGGTTCGATTTCTTATCATATGCGATCCCCGTCGGCCCTTTGCACGGATCGAGCGGCCACGAGGCGGTCGCTTTCCACGTCTTGACGTCGATCACCTGGATCGTGTTCTTGCCCTCGTTGTTCACGAAGATGTGTCCCTTGCCATCGGCTGCGGCGCCTTCGGGCGCGTTGTCCTCGAGTTCTGCCTTGCCGACGATGTCGCCAGTCTTTGGATCGAGCGCGACGAGTGTGCCGATCGGGCGGCTGTGATTCGTCAGAATGATCTTGTCGTCGGGCTCATCGTACATAATGCCGTCAAGGCCACCGACCTCGACCTTGATCTGCTTGATCACCGCCAGGGTCTTCAGGTCGAACATGGTGACGGTGGAGTCGCCGCCGTTCGTCGTAAAGCCGTGGCCCGCCTTGGTGGCGATGCCGGCGCCATGCACGCCGGGCGTATTCATAATGTCGCCGAGTACCTTGCCTGTGGGGCCTTCCACCACCATCATGTGGGTGCCGCGCGAAACGAACACGCGGCCCGTGCCGGATTCGACGGCGACGTAGTCCGTGCCCCCGTCGCCTTTGATATCGAACTTTTCAACCTTGAAGCTTTGCGCGTGCCCAACGCTGGGCATAGCAAGGCTGGTTGCGATGAGAACCGCAAGTGCGGTCAGTAGTCGTCTGGTCATACGGGGCCTCCGTTGTGGTTGCAATCGCGTCTGTAAAGCCTGCAGATAACAGGCGCGGCAATTGTAGCCCTTTTTGAACTGAACAGGAGATTACAAAATGGAGTCGCCGAAAGGAGCGTGTGAGCGACCCCCTGCCGCCGAAGGCGGCAGGGGGTCGCTTTAGCGCTGCGAGAGAGTGGATCGTCCCGTGTCGAAGTATCGCGACGCAAAGTCGAGGAACACTGGCCAGTTCGGGCCGGGTGTGTGCCCGGACGAATGCTGGCGGAACGCGATGTCGCCGGTCATAACGGCCGTCTCGATCTTCGGGAACTCGGTCGTACCGAGATCCTTCTTACCGAGCAAACGATAAACGGGCCCGGCGCCGACGCCGGCCAGGAACGTGCCTTTGGGATCGACCCATGCGTCGTTGATGTTCGCCGCCTGCTGTTCAATCGGACCGCGGCCGGCCTGGAAGCGCGGATCGCCGGCCTGCATCATCTTGATCGCGCCGTCGGGATTCAGATCCGGGCCGTTGCCTGTGCTCAGGAACACCGGGCGGGGCGCAACCAGCGCAATAAGCTCGTGAGAGTCGACCGGCAGCGTGTCCCAGCGGCCGGCGTATTTCAGGTAGTTGCCGGCCATCCAGTGGTACTCGTTCGCCGCGGCGATGTTTTCGATCGCCTCTCCGTACTTGCGGCGATGCAGCTTCGCACCGCTCTGACCTGATGAACTGATGAAGCCGGTCAGGAAGCGTTCGTCATAAGCGAGCGCGACGAGCGCGGCCTTGCCGTCACGCGAGTGCCCCTGCACGGCGACTTTCTTCGCATCCACCGCCTTCTCCGTTTCGAGGTAGTCGAGCACCTTGCTCATGCCCCAGGCCCATGCCGAGAGCACTCCCCAGTCGTCGAGATTCCGCGGCTGGCCCTTATTGACGAGGCCAATGATGCCGCAGGTCAGTCCTTGGCCGTTATCGGCCTGGACACTGCCGGTAGCGACACTCGCGTAACCCCATCCGCGCATCAGAATTTGTTCTTGTGCCGATGGTTCCCGATTCGCCGGGGCAGGCCCGCCAGGCGCTGCTCCGCGGCCGGCCACTGCCGCCGCGTTTGGCGGCGCCGCGCCCCGGGGCGCCGCAGTTGGTGCGCCAGGGAGGACGCAAGGTGTAGTCGCCGGAACTCCTGCGGGCGTTGAGCCGCCGCTACCGAACATCAGGACCACCGGCACCGGGCCCGCCGCGTTCTTCGGCGTGCTCAGCGTTGCCATGATCGTCACGTTCAAGGCCGGATAGCCGGAGTTATCGACTCGCCCGACGAGCTGCCTGGTCACGACCGGCACTTCGCCGGTTTTGCCTTCGCTCGTACCGGCGACGGTCCAGGTGACCCTGGGGATAGTTCTGGGCCGGCGGCCATATACCTCGCGATCGAAGAGTTCGACGATTTCGGCGCGGCGGCGGCGCCACTGCACGGCAGTCTTCACCTTCGAGCCGTCATTCAGAGTCAGCGGGTCCGGCAGCTTCGGATACGGATTGGCCGTGTTCTCATCGTACGTCGATGCCAGGTATGCTCCCGGACCGCTGGGGAACATGGTGATTTTCAACTGATCCATGACACGCTGGCGATCCTGCTGGCTGGTCATCACGACATGGACGGGCATCCCCCGGGCAGGGGCCTGCCCGCTCACCAACGATTGCCCGCCCAGGGCCAACGCGGCGGTCACGCCAAACCATAGGATTGTTTTCAACCATCGTCGAGTCATATGCTCTCCTGGTTTTGTCTGTTGATCTGAAAATATGTTTCAGCAGTATAACGCGCTCACAAGAAGCACAAAACAGTTGTGCCTTTTGTGTCCTCTGATGTGCTTCTATTGTGCTGTTCCCGTTCCGGTGTCAATTGCCGCCAGGTTCTCTGTATGATGGAGCCAGCGGGATGCTCAATTGTGTAACGAGTCACGAAAAGATTTGATCGGGCTGGCCGATTCCGGCGTCGCCTGCTGATGTTGAGGCTCCGATTCAGGCAAGCTCTATTCTTGCTCCTTGAATGTGTTCTCGCCGTCGTTCTGTTATCCCTCGCGTTAGTGTTGACATTGCGGTTTGCGGCCCCGCCGTTTTCGGCTCTCATGATCGAGCGGCGGATCGGTTTCGGGCGTAGCCCGGGACCGTATTCGGCGCATTATGACTGGGTACCGTTCGACCGGATTGCTCCGGTCATGGTGTTAGCCGTGCTTGCCTCTGAAGACCAGAACTTTTTGCGGCATCATGGCTTCGATTGGCCCGCTATTCAGAGGGCCGTCGACTATAACGAACGCGGCGACCGTGTTCGAGGGGCCAGTACATTGACGCAGCAAACCGCCAAGAATTTATTCCTGTGGCCGGGCCGGGACTGGTTTCGAAAAGGCACCGAAGCATATATGACGGTCCTGTTGGAAACCTTCTGGACAAAGCGTCACATCGTGGAAACGTATTTGAACATCGCGGAGTTCGGTGACGGCATTTTCGGCATCGAGTGCGCCTCGCAACGGTACTTCCATAAGCCAGCCGTTCGCCTCAGCGCGGACGAAGCCGCCCTTCTGGCTGCAGTCCTTCCCGATCCTCATCGGCTCAAAGTCAGCGCGCCGAGCGCTTACGTCCGGGAGCGCCAGCAAAAGATCCTGCTACAGATGAAACTGATCGGCGGCACGAGCCTCGTGAAGGCGATTCCCTGAATCGCCGTGTGCCGTTCGTTTTCAGGGAAGTAACCACAAGAAGCACAAAAGGCACAGGATTGGATCAATCCAATCCTGTGCCTTTTGTGCTTCTTGTGGTTACTTCTTTCGGCAAATATTACCTGTATTACCTGTAGCGCACGGCCTGGATTCCCGGGCACATCCGACTCGATCGCATACTGTCCGCTTGCGATATCAACGCCTTGACTCGCGCTAACCATCACATACGAGTTTGGTGCTCGTCCTGCTCAAGCAGGTTCGTAAGGCTTTCAAGGCTATGCATGAGGAAACGGCGATTTCCTGTCTTGCAAAGGTTCGGACTATGAATCATCGCTTCAATATAGGGGATTGCGTTCGCGTCACCGGCATTCTGGCGGAATTTTATCCGGGGAAAACAGGCGTGGTTGTCGCGGTAGAGCCCAATTCAGACGGCATTACGGAATTGGACCTGTATGTGATCGAGATTGAGGGATTACAGATGGGCGACACGAAGTTTGCTCATTTCCAACTGGCTCCCGCACTAAGACCGGCAAGCGTTACCGAATCCTTAACCGTTAAGCTGCATTTCTCGATCATAGCCACGGATTAAGAGAAGTAAGAAAAAGGGGGACAGTGAGCAATTTCGCAACGAAATTGCTCACTGTCCCCCTCTTTTTTCTTTGTAGCTATTTCCCTCTTATTACCGGCGATGCTCTTCTCTTCTGCCGCGGCCAGTCCGTTCGGCTTCGCGTTCGTTGGCAGAGCGTTCGATCGCGCGGTGCTGCTCCGCGGGACGCGTAGCGTAACGCGTAACCGTGTAGGGATGTATATATGTGCCCCGGTTGACCCACATCCGCTGCCATGGAGCGTTGTTAATGATGACTCGATGCTCGCCCCAGGCAAACCGGTTGGCCCGCCAGCCCCACGGCGCAAAAGCGGCGCCGAGAGTCACGCCGAAGCCGAAGCGGATCGCGCCGCCGATAACGAAGCCGCGACGGGGAGCCGCGAATACAATCACGGGGTCATAGAACGGGATGACGATGTAATCCGGATTGACCGGCAGAATTTCGACATACGGACCTGTACTTACAATAATCTGGCCATTCGACCGCAGGTAACCGTAACTCCTCGCCCGTTGCCGCATTCGCTGGACAGCATCCATCACCTCTGCATTCTGTGCCAGGAATGCGTTCCCGAGTTCCTGGGTCCACGGCAGAGCCGACGCCATCATGTCCAAAACAGATGGAAATGGGAGCAATGCTTGAACGCTCGGATCCCACGGTAATCGATCCGCGGCCATAGCAGCCGTCAATGCGGGTCCGGTCAGGTAGTGATGTTGATCGGCCCATCGAGCCGCATCCGGGATTTGGTCGTAATACGTCGCCGCTGCAAGCACCTGCGCCAGGAGCGGATCCGGATATAGCGCAATTGGGGAAACAATGCGATCCAGTTCCGCCGGCGGATATACCGCCGGCGCCGCTTGTGGCGAGGGCAGGGGCGCGCCTTGAGGAACCGGTGGCTGTTGGGGAACAGGAAGTGGCGCCTGAGCCATCGCAACAGGCCATGTTCCAGCGAAGACTAAGATTATCAGCAGGATTCCGATTCTCACAGGTAGCTGTCGCATGGTTTCCCTCCACATCAAGTCTACGGAAGGATTTGACGCACAGGCAGCGTCAATGGTTTAAGAGGCACCTGGATCGGACGGTTGCTAACATGATTTCCAGCACAGATTCAGTCGAGAACAAGCGCGGCCGTGATGGGCCGATCTATCCTATAATCCCGGTGTGGATAAAACCATGAAGCATTCCAGTCTGATGTTCGTGTGCGTCGTCATCGCGGTGTCCATGCCCGCCGCATCCGTGCGCGCAGGCCGCGCGCAGAATGCGGGTCAGCCGGCAGACCATCCGTCTGTCCTTGTTCACGGACGTACCTATACGCCCCAGTCGCTGCTGACACGCAACATGGGCACGCCGGAGGACCAGACGACGGCGTTCCCGCCGCACAAGATCATCGGCAACATCTATTACGTCGGGACCAAAACGTTAAGCTCCTTCCTCGTCGTGACGCCGCAAGGGAATATTCTTATCGATAGCACCTATGAGCGGAACGTGCCAACGATTCAGAAGTCGGTCGAGCAACTGGGATTCAAATTCTCCGACACTAAGATCCTGCTCGGGAACCACGCACACGGTGATCATCAGGAAGGTGATGCCCTGGTCAAACAGTTAACCGGTGCGCAGGTGATGGCGATGGCCGAGGATGTACCGCTGCTCAAGGCGATCAAAGCTGGCGGGAAGGAACACCCGATCGACCGGGTACTGCACGATGGAGAATCGGTGACGCTGGGAGGCGCGACCCTGCTCGCGCATCTGACTGCGGGCCACACTCCCGGTTGCACAACGTGGACGATGAGGACACAGGACGGGGGAAAGACCTACAACGTGGTCATCAACTGCAGCTTGCGCCCGCCTGCAATATTGACGCCCGCTCTTGTTGACCAATTCAACCGCTCGTTCAAACTCGTGCGCTCCCTGCCCTGCGACGTCCAGCTCGGGGATCATCCGGCCCAGTACCAGATGCAGGAGAAGTATGTGAAAGTCCGGAACGGCGGTCCGAACCCCTTCGTCGATTCCGCGAGTTGCACGCTCGAGGCGGACATCGAGGAAGCCATGTTCCACGCCATTCTCGCGGAGCAGCAGAAAACGCCCGGGAAGAATTAGTTAGCCACAAAGAAGCACAAAAAACACAAAAGGGAGCAGCTCCCTTTTGTGTTTTTTGTGCTTCTTTGTGGCTATTTCTTCCCCCTGTGTTTTCAATCCGTAGTTACTGACCGTGAGTTCTTGCCAGGAAGTCGATCAGCCGTGGAGCGTCGTCTTCAGCCAGTCGAGCGCCGTGGTCGATCATGCGCGTCACCGTCGTGGTCCAGCCGTCCTTGTCAGCCTTTTTGGCGTTCACACGATCAAGGGTATGACAGGCCGAACACGTGGCTTCCAGCATTGCCTGCAAGGGCGCGTCCTCGGCAGAAACCGCGGCAGCAGGCTGTCCTCCCCCACGACCTCCTCGCGCTCCCGCAGCCACTCTTGCCGGAGCGGGAGCCAGCAGAGAGGCCATCGGCACCAGCGGTTTGGCCACAAAGGCATAGAGATCGGCTCGCGTCACCCTGCCGGGACCGTGAAGTGGAAGGATCGTGTCAAAGTCGAGCCTCAGCTTTTCAAGGTTGTCCAGGAGGGCGAGCGCGGCCGGGTTCACCGCTCCACTTGCAGCCGCAGCGTTCGCAGCCGGCGGAGTATACAGATCGGCCTCAATGAGAATCTTTTCCCTGGGCAGGAACGCCATCAGTATTCCGTCGTTGTGAGGATTATTCTGGATGAGGTGAAGTTCGAGCGTTCGCGTGGCATCGGTCAACACCTTCTTATTACCGGTGACTTCGATCATGGCCTTCTTCTTCGACCGTTCCAGTCGATCAGGATTCAGCGTGCGCGGCGCCGCGAAAGCTCTTTCGTAGAATTCCTGGTTGATGTCGTGCGTAACGATCGTTGCGCCGGCATCGACATAGGTGCGAAGTCCGCCGGAGTGGTCGAAGTGGTGATGCGTGTTGATGAGGTATCGAATCGGTTTGTTCGGAATCAGTTTCTTTACTTCCGCTATCACCGCGAGCGATCGGGCTTCATTCTGGGGCGCTTCGATCACAGCGACGTAATCCGAAAATTCCACGAGCACGCTGTGGTGAGTGCCGCCTTTGAGGTAATAAACGCCGTCGGCAACCTTCTCGGTTTGTACATTAACCGGTGCTGTGGCCTGCTGCGGAAGAGGTGAAATCATCACTGGAACGTTCGCCTTCACATTGTTTACTGCGAGAATCAGAGTGGGGAACCCTCCCTGCTTGACGATCATGAAGGTGGGCGCTTTCACGCCGTCGAAATCCTTGTAGTCGCTATATACGCCTTCGACCAACATGTCGCCGAGGACGTCGTTGTCGATCCAGGTGTGGACTCGTTCGACCAGGTTCTGATCATTGATATAGCCTTCGACCTTGTATTTGTTCTGGAGGACAAAAGTAACGACTTTGTAGTTGGTGCCGCTGATCGTGCCGGCTCTCAAAGTGACCGGGTTGGCCATAGCTCCTTTAAGAAAACCGTAGGGCGTGATCCAGAAATCAAACTGCTGATCCCATGGCGCGTTGGCCTGAATTACCTGGTTCTGCTGGGTCTCGGCTCCGTTCTGAACTCGAACCAATTGAGCGCTCGAAGTACCGGCGTTGATGTCGATCTGACGTGTGTACGATTTCACGCGCACGGTCGGCCACCCGGTTTTTGGATTGATGTTCTGTCCGATGCCGGCGTTAGAGCCCTCACCGGAAAATTGAAGAGTCTTGAGGTTTTCGACGCCCATTGCCTTCATGACGGCGATTACTACCGTCTTTCCATCCTGCCCTTGAATCGTGGCCGGCGGAGCCGTGATCAAGATCATCAGGGCAAATAGCGGAACATAGGTTTTCACGATCGGTTCCTCGCTCATTAAGGTGGTAAATCGGATCAAAGTATACGGCCCTGTTCCCGAATTGTCACGACGACTGATTTGAATTTCAAACGGCGACTGTGCAATTTTATACATCCATCGGCCCGTGTCTCGGCGATAGTCCTTGAATATGGCTCTTATCTGGATTGATGGACCGGACTACCGAGGAATGGATGCAAAGAAGACTGAAGTGATCCTCCAGCAATTGTCGAGTGAGTACGGGAAAATTCCGAGCGAGATGCTGCGGGACATTCTGCCGGAGGTCCCTGACGAAATCGATCAAACTCATAAAAAAGTCGGCTAGCAGCCCATGGCAGAAGTGCTGACCCGGAAACTGTAGCGGCGGTCTATGACCGCCGACTATCTTGAATCATCGATATCCGGCGGTCATAGACCGCCGCTACAGTAAGAACCGTACTTCTGCCACGGGCGGCTAGGCGGCTTCGAGCTGTCAAATTCATGACTGCGATCCGTTTCAGTTAGGAACTTGCGGACTGGATTATTCAGATCTGACGATTTCAGGTCTTACGGTCAGCAGGGGAGGTCGCCGAAAAGAACAGCCGCTCCGCCTTTAAGTGGCGCTGACTCCTATAGAATAAATCCATGTTGCCATTTTTTCCGAAGGGCTTTCCATGATCGGTCCTTGTTCACCGGATGACCGTCCGGGCGCAGTCGTTCGATAGACCACAATCAGGTTGGAATCAAACGTGCGGTTGAATCTCGCGGTAAGACAAGATTTTGGGGAGTGAACCTTGACTAAGACCCTTATTTGTATTGAATGTCGAGAAGCTGTCGATGCAGGTGTGGAAGCTTGTCCGTCCTGCCGGCAGAAAACGTTTGCCTATGTGGATCAGTGGGATGACGCGAATTCGGTTTGCGACGAACTGTTGCTGACTGCCGCTCTCGTGCGTGCGGGCTTCAGGCAGGGTGAGTTGTCGTTAATCCCAGTCGCAGGCGCGGAAACGGAAAAAACCCTCGCGGCGTGCGTCCAATAAAGGGGTCATAGCGACGGATTGAACGGATTTAGCGGATGGGCCGCCGGAAACAGTTCTTCAGGCGGTTTCTTCAGTCGAAAGGCCCGCGCTTAGAACGGCCAGGGTATGCAGTGGTTGTGCTCTTCAGCAAATTGTTCCGACTTTTCATCGATCTCGACTATTCGATTGGCCAGTGTAATGATTTCGCTATTCAGTTCCTGCAAATCGGAGAACTCTTGTGGTGAAAGACGGGTCCCTACCTGGGGCATTTCGTCACCAAAATCTGTCTCAATACTCGACAATAGGGCCATCGGTCTTGCGCGCAGAGACAGCAGCACTTCAAAATCTTCAAGGCGGCCGGACTCCATGAGGCCGACTTGACATTCAGCCAATTCAAGCACCTGCGACAAGAGTTCCTTCTCTTTCTCCAGCACTGATACCGCCTGATTCAAATCCATATGTTCCTCCCGCGTACTGCGTTCGCCAGATAGAAGGGCAATTTTGATTCCAGCGAACGCGTAAGTGCCGTTTCGGGCAAAAAAGGTGAAAACGAAGAAGGGGAGACGATCATTCGGATCGCCGCTTCTATCAAGTATGTGGATTTCCAATACTTCGTTGAACCGTCGTGCCAATTTTATGACATTGGACGGTAAAACAGGGACAGGAGAAAAAATCCAGGTCAGACCGGTGATTTCCCTAATTCTTGAACTACAAAAAATAGGGAAATCACCGGTCTGACCTGGATTTTTTCCTCTTTGCCGTTTTTCCTCCGTCCCTACCGGTTTCGGGGTAATGGTGCACAACACACTGATGCACCATTACCGGTTTCAGCATAGACTTGACAGGTATTCATCAATACTGGACATTTAGATAGATATGACGACACCCGACGATAGCGCTGACCAGGTTCGGCGATTACAGCGTCTGTTGGATGCAGCCATGCTGCTGAATTCCACGCTTGCTCTCAAGGAGTTGACCGAGATCATCCTCGAGATCGTGCGCTCCGAGGTACCAGTCGAGCGGGTAACGGCGTTTCGTGTCGACCGCCAACGGAAGGTGGTGCACTCGCTCGTTGCGCAGGAAGCGCAGGGGGAAATCAGTCTTCCCATCGGTTCGGGTATTGCCGGAACGGTTGCGGCGACCGGCACGCCACTGGACATCTCGGATGCATATGCCGATCCATTGTTCAATCCGGCGTTTGACCGTCTCCTGAACTTCCGCACCAGGGACCTGCTGGCTTTACCCATAGTCGACCGGGCAGGCGAGGTAGTCGGGGTGCTGGAGCTTCTGAATCGACGGCGGCCAATCAACGAATCCGATCTTGCCTTTCTTCAGGGGATTTCCGTCTATGTCGGGTTGGCCCTGGAAAATGCGTGGCTGTACCAGGAGGCGCTGACCAAGCAAAAAGTCGAAGAAGAGTTGGCCCGCGTGCGTGATCGACTGGCTCAGACGGAGCGAGTCATGATGATGGCTCAGGTGCTTTCCGGCGTTGTACATGAAATAAATAACCCGCTCGCCATCGCCATGGGAAATGTTGGTCTGCTTAAAGATGATCTTACTCATAGTACGCAACATCTGGGCCACTTGACGGCCGTCGAATTGGCCATTGACCGGACCGCTACTGTCGTCCGGCGATTTGTGCAATTGGCGAGGGCGGAGGCTGGAGAACATCAAACGACGGACCTGAAGAAGGTGCTCGGGCAAGCCATCGAATTGCGTAGCAATGAATGGAAACGGCTCGGGATCGGCGCAACGATCGATCTGCGGCCGACACCGCCGATCCACGCCCGGGAGGGCGAGCTTCAACTGGCCTTTCTGCACTTGCTGGTCAACGCTGAGGAAGCGGCCGTTCGAAATCCCTTGCAAGGTCGAATCAGTGTGCGAGCGTTTCACGACGCCACTCGCCATCAGGTTGTAATCGAGATTGAGGACAGCGGGTCGGGCATTCCCACAGAGGCTCGGGACCAGGTCTTTAAGCCCTTCTACACGACGAAGGCTGCCGGAACCGCAACCGGACTCGGGCTGACCACGGTTCGGAATATCGTGGAGCGGCATCATGGCCGGGTTTGGTTTGAGACCACGAAGGGGTCGGGCACAAAGTTTATCGTCGAACTGCGCGATACGGTCCCGGCCTTCTGAGCGGTTAAACTCACAAATATCCCAACTTCCAAACAGCGGCTGGAACTGCGAGTCCAGGTCGACTATCCGAAACCGCACTCAACTTCGGTTGCGCTTGAAAAGGCCGCGGAGTTTCCCGGGCCACGGAGAGGGTTCATAAAGGTCCAGCATGTGCAACAAGAGCCGATTGAGGAGAACCATGGACTTGTTCCACCGGATCGTGAGGAGAGCTGAGTTGAGTTGCAGCATTTCACGCATTTTTCTTGCATGGTTCTTCCATCGGATCAGGAATGGCACAGCAAGAACAAAGAGCCCCGCTGCCCAGAGTCCATGGCGGGGGACCAGGGCTGAGGCCAGAATCATCAGGAGAACAGCTATGACCGCACACCAGGCCGCGTGATTGCGGTTCCACCCATATATCTTTTGGGCGACGGCCTCGATGGCATTGATGTCTGTGGCCGTCGGCGCGGGACCGTGGTCTGCTGACGGCCTGCGCGGCCGCCGCGGCCACCGCTCTCTCAATATCATGTTACTGCCTTCACCATTTCGTTTTATGCAAAAAGGGCAGGTGAGGTCAACTGGAAATGGAGACATTTGTCAGATCGTTGTTGACAAAAGTCCATCCATGTCGAGAATGACTCAGGTCGCTGCGAGGTTTCGAACCATCCGATGGAATCGGTTTGTCTGACAGAGAACTCAAATGGAACTGTAAGGCCGAAAGCGTATTTGTTCAACAACTCCGAAGGAATCTGGAGGCCCTGATATGAATGACGAGGTCCAGAAGTGGTACGCACTTCAGGTGAGGTCGCGCTTTGAGAAAGTCGTGTCGATGCATCTTCAGGGCAAAGGGTATAGAGACTATTTGCCGTTGTACAAAAGCCGCAGGCGATGGTCCGATCGGGTTAAGGAAATAGAAGTCCCCTTGTTTCCAGGCTACGTTTTCTGCAAGTTTGATGTCAGAGACAAGCTGCCCATTCTCGTTATTCCCGGCGTGATGACAGTGGTGAGTTTCGGTTCGGGAGCCATTTCGATTCCTGACCACGAGATCGACGGTGTGCAGAACATCGTCAATTCGGGGCTGATGTACGGACCGTTCCCGTTCATGTCCAGCGGTACTCCAGTTCGCGTAAAACACGGACCTCTCCGCGGGCTGGAAGGCCACGTCGTGGAAGTGAAGAACACTTATCAATTGATCATCTCCATCACCATGCTTTCGCGTTCGGTGTCAGTGGCGATCGATAGAGATAGCGTAACCCCTCTTACCGCGCAGTACGCAGCAGCCGTCTCTTGACCAGCTACGGGCTCTTGCGAGGCGTATGAGGGTCTGAACGATCACGACCGATTCGTAACCTGCAGGCCTCCGTTATGTTGTTAGCGAACTCGGGGCCGGCCCCTGTATCCGATAAAGGATCATCTGGAACGGTTGAACTCGAGTGCGGCCTGCGGTCTTACTGGTAGAAGACTTTCTCTTCCAAGCAACTGAACATGCTCGGTACACTACCAAATGCCTGTCGCGGTATGGGGGACATTCGCTATGAAAATACATTGGTGCCTGCGACCATTTGTTTTGACAAGTGTTCATCGTCGGCAACAATTCCTCCAATGGCGAAGAAGATTTTTCCGTATCTGGACAAATCTGTCGAAAGCGATCGAGTCTAGCCACAACAATCTTATCGCTGCCGACAAAAGGAGAAGCCAATGATCGTGTTGGAAGATCAGTGCTCGGATCGAACACGCTGGGATGGTTTCGTTGAGCGAAATCCGGAGGGTAGATTCTCCCATCTATATGGGTATGGCGAAGTATTGAATTGTTATGGCTATCGAACTCACCGAATAAGCTTTATCAAAGGCAACGACATTGTTGCTCTGATTTCAATGACGATGACCCACAGCATGTTGTTCGGGCGCAAATTGATCAGCCAGCCATTTTCGGAATACGGCGGATTGCTGGTTGCCCCCGAACTGGAGCCGAACGAAATAACTCACATCGTGGAATTACTACAAGCCTATATAGCCAGAAACATTGGAGATGTTGTCCTCGAGATACACGGCAATCACGGGATTCCTTCCGCTCTTAGTGAAGAGTTGTTTGTTAGCCGAAATCCTCATTCGCTTGCCTATCTGGAATTGAAGTCGGGCGCTGATGATATCTGGACTCGGAAAATGAGTTATGAAGCTCGAAAGGCGGTGAATAAGGCGAGGAATTCCGGTCTGACCGTACAAGAGGAGTGCAATGAGTCGGCCATAAGCGGCCCTTTCTTTTCGCTCTACCTTAAGTCGATGAAACGGTTGGGAGCACCCCCTCACACTCTTCAATACTACCGGGGGTGCTACCAAGCATTTCAGACTCGAATGAAAATCTTTTGGGCCACTATGGATTCAGTCAAGATAGCAGGACTGCTTGGATTTGAGTGCGGAAACAGAGTCAGCATCATTAACATCGTCTCTGAACCCTCCCTCTGGCACCTGAGACCCAATGACTTTGTGCACTGGGAATTTATTCGATACGCTGCGCAAAACGGCTACTCGTGCTTTGATTTTGGCTCAGTACGATATGACGGCCAGGAGAGATTTAAGAAAAAATGGGGATGTACGTTTGTTCCAAACCGGCATTATTTTTTAGTTACAGACAAGCAGAGCACAGTGGTGCGCACCTTTGACTCTTCCTCATCATCGATGACTCAACTTTCCAACTTATGGAGCTCTTGGATGCCTGGCCCGCTAGCTACCAGACTAGGCCCGACTATTCGTAGACAGCTAGCGCGTTAGACTCGCTGTGTTTGTCTACTGGGTTAATCGAGATCGGGCTTGAGTGTGGTCATGGGCGACCGAAAGTTGGTCCGTCCCACGGAACGAATGGACGCTCCAGGAGTTTCGGGTACGCGTCATTGGGAAGAGCGGTTCGTTATTAATGATCGTGACAGCATCCTCTTGGAGACCTGTCACGACATCGCACCCTGGGGGCCATGCCGGCTCCCTCAGTTCCTGTTTAACCGCCTCATGGCAGGTTCAGGCCACCTCGCATAATCTGCCCCGGTGTTTTTCCAGGCCTTTCCATTCCGCGTTCATGACCGTAGCTTTTAACCGCGGCTTTTGAACGCGAGAAACAACTGTTCGGCCAACAGCATATGATGCCGGCCGCCAGACTGCTGCGGATGATGACGAAGCTTGGCCGAATGAGGGGCACCACTGGTAGTCGCAATCGTGGTGAGTGTTTCGGGTGAGTCGCTTCGCGAAAAAGTCTGCCCGTGCTAGGTTAAGACGTTCGTGGAGATCTTCCACGGAACCGCTGGCAGACGACTTCGCCCTGTGGTTTTTCTGTCCACGGAAATTATTTTAATTCAATGACATCCGAGTGGTGTTCCGAAAGGAAGACGCGTTGCACTTGTGAGGTGGAGGCAGGAATCATGCAACGAATCATGGCGTTACCGCGGTCGCGCGTCACACACTTCATAAACAGACTCAGCACACTCCGTCTGATCGACTACAACTGAGAAATCACCGTGAGAGCTTTAAGGAGTTGGAGAACGAGACCCATTCCCTGGGCTTCACCATCCGAACATCCGAGCGACCATCGAACATTCAAACTCTTTTCCCGACTATGTGCAATTGAGTACATACCTCGTTTTGACACCAATCAATAGTCTCAGACGTAAGGCTCTGATCTGGGCTGATAAACGTTCCTTCAGCCCTTGTATTGCCGGTCGGTGTGTACGCCGATTGAAGTCTTCATATAGAGCAGGTAGAGGAGTTATATGATGGAAAGAACCAAACGTTTACTTTTAATTGCATTGATCCTGGTGTCATTAGCCATCCGTAATAGTCAAAATAGCGGTGCTCAGGGGGGATCAACACTCGGCACTCTTGCTTCATCAATGCAGCCCGGCACGTGGGCACAGCTGACACAAACGAATATTGATAGCGTCCTGGGACAAGGTACAGTCGGGGGTAACCAGATACCCTATGCGAATTCGGGAGCCTGGGACTCTACAAGACAAATACTGCATTTTACGGGTGTGGATCACCATGACCTCAACCTCCACTACATGACCTACACCGCAGCAACGAATTCCTGGACATTGGTTGGCAACGCTCCGTTAACTATAAGTCATGGTTACGACCACAACTCCGTTGATTCCAACACCGGCACTCTCTACGTTCGAGAATACAATTTGGGCGGCACTTGGCACATTTGGCAATATCCTTTAGGCGGGCCATGGTCTGTTGCCACGACATATGACATAGGCTACCAGCAAGTAGGAATCGGCACAGCATGGTGGAGTGGGTCTATTACCGGTGGAGGAAGTAACGGAACCTACATGGTCTATAACTGCGGCGAACCGAATGGCCAGGTGGCTCTCTGGAATTCCGCTACTAACACTTGGTTTGCCAATATTACCGGCTTTGGCGGAACCAGCACCTATCACTGCGTCGCCGAATACAGTTCCGTTTACAACGTCGCCATGATGGGTGGAGGGGATGACAGCCTTACCTATCGCAAAGTATGGCGTCTCAATGCGGACGCGACCGTCACCCCCATGCCCGACGCGCCAATCAATCTGGGAATTCAGCAGGCAAATGTAACTGTTGATCCCGTCACCGGTAACTTTCTGGTCATGGGACAGGGCCAACTCTGGGAATATGATCCTCGCGGTACCGGTGTGTGGACACTACAGACCGGATCACGTACGCCTCCCAGCGCGGTCGGTAACCCCGGATCTCCAAACCTGGATTCAGTGATCAGCTCAGCGATTCCGAATTATGGGGTTGTAACATATGTAACTTGCCGGGTGAGCACCTGTAATATGTATCTCTACAAGCATGCTGCAAGCGGCACACCGCCTCCTACTGATACGACGCCGCCATCTGTGGGGATCTCTTCACCAACTTCCGGGACGACGGGAACCGGAACAATCACTGTTTCGGCAAATGCTTCCGACAATGTTGGAGTAGCAGGTGTCCAGTTCAAGCTGGACGGTAACAATCTCGCCGCGGAGCGTGTCAGTTCCCCCTATTCGATATCCTGGAATACGACTACTGCCACAAACGGTTCTCACACAATCACGGCCTTAGCCAGAGACGCTGCGGGCAATCAAACCACGTCTGCCGGAATCTCCGTAACCGTTACTAACTCACCGCCCCCTACTGATACGACGCCGCCATCTGTGGGGATCTCTTCACCAACTTCCGGGACGACGGTAACCGGAACAATTACTGTTTCGGCAAATGCTTCCGACAATGTTGGAGTAGCAGGTGTCCAGTTCAAGCTGGACAGTAACAATCTCGCCGCGGAGCGTGCCAGTTCCCCCTATTCGATATCCTGGGATACGACTACTG
>Ga0207111_10156_pt1 | contig 18235 bp, 19 predicted proteins | sample Alteio_BWMinHeat_71_FD_153577 | JGI IMG/M metagenome (GOLD analysis project Ga0207111, IMG submission 153577) | Enriched cells from forest soil in Barre Woods Harvard Forest LTER site, Petersham, Massachusetts, United States -... | ecosystem: Environmental > Terrestrial > Soil > Temperate forest >... | reverse complement strand
TATTGTAATTGATGTCTCTGATCGAGCTCATGAACGATATAAAGTTTCTGTTGCAGATATCGAACTGTTTGAAAAAAAATATGGCGAAATAAAAGCGGGGACTTTTGTAATTTTTTATACAGGTTGGTCCCGTTTTTGGAATGACCCAAAAAAATATCACAATAATCTTGTCTTCCCAAGTGTTTCAGCTGACACGGCAAAACTTCTTTTAAAAAGACAGGTTGTCGGGATTGGTATCGACACGCTCTCTCCCGATTGTGATGAAAAGGGTTCGTTTGTTCATGCAATCTTGCTTGGTGCTCATAAATATATTGTCGAAAATGTTGCCCATGCTCATCAATTACCTCCAATAGGGTCTATAATTTTGGTTATGCCACTTAAAGTAAAAGGCGCCGCTGAATCACCGATACGATTAATCGGGATGGTTCCAACATAAAGCTCTATAGCTCAAAAAGTACTAATATATTTTTTCAGTCTGTAATTATGTTTGTACATATGTGCTCGTTTCACGAGTATTATTGCCAGACAATTCATGACATTTGACTTGCAGGCCGTATTTGCTAAAGTTTGTTACCCATATTTATTTTGAACAGAATCTTTAAAGGAACTCATGCAATCTTTATATATACGTATAATTTTTGTACTATTTCATGCTTTCGTTCTATCGTATGTACCTGTACAAGCGACAACGACAAGCCAATATGCTGAAATGGCAACCGCGCTTGCAGCTATTCCCTGTGATATAGCAGCGCAACATGCTACGCTCAAAAATAAACAACCGGCGCCCGGGTTACACATTGTTGCAGATATACTCACTCTTTCTAATAAAATCTTATTCTTATATAACAATCTTAAAGCGGCACAAGAAGTATCTGGTCGTTGGACTATTAAAAACAGCAATTTTTTAGTTAATACTGCTTTTTTGATTCGTGGCTTGGTGAAATTAGATAAGCATCTCAAGCTGTTAAAAAATACCCATGATACTCAAGATGATATGAGTATAACGTTTGAAGCACCAGCGCTTGATGGGACAACAATCGGTATAGAACAGGAGCGTGAGATTTCGCAACTTGCCTATGCGTTCGAAGTTGTTGCATTACCAAGTTTAAAGGGGTTAACTGCTTTTGTATTAGCGTGTACCCAGCGGGGTGCAACACAGTATGCAAGCCTGCAAGCACGAAATCTTGCAACAGCTGCCCATTCACTGGTGAATTTAACAGAAGAATATACAGCACTTAAGCAAGACTCTGGATACAAAAAGCTGGTTGCTGCTTTACTTTTTGTTAATACTGTGTGGCTTCTGTATGATTTGCGAATCTATATTTTAGAAGTAAAAAGATCGTCTCCTGATGTCTCAAAAAAAGCAGAAGAAAAAAAGAAAAAAAAGAAAAAGAAAGAACAGCGTGGCGATTGCGGTATTTGCATGGATGAAAAATCGTTACAAGCTCTTGATTGCGGACATGCTTATTGCAAAGACTGTTTAGCGGGGCATATTAGGGTACACTATACCGATAAACGAGGGATTTTAGATCAAACACCGTGTCCAAATTGTAAAGCTCCCATAAGTAGAGACACGATAGAAAGTGTTACTGATAATGACCAAGATATTCTTGCTGCCTATGATCAAGCGAGTGCTGAGCGCAAGAAGCCGAAAAAGCCGGGAGAATTGGACGAAGAAAGTAATAGAGTAATGAGAAACCTTGGGGCAAAGCCATGCCCACAGTGTAGAATTCCTGTTGAAAAAATTGATGGATGTAATTACATCCATTGCAGATGTGGGCATGAATTCTGTCATTATTGTTTAGCAAATTATCGTGACCATGTTCATGCATATCCTATTTGTGCCGTACCATTATTTGATAATCCTGCTATACGAAGAGCACCTGTGCATGCACCTGCACCTGATCCTATGCCTGCGCCCGCAGGTCACCCAGCTTATATGGCCGACGATGAAGAAGATATGTTTGATGAAATCTTGCGACACTGGTTTCCAAACCCAGGGCCATTGCGACAAGAACCAGACTTATTTGAGCGTTTCTAGGCATAAAAAAGTTTTTATATTTGACAGGTTTAGTTTTTAAATCCCAGATTAATTTTGATAGGGGCACTCATGAAGCATAAATGTAAGTTTTTTCTATCGTTTGTTTTATTGTGCGCACAAGTGCACGCTACAACGCAAACCCAGTATGCTGAAATGGCAACGGCACTTGCAACGATTCCATTTGATATAGCAGCACAACATGCGACGCTTAAAAATAAACAACCAGCGGTCTTATTACACATTACTGCTGAAACGATCGGTATTTTGAATAAAATCTTATTTTTACATAATAATATTCAGGGACAAAAAGAGACTGATGGCGATTGGACTATTAAACGAAGAGATTTTGTTGTTAATGGTCTTTTGTTAGCTCGTGGTTTGATAAAATTGGACCAACAGCTCAGAATATTAATGCCGGTCCAGAATACTGAAGATGATCTGACGATAACATTTGAAGAACCGGTGCTCGATGGCCAGACAATTGGTGAAGAACAAGAACAAGAGATTTCTAAACTTGCGTATGCATGGCAAGTTGTTGCATTACCAAGTTTGAAAGGGTTAACGGCTTTTGCATTGGCATGTACCCAAGATGATGCAACAAAGTATGATGGTCAGCAAGCACGAAATCTTGCAACTGCTGCCAATTCGCTGGTCAATATGGCAGAAGCGTATACAGAACTTAAGCCAGACTCAGGATACAAAAAGCTTGTCGCTGCGATACTGTTTATTAATACTGCATGGCTTGTGTACGAATTGCGAAAATATATTGCAGAAATGCCGGCGCCATACGTACCTATGAAAAAAGTTAATGGTCATTGTGAAGTTTGTATGGAAGATGGAGAGCTTCTCGAGTTACAAGGTTGTGGGCATACGTTTTGTAAGGCATGTTTTACGGGACATATCGATGCACAATTTAGCGAAAAAAGAGCTCAGTTAGATCAAACCCGATGTTTACATCATGGTTGTGAACACACCATAAGCAAAGGGGCGATGGCAGAAATTGTTGATGACCATAAAAAGAAAGACAAAATACTTGCAGCATATGATAATGTCGTGCGTGAGCGTAAAAAGAAAAAAAGATTAGATGATGCAGCAAAAGAAGCAATAAGAAGACTCGGCGCAAAACCATGCCCAAAATGTCAAGAAGCAATCGAAAAAAATATGGGATGCGATCACATGAAATGTAAGTGTGGGCATGACTTCTGGTGGACATGTGGTGGTAGATATTATGGGATGGGTCAAGCGTGCGATATAGCTGGTTGCACCAATCCTCATCATCCTCGTCCTGGTGGTGGATTCGGTGGATTTGGTGGATTCCCTTGGTAATGAAAAAAAACTAAAAAATTTAGTTTTCAAAAAAGAGCTCTGTAGAAATACAGAGCTCTTTTTTATTGAGTATCTTGGAATTTTAGCCAGAGAAATATAACTGTTGACTTTCATATCTCATATGTGAAAAAAAAGTTATATGTTGTTATATTTCTAAATTTTTAAAAATTATAAGGGTGTTGTATGTTAAACAAATCAGTAAAATACATGAAGCTTGTAGCTCTTTCTTATGTATTTTTCTCAATGGCACATGCTGATGACTATGTAGCTGATCAAGCAACAAAAGTTAATGGCGTTGTTCGCGCCAACCAAATTATTCCATTAAATGGTGCTAAAGGGACTACTCAATTAGTTGGTCATGTCATTCTTGGTAAATCGCTTCAAGTTAATGGAAGAACTTCTTTTCTCAATAATGTTGGAGCACCAAGTCTTAACGTATCAGGACAAACAACATTGCAAGGTAATGTTGTTGCATCACATATTAGATCAGTAGACGCGACACTTGGTGAAGCTGTGATGGTTTTGAGTGATGGTACGCTTGGCGTAGTCGCCGTTCCTTCATCAGAGAGTTTGAAACAAGATATTTGTGAAATGGGATCGGTCAGCAAAAAAATTATGAATCTCAATCCTGTAATGTTTACCTATAAAAATGATCCTACACAAACAAAACAGTTTGGATTAATGGCTGAACAAGTTGACGCTCTTTTTCCTAAGTCTGGCTTAGTTGTTCGTTCAGAAGATGGTAAACCATCGGCAATTCGTTATCATTTACTTACCCCATTACTTTTGAATGAATATCAACAACAACAAAAGCAGATTGACGCACTTTTAGATCGTGTTAATAAACTTGAACAAAAAAAATAGTACTAAAATAATAATATTTAAATAATATTATAGAAACCCCAGGTTGATTATGCCTGGGGTTTTTTATATAAACAGAATGATAAACAGGATGCGAGACTGGAAAAATCATGAAAGCTTATCTTGATATTGTACAGTATGTGCTTACGAATGGTGTACGCAAAGCCAATAGAACAAGTACTGATGCATTAGCGGTCGCTGGTGTCATGTTCGAGCATGACATGTCTGCTGGGTTCCCGTTACTCACCACAAAAAAAGTGCCGTTTCGTTTAATCGCAACAGAACTTGAATTTTTTATTAAGGGAATTACCGATAAAAAATGGTTACAAGAACGGAACAATCACATTTGGGACGAGTGGGCGTACCCGAAAAAAGCGCCGTATGGGCACAGTGCACAGGCCAAACAAGATATGCTTGAAGAGCGAGATCTCGGGCCCATATATGGGTTTCAGTGGCGTCATTTTGGTGCTGCGTATAGTTCGTTTAATACTGATTATACGGATAAGGGATACGATCAACTCAAACAGCTTGTTACGACGTTAAAAATAAATCCGTACGATCGACGCATGCTTGTTTCTGCCTGGAATCCTCCAGTACTTACAGAAATGGCATTGCCACCGTGTCATTATGCTTTTCAGATAACTGTTATTAATGGAAAATTAAACTTACTGTGGAACCAACGATCTGTTGACGTGATGCTGGGGCTTCCGTTTAATATTGCAAGTTACGCGTTATTGTTACACTTATTAGCAAAAGAAGCAGGATTGCAAGAGGGCAAGCTTATTGGTTTTCTTGCAGACGTGCATATATATATAAATCATGTCGAGGGTGCCCATGAGCAATTAAAACGCACGGTGTCGACCTACGATCTACCCATGATCATAACAGAGCCGTTTACGTCTATTTTTGCGTGGTCTGCGCAAGATTCACAACCCGTGAATTACCTGAGTCATCCAACCATTAAATTTGAGATTGCAATATGACCCCTCTTCGCAAAAGCTACGCCGGGCACGTTTACATAATTACAGCAATGACAAAAACGGGGGTTATTGGCAAAGGTAATGAACTGCCTTGGAATATTCCTGACGAACTTAAACATTTCAGGCGTATGACCCAAGACAGTACGGTTATTATGGGTAAAAGAACATTTGAATCGATTGGGCGTTTATTACCCAAAAGACATAATATTATTTTGAGTGTTCAAGACCCTATTTTTTTAGATTTTTTAAGTACGCAACCTGCTGCGGGAACGACAATTGATATTTGCGAGTCTGTAAGTCAAGCTTTGGATAAAGCAAAATCATATGGCAAAGATATTTTTATTATCGGTGGTGCATATACCTATGCGCAATTTTTATCGATTGCTGATCGTTTATATATTAGTTATATAAAAAAAGATTATGAGGGCGATGTATTTTTCCCCGCTTTTGATCTATCTAGATGGGATGTGATTGAGCGCATTGACTATCCAGAATTTGAATTTGTTATGTACGAATCAAAAAAAGTGTCTACTAAAACTGTTTTTTAATCGTAATTATTGATTAGTTTTGTGTATTTGATTTATCCTAAGGGAGTCTACAATAAAAAAATAATTTTTTTTAAGGGGGAGTGTAATGAAAAAAGGGGTAATTGCTTTAGGGATTCTATGGTTCACGTTATCTTCTCTATCTCTATCTGCTGCTTATATATATGATAAAGGTACGCCAGATTTTATGATACTTGGGGTTACCAAATGCGGTACTTCATCGTTATATAGTTATCTGGTTAAGCATCCAAAAATTCTGGGTGCAGTGAAAAAAGAATTGCATTTTTTTGATACTGGTCGTTTTGGCAAAGGTCTTGCTTCATATCGACAATTATTCCCCAAAAAAAATTCACGCGATGAACTTATTGGCGAAGGAACTCCGGGATATTTTTGGAAAAAACCATGCGCAAGAAGAATTTTTGAATATTGCCCAACCACAAAATTTATTGTGATTTTTAGAAATCCGGTCAAACGAGTGATATCTGAATATTTTAGATTAAAACGACGAGGCGAAGAGACGCTTGATTTTGATCAAGCAATTTTGCAACCAGGTATGCAAGGTCGTTATATAGGGGCGGGGCTTTATATTGAGCATCTTGAACGTTGGTTGTCGCTCTTTCCGCGAAAGCAATTTCTTGTGCTGATTTTGGAAGATATGGCCCAAAATCCAGAGCAAGAAGTAAATAAAGTTTTTAAGTTTCTTGGTCTTAAAGAGCGTAAGCTTGATTCATATGAGATAGTAAAGCAGGCAAAATACAATATGAAAAAAATTAAACCAGAAACTATCGAAGAGCTCAAGAATTTCTATGAGCCCTATAATAAAAGATTAGAAAAGTTTTTGGGTCGAAAACTGCCTTGGTAAAATAAAAGTATACTTACACAAAAAGCCCTGTTCTGGAGCCTCCAGAACAGGGCTTTTTTTATTGGATAAAAGGTGAAAAAATGGGGTTTTTTGAGATTTTTATACTTAAAGATAGGGTGACGTCTGCCTAAATTTCAAAATTATTTACTACTAGTCAATAAATATCGTAACATAATACTAGTAGAGTAATAGTTAGGTCAGAGCTTTAAGTAATTTTAAGCAAAAAAGGGAAAATAAGCTTAAAAGTAAAGCTCAAAAAGAAAGGACACTAATATGAAAAAGATATTAGCACTCGTAATCGTATCAATGTTCTCGTTGAATTGTATGGCGCGCAACATAGCGGTCAGAAATAATTCACCAGAGACTTTTATGGTAGAAGATTATTTTGGTGACGCTGTGACGGTAACATCAGATAACAGCGGTACATTAAACGCTAATCCAAGTGCAACGACTGTAATAGTAACAGATAATGCAAATAGGGTTAAACAAGTATCTATTGTTTCGAAAACAAGCATTACCATAAATGCTGATTATTCGATTACAACAAATTAAGCGAATTAATTAAAAGGTCATAACGCAAGCAGGGAGATTGGGATGAAAAAAATATTCGCGATCTTGATCATGTCCATATTCTCCTTAGCTTGTGTGGCCGAGAGTTACAAGTTTGGTAGGATATCGATTCAAAATAACGCGCCTAAACCCGTTAATGTGAGCGATTCCTATGGTCACATCGTGAGTGTAAGTCCAGAGCGAAGTGGAACGCTTGATATTTCGGTTCCGATTCTGACCGGCCAAACGTATATCCGAGTGCCAACTTCGTCTTCTCTTGTGACGGCAATAATAGTTACTGATAACGAAAATTGGATTAAGACGGTATATATTGTTCCGAAGCCGGACAGGGCTACCAGAATTACGATAACGAAAGATTATCGGGTTTTAACAGAGTAAGTGGGATGGGGAGTGAGATTGAAAATGAAAAAAATTATAGCAGTAATCGTTATAGCACTATGCTCTTTGAATTGTATGGCAGATAGTTACATGATTAACAGAATAACAATACAAAACAATTCGAGTAAGCCGCTTGATATAAGCGATTCTGCTGGTCACTCTGTTTCTGTAAGCCCTGATCGAAGTGGCTTGATTAATGTGAGTGTTCCGCAACCGCCGTTTCCTCCGCATATAGGTTTAACCATAAAAGCGGGCGATGCAAGTTGGAGTACGTTTTTAGAAGTTACTAACCAGACGAATAGACTTACTATAACGAGTGATTTTCAGGTGTTACATAATTAATAAGAAAAAGAAGAGAGATTTATTGTGATTTATTGTAATGAAGAAAAGTGTGAAGAGAAGTTAGTTAATAATTTAAAAATAAAGAAGGAGAGTTCCATGAAAAAAATAGTTGTAATAGCAATTGCGATGTTAGCATTATCTGCAAACTCTATGGCTCATGATGAAAATGATAGCGAAGAGCGCGAAGAGCGCGAAGAACATCATCATCATAAAGGGCATGTTGCTAGAGCCCTAGATCGTCATTTAGGTGATAACAAAGATAGTAGTGGAGAGACTCATAGAGGACATGTAGGTCGCCTTCTTCATGGTGATGATCGTGAAGGACATCATAGAGGACACGTTCAGCGTTTTCTTCATGGTGATGGTGATGAGGATCAAGATTAATAGCGTCGTGAATTATTTGGGAATGGTTCCCGCAGTGTTTTAAGAAAGTAAGAGAACTTATTGAGAAGGAGAATAGATATGAAGAAGATATTATTATTGGCAGCTGTAATGGCAGGAGTTTATGTTGGTTGTAAGGCAGAACTTTTTGGCAAACGCAGCGCTAATGTTACTATTATTAACGATTCGCATGATGCTGTTTATGCGAGCGGTAAACATGGTGGAGATATTACGATTCAAGCTGGAAAAGAAGGGACTGTAACGGTTAAGTTACATGAACCATCTCGACATGAAGCTTTTTTAAAAATAAGAGCATTTTCACCGCAGTCAACGGTATTAACTATAACAGGAAATGATATAGATACTCAAGATATAACCATTAAAGAAGGCGATGAAAAAAAAGATATTACGGTGAGCAGCAAGAGTGGAGGACATACAAAGAAACGTAAAAGAGATGAAAGCGAAGAGCGCGAAGAAGGCGAAAGATCAAATAAAAAGAACAAAAAAGAACGTCATGAGAAAGAAGAAGAAGAAGGCGAAGAAGAAGAAGACCAAGACTAATTATTGAGCTGAAGAGATCGGAAGGAGATTAAAATGAAAAAAGTATTAGCAATAGCAGCAATGATATCAATGATTTCGTTGGGTTGCGCTGGAGATCTTTTCGGACAATTTGTTCGGGTGACCATCGAGAATCTGTCGGGTATGGATATTAGGGTAAAAGGTGACAATGGTGGCGATATTACTATTGATAGTGAGCACAGTCACCCATGTAACTTCGGGATCATTGATTTTAAAACGACATTGACCATTAGTTCACTCAGTGAGAGTATGCGTCTTAATGAAACTGTAGAAATTACGGGTGATACCCCTCAACATCTTACGATCAATCCTGATTTGAAATATGAGCTTCGCGATGCAGGAGCTGGTAAAAAGAAAAAACGTCGAATACAACAAAATCCAAATAGAAGAAGAAGAACACATCTAGACTAAGATTAATAAGTACGTAAAAAAGAAAGCCGTATACGATATACGGCTTTCTTTTTTGTTTTTATGCTTGTGTATCGCAAATATACTGGTCAATAACTTCTTCAAGTACGGTCAGTGGTGCTGACCCTAACGTCAGTACGGCGTTATGAAATTCCCGAATATCAAATTTATAACCAAGCGCTTTTTTGGCCCGTGCTCGTAATTCAAGCATTTTTAACTGTCCAATTTTATACGAACATGCCTGACCCGGTAATACAAAATATCGTTCGATTTCGGTGACAACAGAATTTCTATCAAATCCTGTCGCATTATACATGTAATCGATAGCCTGTTCTCGCGTCCAGCGCTTTTTATGAATTCCGGTATCGACAACCAGTCGCACGGCGCGCAACAGTTCATCACGTAAGTGACCTAATTTCGAAAATGACGAAGAATAAAAGTTCTGTTCATAGGCAAGTTTTTCTACATACAAAGCCCAGCCTTCGATATACGCATTAAATTCGTCAGGGCGAGAGACTCGGCGAAGAACAGGGAGTTTTGACTCAACTTGCAGCGCGATTTGAAAATGATGTCCGGGTTCGGCTTCGTGAATCGTCAGCGTTTCCATACCATAGGTTGGCACTTCTTTCATGCTGCGCAAGTTGGCAAAAAATTTGCCAGGGCGAGACCCATCAAGGCTTGGTCCCAAATAATACGCAGCAGGCATCCCTTCTTCTTCATGTTTTGGGACTGGAACTATTTCTACTTGAGAGCTTGGTTTAAGGTCAAATAATGGGTAAAGTTCTTGGCGACATCGTTCTAAAATAGCACGAAACTCGTTTAAACATTGTTCACGCCCTACGGGAGTATCGGGAAAGTAAAATCGAGCGTCATGTGCAACGTCTTGAACAAGTTGGCCAACCGGCTTATTCGCGTCAACAAAACCTTCTTGTGCTAAAATAGCACGCATCTGGTTTTGAATACTTGCAACTTCGTGTAACCCGAGTTCATGAATCTGGTCGGCAGTTAATCGTGTTGTCGTATGACGTTCAAGTAAGTAGGCATAAAATGCATCGCCATTAGGCAATGCCCACACGCCATGATTGGTGGTTACCTGGGGTTGTAATGCTTTAAAATAATCTAATAATTTTTGAAACGCAGGGTATACATGTGTCCCAATAATATTTTCTGTTTGTTCTAATATTTGATTACTCTGTGCTGGATCGATTGTTTTTACGTGGCCCGCAAGATGAGTATATAAAATATGTTCGGTTGTTTTCGCTGGTAATAACGACTGGATAATATTAATAACTTTTTCTAGAGCGCATGCTGGTATGACAATACCCAAATTTTTCTGGTGTTCTAGTAATATTATTGTCTGATCGATTTGTTCTGGAATTTTTTGCAGGCGTGTTATGTATAGTGCTGTATCTTGTATTGTTTCGAGTTTGTGAAAGAGCGTAAAGACTGACGTTAAATCAAACAAAATCCCACCCATCTGTGAAATTTTGTAATCATGAAATACAAAATCTTGTCCAGCAAGCGTATGTTTTTGCACCCAGCGTAATACTTTTAAAGAATTTTTTTGCTCTGGAGATAAATTGCCCCAGGTATCAAGCGCTAATTTTTGAAAACAAGCTTTTTGATCTTCAAAATTTTGTACTAAACTTTCGGGCGAGACATCGGCAAGAAAAGCATTATGTTCACGGATACCGATCGATTCAAAAAGCCCAAGTTCACTTAATGCTTGAGGGTTTCGTGCGACGAGCGTGACAAAAATCTCATCAAAATATGTATCCAGAGCATGTCGATTAGTTTTGTGTGAGTCTATAATGGTTTCTGGCTTATTTGCTTGTAGTGCAGCAATAATAGTTTTTGCGTGTTCTTTATTGTTATTTGCAACATGAAGAAATGCTTGCCAATACAGGTGCGCATGTGGTTTATGAGCAAAGACGTTTTTTGTGCGTGTTGGTATATCTTGTTTGCTAGGCTGTGTGTTTGATACTGGCTGTATCATGCTGGTCTCCAATAAGAGTGTTATTAAAACAATAATAAAAAATCTCATGCAAACTCTCTTAATATAAATAATTTGGTAGTTTTACCATCACGCCACAATATCCGCCTTCAAAATCACTTAAACTATCGCTAATTGAGCCGACGATATCATATTTTTTGCTCAGTTCTTGGCGAATTTGCAACTTCCAAGCAGCATGTGAGACATGTTGTTCCAAGAGTTCAGTTGGCAAAAGAAAAAGTTCGTCATAAGTATAACCATATGCAGCAAGATTTTCTTGAGTTGCTTGTAAATGTGTATCGCGGCGGGAGGTAAGAAAAATTATTTTATAACGAAGCTTTTTGAGTTCCAGAAAAAAATCTCGTGTTGGCAGAATTGGGGTACATGCTTTTTTTAAGCGAAAATCGCAATAATCATCGGTTGTCCATTCAAAGTTTTTTTGTTTAAAAAGCTGGTAGTCAGACAAAACAGTCTCGTCGATATCAAAAACAATAGCAGATTTTGCGGTAACTTTATGGGTTTTAAAATGTTTTTCTAAAGCAGTTTGGCAAATAGTGCGCACTTCTTTTTCATAGACTGATTCTTGATTTGGTTTTTGTGCTTCGTAATATGCTTGAATTGTATTTTTTATGTTCTTGAGCTGTTCCGGGCTTTTTGCGAACTGCTTTTTGGCATCTTTTAATGACATAAGAGATTGCGCGGGTGTGCGCGATGTTACAGAAAAAACAGGGCTTATATTTGCTGAAAAAACAAGTGCGACGGTGAATATTTGTACGATGTTCATTACTTTTTTCTCCCTAGTATTAAAAGTATTAAAAAAACTATAAAACTTGTTATTCGTATCAGGATAGTTATTTTTTCAGAAAATCACAAAATTATGGGGTTTTTATGAAAAAATCCCATTTGAAATTAATTATTTATTCTGGTATAATCTTTAAATACAGGCTTTTTATAGGTTAAAAATAGATTTTTAGTATGTTTTTATGGAGGTTTTTATGGTGAGATATGTCAAATATTTAGTGTTTGTTTTTTTGATGTCCGGAATGGCGATGCATGATATGTACGCCATGAAAAAGACAAGCGTGGTAACAACAATAAGAGTAGCAACAGAAAATAAGCATGTAGTAGCAAATGGAACCGAGCTTAAGCTGCCGTCCATACAAGATGTAGGCAAAGAGGTGTATAAATTAGTACAACAATTAAGCACACAATCTACACCTGATAAATCGTCTTTTTTATTACTTCTGAATGCAACAAAAAAAGGTGATCTAGCAGCAGTCAATGCAATTCTTAACGCTGTACATACAGCAATCGAAAATAAAGATAGTCGTAAGCGTGCTATACAAGTTTTTGCACAATTTCTCCGTGCGCGCAGTGAAGACAAAAAAACAGTGTTACATCATGCTGCAATACACGGTAATCCTGAGATGGCTCGAACACTTATCCAAGCTTATAAAAAATTTGCGAAGTGCGAATATGCACATAAAGATAAAGCTTTCAGAGCTCAACAATGCGAAAACTTCGTTAATGCTTGTGATAATCAACAAAGAACCCCTTTACATTATGCAGCTGAAGGGGCCCATCTTGATGTTGTTAAAGTTCTTGCTCAGTACAAAGCTGATGTAAATGCACGAGATAAGTCTGCATCTACGCCCCTCAATGTGATTATTGCTGCAGTGGTCGATAAAGAATCTGTGCTCGCTGATAACGCTGTTAAAGCGACGATAGAGTATTTTATTATTATATTGGGTGTAAAGGCAGATAAAGACATGGTCTGTGGTGAACCAGTTTTTGATTATTACAATGGGTATATTACTTCTAGTCATGTTCGTTTTTGTAAAGAAATCGTAGAAAATGCTCTTGAACAAAGAGAAAAAGCTTTAAAAGCAAAAGCAGAAAAAGCTAAAGTTTAAAAAAGAAATATCTTTTTATAAAAACATAAAACCGTCGTATAACTACGACGGTTTTATGTTTTACATATCGAGACCCAGCCTACGCCCTACGTGCCCTAAAACGGCATGCAAGACAAGTTTGTGATTGTTATAAGCACCTGATACAATAGCTTTTGAATCCCGTTCGTATGGTTCGACAAGCTCACCACGAACGGCTTTTTTTAGGCGCTCGCCCTGAGCTTGTCGAAGGGTGCGAGCAGAGTTTCAATCATAAAGGGCGCTTCTATGATAATAAAACGGACAATAAAACGGATCATAAAACGTTTAGTATGTCTTATCATGCTTATCGTAATCACGCACAAAGCTTCAGGATCGATGGTTAATATCAAGAATATGACGCTGGCTAAAGTCGGTGCCAGTTTAGATATTATTGGCTATCCAGACCCTCAAATAATCGTCAATAAAAATTCTGAAACTAAGATAGATATTGGGAATTTTTTCATGCGTGGCATAACTATCGGGGTATATTTAGGTGACTATTATTTTGACAATATTATGTTTGAATCTTTATCTCAGACGCTCGGTTTGGGTGATATAACGTATTATATTTTTATGAAAGCTGAAAACCTGGGTCGAACCACTATGTTTGGTGAATATATTTTTGGGCTTACGTTTTATCTCATGAGAAGTCCGAAATTTTTATATTCAGGTGGGATCATGCATCAAAGTAGGGTGATTAAAGTTAAAACAAGTGACCTTAACACGCTCTATCCCGTTACGTTAGATAATGCGTCTAACCCTCAATTGGTTTGTACTGTTCTGAATTAATTTTTACAAAAAACTATGGGAGCTTTTATTCATAAAAGCTCCCATAGTTTTTGTGTTATCGATTTAAAAACAAATAAATTTCTGAAATTTCGTACGTGTCACCATCTTCTTGTATATCATATGCTTCAGAAATTTTCCCATCGCTCATAAGATACACACGATCCTGAATTTTTCTTACAAAGTCCATATCTTGGCTTGCAAGAACAATCGTTATTCCTGCGTTACATAGTTGTTTAAGTAGTGTGATAAGAATTTGAGTATTTTCTGGGTCCAATGCAGAAGTGGGTTCATCGAGTAGTAATATTTTAGGTCCCAGAGCAAGCGCGCGAGCAATGGCAACCCTTTGCTGCTGCCCACCAGAAAGTTGTGATGGGTATGATGCTTGATAAGCGCTCATATCAAACTGATCGAGTACTTCAAGTGCGCGTTTTTGTGCTACTTGCTTGGTTAGTTTTTGAGTAACTATCAGGGGCTGCATGCAGTTTTCCAGCACCGTAAGATGAGCAAACAAATTAAAATCTTGAAAGACAAAACCGAGTAATTGTGCTCGTTCTGGTACCAAAAGTTCTAACAGATTTTTTTCTTGCAGCATAATCGACCCGTCTGAGATAGCTTGTAACTGTGCGATACAACGTAATAATGTCGTCTTGCCCGAACCACTTTTACCAATAAGAGCAGTAATACGTTCAGGTAAAATTTTACACGAGATATTCTCAAGTATCGGTCTTCCCGAAACAAGATTGAGCACAGAGCTTGTTATTTTTTTGATCGTAATCATGAGCATAACCTCTTTTCGATGCTCCCAGAAACGGTAGTAAGTATCGACGACATGATCAAATAAATCATAGCGATCGTTAGATACATGGTTAACGGGTTCATTTCGCGTGCAATAATATTTTTTGCAGCGTTGGTAAGTTCTAAAACCCCAATGGTCGAGATCACCGACGTTGTTTTTAATAATTGGTCGCATTCGCCGGTCAGCGCAGGCAAAACAGCACGAATTGTTTGTGGGATAATAATATATCTAATCGTATCAAACGTCGTGTATCCAAGAACCATTGCAGCTTCCCATTGTCCACGTGGGATTGTATTAATACCAGCGCGTACAATTTGGCTGACATACGCAGCAGAACATAACCCAAGAGAAAAAATAGCTGTAGTACTTGCTGAGATGTTAATCCCAATAAGATCTGGCAGCACAAAATAGGCAATAAGTAATTGCACATAAAACGGGATACCACGTAACAAAAACGTAATACCATCAAGAACGTTTGTAAGCCCATATAGTGTTAAGCGTCTACTACGAAAAATTCCCCATAATGTTCCGATCGTTAACGAAATAGATAACGCGCCAAGCCAGATCTCTACCGTTTTTGCAGCCCCCTGCATAAGCAGGGGACCTGAATTTACTATATCAGTAATTGGGTTTGTCATAATCTTATCTTTCTTTATCTCGTATGGGTCTCTTCGACTGCCGTTCGTCCCGATGGAGCGAGCTTTGCGAGCGAGTAGAGGGAAGCGAACGGCGCTCAGTTAAAGAGTATCGAACCATTCGAGGGGTTATAGATTCCATTTTTTTTCAAGTTTTGTCAGCGTGCCATCTTGTTTTATATCCTCAATAATCTTGGATATAACAGAACGTAGTTCTGTATTATTTTTCTTGAGTGCAATCCCCATCCCAAAAACCTGAAATTCTTTGGGTAATGGGATATCGAGTAGCCTCATTTCTGGATTTTGTTTTTGAAGTCGTGCGGCAACACGAGGCTCTAAAATCATAGCAAGAGATTTCCCGTATTTTAGATCAAGTATCATATCAATAACAGAACTTAAGGGCTTTTTGGTTATGAAATCAAACTGATTCAAAAACTTTTCTTGAGCAGAACCCGGTTCGGCACATACTGTACAGTTTGTTATCGTGCGCAAGTCTTGAAGAGTTTTAATATTTTCTGGGATCGTATTCCAAAAAACAAGCGTAAAATTTTTTACATCTTGTCCGGTGTACTGAATCATTGAAAGTTTTGCAACACGTTCCTGGGTGATATCAAGCCCCGAAAAGAGTGCATCGACTTTATTTTGATCAAGTGCTACAAAGCATGAAGCTAACGAACCTAAATCTTGAATTTCAAGCTTTTTTCCCATACGTTGAGCAATTTCTTGCGCAACATCGACATCAAAGCCTTCAAATTCACCCTGGGTGTTAATGGTCATAAACGGCGCCCAACCGCTCATCATACCTACGGTAAATGTGTCATCCGGTTTTTTTGTTTGACGTATTGTAATACAAATACCTGCTAAAACAAGCGCTGTAACAGTACTAATTATAAGATTTCTAACGTTTGGATTCTTCATGATAATTCCTAACTGATTAAATAAAAAAATAAAATATAATACGGCGCACCCTTCGAGACGCTTCGCTCTTGCGAGCTTCGCTCATCAGGGCGAGCGCCGACGCAGAACATTCCTGAAAAGGCGCTCACCCTGAGGAACGAGTCCATGAAATGGACGAGTGTCTCGAATGGGTCGCCTTTTCAAAAAATTAGATTATGCGCACAAACAACAGACCAAAACGCGTGACGCGCTGGCTTGTAGTAAAAAAATAAAAATAATAAAAAGAGATTATTGAGAGATATGATGGGGATGATGATGAGAATGGGAAAGAATGGTGCTTGAAACACCGAGAGAAATAGTTTTTAATGAAATAGAATTAGAAAGTATTGTACTCAATGGTACTGAGCTTGCGATATCGTCTTCTGACACGATAAAAAATCGTTTCATATCGTCCCTTTCAGGATATATATGGGTTAAACAAATAATCTATTCACACAATAGATTATCTTCGTAGAATATCACAGGCTCAGACAAAGTCAATAACTAATTTCAATTATAAACTTATTTTTTATAAAAATACTAAAAAAATAAGTTTTTTCTCGAGAAACTCACTTATTTTAAACGTCTGATATACTCTGAGCCCATGTGAAAATCAGTATTTTTTTATTTTTTACTAGGTGATATTATGAACGTCAAAAGTATGGATATGGCTTGGATTTCAGTAAAAGATCCAAAAAAAGCAAAAGAATTTTTTCGTGATATTTTGGGCTTACAGCTCAGAAGCGAAGCCGAAGAATATGGCTGGATGGAATTTGTTGGTAAAGATGGTGGTGCAGCCCTTGGTGTTGGCAAAGAATGCCCAGATACATCTGATGTTAAGGCTGGACAAAACTCTGTCATGACCATGACCGTTGATGATATTGAAGCTTTCAAGAAATATCTTGAAAGCAAAGGCGTGAAATTTTTTGGCGATATTATAGAAGTGCCGGGACATGTAAAAATGGCGCTTTTTGCTGATAACGATGGCAATAAATTCCAGATCGTGCAAGTTTTGGACGGGCACAAGTAAAAGATATGGGGTTTAACAAGTTAGCTTTGCCTGGATCCCCGGTCAAGCCGGGGATGACGTGTAGAGAACTTTCTTATTTGTGTGAACATGATGTTTAATAAAAAAGCCCTCGGAATTTCCGAGGGCTTTTTTATTTGCTTATTTTTATCAAAATTATTTTATGTGCTCGATTTTATATCCACACTCTTTATTTGGACAGCTCAAAAGCTCACCGCCGGTTGCTTTGTCTTTAAGCACCAATAAATATGGTGATTTACATTGTGGACATGGGGTCTCTTGGACAGCACCAAAGATCGAGAAGTTACACTTCGGATAGTTTGAGCATCCCCAGAAAGAACCGCCTTTCCAGCGACGTTTAACTAATTTACCGCCATCTGTTGGGCATGGCATCTTTAAGCCTTCTTGGTGTATGTACTTACACTCTGGGTATCCAGGGCAGGCTAAGAATTTACCAAAGCGACCCATTTTTTGTACAAGATTTTTACCACAGTTTGGACACTTCAGTTCAGAGGCGTCTTGACCGGTAGATGTAGTTATTTTTGCCGTATCAAGTGAAATCTTACCGTTTTCGTCGCGTACAAAATTTGACGTAAACTTACACTCAGGAAATTTTGAGCACCCAATAAATTCGCCCGCTTTGCTGAAGCGAATAACCAGTGGGTTTTTACATTCAGGACATTTTAGATCAGTTTCGACTGATCGTCTGCTTTCTTCTTTGCCACCAAATGCGACAAGATCTTTTTTAAATTTTGTATAAAACTTATTAAGCACTTTATCGCGTTGCTCTTCGCCGTGCGCAATTTTATCTAAATCTTCTTCCATATGGGCAGTAAACGTGACGTCCATAATATC
>Ga0207111_10152_pt1 | contig 18556 bp, 19 predicted proteins | sample Alteio_BWMinHeat_71_FD_153577 | JGI IMG/M metagenome (GOLD analysis project Ga0207111, IMG submission 153577) | Enriched cells from forest soil in Barre Woods Harvard Forest LTER site, Petersham, Massachusetts, United States -... | ecosystem: Environmental > Terrestrial > Soil > Temperate forest >... | reverse complement strand
CGCATGAGATGTGTCTCTAAAACGGCCTTTTTCTAAGCACAATCTGATCTCCGACAATAAATTCTGAATTTTTTCAGGTCGCTTCACGCCATGCCCAAAACTAAGATTGAGTGAAAATTGTAACTCAGTAACAAATTTTATACAAGGACTTAATGAGACAAGGAAAGGGGGATGGGTTCGAATTCTTGGCGATGGGAGGCCAGGGTAACCAAGGATTCTCGATGGAGTTCGGGAAGTTCCCACCCAAGGTCGACTTCGACGGCGATGGAGACTTTACCCTGATAAACGTCTAGATTGACGAGCCTTGTGAAGGGATCGGTGCGGAAAATGAAGGGGCGGAGGTGGTCGAAGGAAAGGGTTCTGTTGGGGAAGCAGCAGCAATAACTGGCTCGAACATAGCCTCTATCGACAATTTTGAGAGTATCTAATTGGATAGTCTTTTGGACTTGAAAACGGATCCATTCTTCTTTTAGGAGAGCTCTATCGGTGTTCAATGAAGGATCGATAACGTAATCTCCTACCGTGAGAGCCTCATGATAATCCCACAACTTTTCTCTAGGTTGATAAAGATAGGGGATGATCGAAAAGATCTTTCCCAGATATTTCTTAGGCGTGCCTCCCAAGATGACCATATCGCGAGCGACCTTTAAGCGGTCCCCGCATCCCTTGAGGCTATTGGACCAGGGAATCAGATCGGTCTTCGTTGCCAAACCTTGTACGCGGGCATCGACTTCTTCTTTCGATCTCGGCGCCCCTTTTGCAATAGCATTGTATTGCGCTGCAGCCTCTGGCGTTAAATAGAAATGGCCGGCTCGCTCCATCGATAAATCGAGTTCTTGCTCCGTGCACATGTTGTAAACAGGCATAGCGCCTCTACCGGGCACACTCGTGCATACAGGAATAGTTCGAGATGTCATAGATTAAAGAAAATTAGATGCCCAGAATAGGACTCGAACCTACATACCTTGCGGCACCAGAACCTAAATCTGGCGTGTCTACCAATTTCACCATCTGGGCAAAAGAGTAAAAAGATAGTAGGGTTTTATGGCTTTTCTTGGAACCAAAAAACCCCTAAGATGTTTTTTTAGATCTCAACCTTTTTATACATAGTGTCGGAAGCCGAATCAATAGCTTCTTGGTTCTGGATGTCGTAGAGGGTGATGGAGAAGCGGTAGTGCTCCATGTCATAGCGCTTCTGACGCGTTGTAGCCTTCGTGATCCGGATCTTAGCTAAGAAATTAGGCGCTGTCGCTTGTCCCACCTGCGGCCTACCTTCTTGGCGGTACTTGGGATCGAGCCCTGCTTTGGCGACAAGGCTGTCGAGCTCGTTTTCATCTTTCGCATCGCCGACCGTAATCGTGAACCTTCCATCATTGACGGCCACCTCTTCGATGATGTCGCGGATCATGTCGGTGGAGATGTATTGGTCGGTCCGGTTGTCCACCTCGGTGATGACGATGCGGGCCTTGCCCTTAGTGCCGATGTCGCTTTTCGCGACGTTCCACCACTTCTGCATCAAGATGTCGGTCACTTTTGCCGTCTGGATAGCAATGTCGGTCGCCCCATACTTCCAATCGAGGCATGTTTCCTTAACATGGCCGGGGGTGACATCTTCGGCCGTGCGGATGTTGCGCCCGCACGAAGCTAAAGCTGCAGCGGCGAGCACGGTTATTGGTATTGCGTATTTCATGATTATTCTCCTTTAAGATTGAAAATTTGATGGACGCGAAGATCCCCTTCTTTGAGCGTCATTTTGACACCCTCGACATCGTAGGTCCCTGGGGGAAGGTCGACTCGCGTCAGGTAGATCGCATGGGGAAGGGTCTTCCACATACGGATATCGGCTTCTGTTGCTAGGTTGGCAACTAGAGTAAAAAGATCGGCGATATCGCCGGCAAGAGGGTGCTTATCCCGGACGACTCCCACAGCGGCGCGCCGGATGAGTTGGCGTGCGGCCGCTTGAGCAGCGATCGCAGGGATCTCGTCATCGAGTTCCCGTTTGGCGAGGGTAAAGAGATCCTCGATTTTTTCGGTGCGGTAGGTTTCGCTGCCAATCCCTACGAAGCGGGGTTCTTTCTCATGACGTCCTTTAGGAAATGCAGGTAGTGAGATCCCACTCAAACTCGATATCGCGGGCGGGATATTCATGCCCGAAAGAAGGATCTCCACGGCAGCGGCGCTAACAATGCTGGCGGGGGCAACGATGCTCTTCTTTTCGGGAATCAAACCTTGATGGACGATGAAGAGAACCGTCGCATTAGAATTCTTCTTTCTTCCGATGTCTTTCTTAATGAAATCTAAATGGCAAACGTCATAAGCTCGCTGATAAAAAAGGGCAGCTTGGGAGTAGTCTCTTTGCCGCTCAAGATGCAGCGCCATCAGGTAGGCGAGAAGGGGAGAGTAAATCCTTTTGCCCTCTTCTTCATTGCTTAAATCCTCTACTGCAAGAGCCTGCTTCAAGAAGACGAATGCGTCTTCGGTTTTGGCCAGATCATAGCAAGCGAAGGCTGCATAGATCCTAGCGAAAATCGATTCGGATCGTTTGGCAATGTAAGGAGTGCGTTTGTCATCGATGAGAAGCTGGGCCGCTTTTTCATGTGCGAGAGTCTTGCGATAAAAATCGATCGCATCGATCGCCTCGCGCAAATCGGCAAAGCTCCCTTCGGCATCGCCTTGGGCAAGGCGGATCACGCCGCGGTCAAGCAAGAGTCGGGCCGCATCGGAGTTGCGCGTATACTCCCCGATGGGAAAGCTCTTCTCGTCGACAGCAGTGAGATCGCCGCTGCGGAAGCTCTCCACTTGACTGTCGCAACGCGACACGCGGCCTGCGCAGCTTGAAAGAAGAAAAAGTAGAACTAGACAATAGTAAACCATAAGCGTGAAGATTTTAGCGCGCTTATGTTTAAAGCTAAAATTAAATAAAAAATATAAATATAGGTAATAATACTAATTGTTATTGATTTATAATTATTAATAATTAACAATTGCCGATTAATTTATTTGGAGAAATTGTGGCAGCGGCTAGTGGTTCAGCATTAACAAGGTGCCTTGGCAGCCCTCCTGCGCGATTGCCGCCGATCGCTGCACCCAAGAAAATACCGATAGTCTTTGTAGTCCCCGAAGGGGTCAAACAGGCCTTCAATAGCCTTCCCAAGAAGCTCTCCGATCAAAAGATTCTAGCACTCTACACAGCGTTTCAAAAGCGAGTAAAAGAAATTACAGAGCCTACCGTCGATCATTACTGGACCACCGGATTAGCAAGATCAATCATCTATGCGCCAGACGGCTTGGCTTACGCCCTTATGAATCGGGTACCCCACCATGATCAAGCGATCGATGTGGGTGGTTTTAAAGAGGTTTGGCATGCGGTAGGTCTTCATGATGGGAAGCGCTATGCTATCGGGATCTGCGATATCGCCAAAGCTGCTCTGAAAAAAAAGGACCATTCAGAAGATTACCTGCGTGGCGAACTGGCGCATGAAGCGCAGATGGCCCAAAAAATGTCCAGCATTCCAGGCTGCGTTGAAACTCCTGTCGCCTTCGAAAATGAAGGTTTTTACTACTTCGTGATGAATTACTGTCCTAGCTCGCTCCACCGCTTGGAAAAGAATCTCATTGCCGGGAAGATGACCGTGCCTCTTGAATTACGGGTTCGCTTATGCCGAGAGATCGCCGAAGCTCTTCTTCATCTGCACGATCGAGAAATCATCCATCGCGATGTCAAAGGTCGCAATGTTCTCGTCAATGATGAGGGAGGTCCCGTTTTATGCGACTTCGGATATGCAACATTCGTTACCGACGATAGCACATTTGGTATGAGGCTACATGCAGGCACGGTCCAATACCGCGCTCCCGAGATCCACCGTCACGAGCGTCCGACATACAAGTCAGACGTTTGGTCTGCGGGAATTATTTTCTTCCATCTTCTCCTACTTTACCGCCTTCCCTGGGAAAATTTTAAAGACATCAAATCGGTAAAGAATGGGATACCCCACGATGATAGTTGGAAGGCTCCTGTTCAATTTGCCCTTCCCAGTGCGCTTCCGGCGCAAGGAGACGAGATCAAGAAACTCCTCTCCGAGATGGTCTGCGTCAGTGTAAAAAACCGCCTCACGATGCTTCAGACATGTAAACGACTAAAAGCAATTGAAGAAGCCCTTAAGACACCCCAATTGCACCGAAAACCAGGTAAGCTCGAACCCTTGCAAAAAAATACCGAAATGAAGCAGCCTACTAGGGATTTTTTGGAGGTTAAAGCCCATGGCGCTGCAAGTCAAGATTACTCAAAGTCCAAGCCATCCTACACAAGCGGTGCCGTCAGTAGCATCAGCTCCAAGGTATGAGGCTCCTGCCCCTCTGAAAGCAGCCTTCCATAGCATTCCAAATGCCAAAAATAAGAGCCCTACACAAGCTGAAATAGATGGCATGTACACCACTTTCCGCACCCGTGCTGAAAAAGTCGACGTCCCAACTTTCCTCGATTGCCATGTCACAGGTGCCGCTCGGTCGATGATCGGTGCTCCGGGAGGATTCGGCTGCGCTGTGATGTGCCGGACAAGCCGCGGGGATATTCCTATTAATAGAGGCCTCTTCAAGCGAGTTTGGCGAGGCGTGCGCATTCCGGATGGCAAACATTGCGCTGTCGGAATCTGCAACATCGCGGAAACAGCAAGCAAGACATCCATTCCACAAGAGCATGTACGAGAGCTTTTACGCCGCGAAGCCACTTTCATACGCAAAGCTCAGGTAGTGCCAGGAGTTGTCAATACCCCTATTTCTTTCGAATATGGTGGGGTTTATTACTTCGTAATGGATTATTGTAAAGATGGAGAGCTTTTCACCCTTATTGAAGACTTACGCACAGGCGAAAGGCCCCCTCTTCCACTTGCCACCACGGTAGCGATGTCCATTAAAATGTTGCAGACGGTAACCGGCGTCCATCGGCTCCAAATCATCCACCGCGATTTAAAACCTGAGAATTTCTTTCTTATTGGCCTAGAGCCATATCTCGGAGATTTCGGCTTAGCCACCTATTCCGATGACCAAGGGAGTTTTGGAGTAAAGAGGCCTTCGGGTACGGCTGAGCAATTAGCCCCGGAGATTTTGAGTGGTGCAGCAGCTAGTGAAAAGACAGATATGTGGTCTTTAGGCGTAACCCTATTTACCCTGCTCACTGGCGAATTACTTCCCCAGCAACTGGCAAACCAACATGATGGGATCGTACTTGCGTCAATCCCTCGAGATAAGAATTGGCACCCCAAAATTGAAGTGCCATTTGTTAGGCAAAATCGAGAGCTTACGACTCTGCTGAGCAAAGTACTCGAAGTCGACCCCAAAAAACGGATCTCGGCCTTCAATGCATTGAATAGAATGCGTTCGATCGCAGTAGCTTTGAAGCGCCCCGATAAACCACATACCCAGGCCGTCCTCCCTTCACAACTCGTCCCCTTAAGAGCCAAGAGGCTTACAAGACCCGCCTCTGCTTTTTTGCCAAGCGCTGCCAAACAGAAGGCTCAAAAGGCACCTGTTTCAGCAAGGCCAACAAAAAGCCCGCCTTCTAAAGCGGTATAAAATTTTAATTATTTCCCTGGATTTATGCGTAGATGTTAACTACAATTATCTCACTTAATTAGAGATAATATGACATCTACGGTTTATTTTACCCCAGATATGCTCAATTCTTATGAGCGGACGATGGACTTTCTCAAGGGTAAAGAGGCGAACAAGACTCTTGTGCGGCAGGTCGTGGCAGCAAGCAAGATTCCTCATGCCAACTGGCTAGGAAGATGGCAGGTGATCCCAAGGTTAGCCCTCGTTCCTTTCTTTGGCGCCTATGCAATCTTTGTCCAGGCCATTGCGAACATTCTTTACTATTCGGGCTTCAAAAGAGCGGGACTTACGCTGGACATCCATGCACATCTTTTCGAATTTGACAATTCGATCATCGGATACCTTTGGTATGGGAAGGATTTCCTCGCCCTTAGCTACAGCAGCTATTCGACCTCGTCTGTCGACCTGTACATGATGCCCGAAATGATATCAGATGAGATCCCCAACCATAGGCTCCGCGATTCCACGTTCTGGGACCACAACCTCAAGCTGCAGTTCCATCAGAATATAGGATGCTGCCGAGGTCAGGTACTTTGGTTTCTAAGGGCATATTCTCTAACTCGCCATCTCATTGACAATCCTAGAGCCCATATTCAAGCCATTGGCTCGCTCTTTTCCCACGGTGCGGACCCGCGTCCTTCCTTGATTCATAAATTGAGACTAAAAGAAGAAGCCCTCGAATTTAAGGTCGGGCAAATGATTTCCGTTCCTACACAAGAAACATTGGTTGATACCCTCAAGAATCTTAAGGAGGGAACTTACTTACTCTACGTCCCGGGCCATGCATTGGCCTATATCGTTACAGAACAAGGGGAGCGATTTCTATTCGATCCTAATGACGGGACCAAGGCGATCGTAAACGAAGATAGCTGGCACACGCTTACCCATGAAATCGGCCTCTATCAGCAAGGCAAAGCTCAAGCCGAAAAAGAAGGTCGAGCCTTTTACGAAAATTACAAATTCGATTCATTCGTTAAAATCTTTGAACTCACATTTATAGATTAAATTTTTTATTATATTTATTTTTAAAACATAATTTGTTATAATTGAAAATTATGACTACTTTAACCATCACCAAGCGACCCACACTCGCGGCTCTTCTTCAGAGCCCGGATGCCGAAAAGGAGAAGAGAGTCCGAGAATTGCGCAAGCTGAAGCAAAGCATGACTCAAGCAGGTGCCAAACCTGTCTCTGTAACCTTTCCCAAACTCCACTGCGTCGTACCCAAACCTGTAACAACCGCTTTCCAACGATTTTCCAATCATCATAGTGTTTGCAAAAAAGATCTCGAGGGGATTCATAACTGCTTTCTATCTCGGGTCCAACCGATAAGTAAGCCAACCATTTACCACTATACAGTGACGCGCGCTGCAAGAACTATCTTGCGGGCGCCCGGCGGCCTTGCCATTGCCCTTATCAATAGACCATCTCTCGGTGATAGAGAGATCAATAATGGGGGTTTTAAAATTTTACATCCCGGTGTGGGATGGCCAGACGGGGGCCTCTACGCCGTAGGAATATGCGATGTGGCAAGCATCGCGCTGAAAAAAAAGAAAAAGCCGGAAATCATTAGGGCGCTCTTGCAAAGAGAAGTCACCATCTCAAAAGAGATCCAAGGCATTGCAGGAATTGTCCCCATGCCGGCAGCTTTCGAAAGCAATGGCAATTTTTATTTCGTCATGAAATTTTGCCCGGGCGGAGATCTTTTTCAATTAGAACGAGACCTCCTCTTCAAGACAAAGCACTATTCATTGCTACAAAGAGTCACGGTTGCTCGTGAAATTTTGCAGCCCGTTGCCGAGTTACATAAGCAAAAAATCATCTACCGAGATTTAAAGCCTGAGAACGTTCTCTTAGACGAAGAGGGGCATGTACTCCTATGTGATTTCGGTCTTTCTACCCACGATGACGATCAAGGACCGCTCGGAATACGCAATGTTTCTGGAACCCCTTCATACCTAGCCCCTGAGGTTGTAAGAGGGGAGGCGTCAACACACAAGGTCGATTCTTGGGCAGCCGGCATGGTTTTCATCCATCTCTTCGCCGGACAATGGATGCATTGGGAAAGTGATAAACTCACCTCGGCCCAAAAACGAGAGGAAATTCCTCAGGATGAAGCCTGGGAAGTTCCCGATTTAGAAATCGATGAGGAAATCCATGATCTCATCAAAAACCTCATGAAGGTCAATCCTAAAGATCGTCTCTCCATCTTAGAAGCCCTCGAGCGCCTCCTAAAAATAGAAGGCAGACTAAAGTCTGCCGGAGTAAGCCCCAGAGTTTCCGAGGCCTGAGAATTGCATTGTAGCGTAGGCTTTAGCCTGCGCTCGTTTCAACAGGCTTTAGCCTGTTGCAAAAAAAACGGCAGGTTAAAACCTGCCGAAACAAGCGCAGACTAAAGTCTACGCTACATTGCAATTACTAGACTTTTTTAATTATTCGTCGTCGCCGAGTAGCATGCTGCGCGAGGTGAAGGTACCTGTAAAGGAAAGAAGTGTATCTGTCTTTCTGCTTCTTTGTTGCACTTCAACAGCTTCGCCGCTTCCGAACATATCATCAGCATCCGTTTCCTGATACCCCTTCCCGGCAGTTACCAAATTCACTTCCATTTGCGCAGCTTTAGCAGCTACTTCAGTAGCTCTTTTATCGATTTCGGAAGGTTGTTCTCTATGTTCTACCTCTGGCATCGATACTTGTACTGGAGCTTGCGGTATACCTACAGGTTTCAGCGAAATCGTCCGCTCACGCATATCGCGTTGATCTTGAACGGGCTTTTGATCACAGCAGCCGCTATTTAAACAACATTTCACAGCTTTGACACTACCGTAACATAAAATTGTGCATCCAGCTCCAATTGCTGATGCAACTAAACATTCTACACATCCTGACATAATTATATTCTCCGAGTTTTTTGGTTTTATTATTGTTTAATATTCTTTAACTTCTCTTTTCATGTTTGGCACAGAAAAAGGCGCCGTATTCTGACAGTGTGGGAAGCGCGGTTTGACTTGGCATGCTGCAAGAGAAGGTTCTCAGCGGGGTTCCGGGTCTGCCGTTTTGATCGGCTTGTTGAAATCCTTCGCCTGAGTATTCTTGCTGGACCTCTAAAGCCTTCATCGCTTCGGCTTCCGCTTTGTCAGCCGCTGCTCTTGCCTGAGCTTCTTCTTGAGCTTTCTGGCCCCTTTCTGCAATGGCAGCAGCATCACGTGCTGGTTCAACTCTCATTTCTTCAAGTTGCGATTCGAGATGGCAGTGGTGAACAGCCTTTACAGCCGAATGGGTGCAATAAAAGGGTCCCCAGATCGGACAAGTGACCCAAGAAAAAAATTGTGTAGTACAATCGTCGCTTACTAAACAGCTTGGAAGGGATCGCTCCATACTTTCGCCCTTCAGAATAAGGGTAAAACCGCTTGGATTGCGGCAACCACAAGTGTCTTCATCTTCGCCATAAGGATTTCGATAGGCGAAAGGAGGCATGGTAGTTTGATACAGGTCGTGGATTCTTTGTCTTTCTTCCATCTCTATAGCAGATTCGCCGCCCATGGCTTGTGGCGCAGGAGGATTCGGAAGAGGGGTAACCTTATGGATTTGCTTTGCATAACTTCCATCGGGGTTCTTTTGGAAAGTTTCACCCTGTTTGACATGGCCGGGTGTTACAACTGAAAAGCAACAACCATCCGGGTCCTGGACACAGGCGCCATCTCGGGGACCGAGATACAACCAACACTCGTTCGTAGTAGAATTAACTGACATTATTATCTCCTTATTTTAAAATTTGTATAATAATAATTATATACTAATTAAATATTTAATTTAAAGAAATAAATAATTATTTTTAAAATAGATCTAAGTAATTGATTATAAGATATCTTGAGGGATATATTGGCCGTAATTTACGAACATACGATGGAAGACCCCATCGGCGGCATTGGCTTGCTGAGCTTGGGGCTCTTGGGCAGGGGGCTCTACGGCGATAATCGGGTTTCCTTCGTCCGCCTGGGTTTGATCGACAACGGTGCTACCGATCGATGTGAAGCCTAAGATTGCTGCGATAACACCTAAGCAACTGGTCATGTCATATCCATAGAGTCGGGTGCAGTGATGGACATCCCTCTTACTCTTTCGGTATTCAAGAGATTGTATTGGTAGCAGGCGGTGCAAAGGGAAAAGATGCACTTCCAGCTTACCTGACTCACTTTATCGGCGGGGACTGGATATGCGTAAGTAAGAAGAGGAGAAGGCTCTTTAAAGCCGCAGAAATCGGGACACACACTTGGACAACAATCGCAGGGGGGATTGTGATCTTCAAAAAAGCTGTCAATTCGGTCACGCATAGGGCGCATCGAATGACTTGCCAATGAAGTCGTACTATCGACCTTTTTCATCATAGTGCTTTTAGCAGGAGATGGGGGGTTTACTAAAACGGTAGATTTTCGGGTGGTCAAATCAGACGAAGCGCGTTCCTTCCATCTGTACCCATGATCAATACCCCAACTAAGACAATTACAAGACATAACCCTTAATACATAATTAATTTAATATTAATTATATATTAAATAACTATTTTAAATAAAGAAATTATTTAAATAACTAACTATTAAGAGTTTAGATTTGTTCCCCTTTCTTAAGTTCATAGAGGGGATGGATGGTAAAGCCTGCTTCTCGTACAGCTAGGATCAGGGAGGCGACGGCTTCCCATTCGGCCTCTTTGTCGATATGGAGGAGGACCTTGGTCCGTTGGTTATCGCGGGGAAGAAGGCCATTAAGCTGTTGCTTACGCAGCTCTGTTTTAATGAGGGTAGGGTCGCCGATGATAAAGTCTTGCGATTCGGTGAGCCATTTGTACTTGCCGTCGCGGGTGACTCCGAGATCGACATAATAGAATTCCTCGTTCGAGGATGTTTTTTCGGAGTTAATCGGCTGCTGAGTGCGGGCCAGTTCCAGGTCGCTATCGTAAAGAACCGTGCGCGTCACGGCGAGGATGGCAAAGACGGCCACTACCAGAAAGAGAAAATCGACCATCGGGGCCAGGTTAAAGGTACCTGGCTTTTTGAGTTCATCATCGGGGATAAGGCTCATGGGGCTTTCTCCTGAAGAAGAGAAGCGAGTTTATTGGCTGTCGCTTCAACACGTGTGAGTTGTTTGACGAGGCGGTATTTGGAGGTCGAATGGAGGATCATGGCCATGATAGCAAGTATTAGCCCCGCAACTGTTGTTCCGACCGATACGCCAAGCCCATCGAAAAGTGTGCTCATACTATCGACGGAGCGGTTCATGTCATAGAAAGCATAGAACATACCCACTACTGTTCCGAGAAGTCCGATCATAGGAGCGACAAGAGCGACGTCATTGAGAAGGGCAAGCTTTCTCCAGAAATTGGCAGACGAGCGTTTCCCTTCATTTTGCATTGTTTCGAGCCTATCGAGATAGTTTGCGTCTTTTGCAAGAAGACCTGAGTTGACCATGCGAGTAAGAAGCGAAGGATTACTTTTGCAAATGGCAAGCGCTTCCTCTGTTTTCCCTTCACGGAGTTTCTCGTGCAAAAGGGAGACGACTTCATCAGGCATCAGTTTGTCGGAGCGCATCTTCAAGAGGGTATAGAACCAAAGGGCAGCTGTTGCAATCGACATCAGCATCAATGCGCAATATATCAATGGCGCGCCTTTGAAGACTTCGCGCATATCGATTTGGATCGGCTGCGAAATCATCGGCGTGCGCGGAGAAGGAGAGGCAGCTTTAGATTCTTTAGAATGGGAAGCTGTTTTGACAGCAACTGGAAGGTCCACTTTTTCTGGGATCGACTCGTCCATGTTCATGGCGATCTCTTGCTCGGAGACAGTCGGCTCGATGGCCGCATCGACAAGAGCTGGGGCATCGGCCTCTACAGCCACGTCAGAAGGCAGTTCTTTGAAATCCTCGACAAAGGGGGCATCGATTTCCGAGGTAGCAGCGACAATTTCGACCACCTCGAGGCTCGGAGCTGTTTCTTCCATCGCTTGCGGGGCATCGAAGGGGGCCTGTTCATCGGCAAGCATCATCGAAAAAGGAATCAATCCCAGTGCGCATATCTTCAAGGCGTTCATAGAGCCGCTCCACACAATAACTTTTGAATAAAAATTAACTTAGCAACTACCAACCTATTGCGCAAGACCGTTGTTACAAGGTAATATGAATGCCCTATGAAACCGAAAGATTTGAAATGTCCAGTGAGATTTGTAGAGAGGCGGCCGCTGATGCATGACGGCGTACTATTCATACCGCCTAGGTATGAGGGGCATGAGAAGTGGGGGAGGCTGCCGAAGATTCCGGGGATGGCGATCGAGTATTGCAGCGGGAATGGGGATTGGGTGATCGGCAAAGCGCTCGAGGATCCTTCAAAACCATGGATCGCCGTGGAGAAGAGATTTGACAGAGTGAGGAAGATTTGGTCGAAGATGAAAAACAAGGGGATCGATAATCTGCTCATCGTCTGCGGCGAGGCGATGACATTTACGCGGCATTATTTGCTCTCGGGCTCGATTCAAGAAATCTATATTAATTTTCCCGACCCGTGGCCTAAGCGGGGCCATGCAAAGCATCGGCTGATCCAGAAAGGGTTTGTCGACGAGATGGCTCGAGTTGCCTGCGAGGGAGGATCGGCATGCCTTGTGACCGATGATCCCGATTATAGTGAGCAGATGATCCAGGAGATGATGCCGATTTGGAAGCCACAGGTTTCTGAGCCATACTACACTCTCGATTTTCCCAATTATGGGGGCTCTTTCTTCGATACCCTTTGGCGAGCTAAGGGATGTGCGATCCGCTACCATCTCTTCACACGGGGTGGCGCATGACAGTAAGAATTGTTTTACCTGCGGGTACCGGCGACGACTTGTCATGGAAAAAGGAAGAGGCCGAAGGTAAGCGGATCATTTGGGAAATGGACTGGAAACGGGAATTTTCCTACACCGATAGCGCTTTCTTCTCTTCACAAGCTTTGGCGCTGAAAGAATGTGGCAGACTATTTTTAGAGCAGACGGAAGGGGTCATTCTTTATCGAGGGAAAGCATACCCGGAGATCGAGGATTTTGATAAGTATCAGCAGTGGCTCGAAGGGAAAAACGATACCCCGTTTTATCGGAACCTCTATAGCACCGAGGTTCTTTACGAATACCTCCATAGGCTTGGATCGTTTCTTCCCGACACCTTCTCGATTATTGCCTGTTTGGATGCGAGTAATACGGGAAGCCCCGCCGAGCAGGCCTATTTATTTTCTTTGGAGAGGGCCGGCCATCTGAAGCTCGATATTACCGGCGCTTCCATCCCCACACAGCGTCAAGAGATTTCTAGAGGAGTTTGCCTTCCTCCGATCGACGGGGTTTGCATCGAAACCCTCGATTTGTTTTTCTTATCTTTGGAAGGGGATTATAGGATCATTCCCGAATCTGTCATGAACGAACACTGGGATGGTCTGGAAGAGTTAGTCGTACTCGAAAAATTTTTAACGGTGCGTGGTAAACGGATGGTGCAAGGATTTATTGCCGCGGGGGGCGAGGTCGTCACTAGATAAAAACAATCGGAGCAGAGGGATTCGAACCCCCGACCTACTGGTCCCAAACCAGCCGCGCTAGCCAAGCTGCGCTATGCTCCGATTTCGGCAAAATTCTAAAGAAGAGACAAAAAAAAGGCAACGAGTTATTAACATCAAATAATACTGGGGCCAAAATGGAGCCCCCCAAAGGATGGCGGAAGGTATGTCGTTCGATCAACTCAAATCCTATTCTCGTCTTGAACAGATCGCTGCAAACCCTGTCGATTTGACGCAAGAAGGAGTCATGACGCCGAAAAGGATCGATTCGATGATGGCCGAGGGACTCGGGATGAAGCTCTTCTACTCGACCGAGAGGGTCGATGAAGAAGTTATGGAGGCCCTTTTCGAGCTCGCAGCAGAAACCCATGCCTTGAAAAAGATGGAAGAGATGCAAAATGGGGAAATCGTCAATTTCATCCATGGCTTCCCTTCCGAAAACCGTCCCGCCCTCCATACTGCGATGCGCGACTTTTTCGATAACCGGAAAATGGCCCCGGCAGCGAAAGAAGCAACCGAGCTTGCCTATGCTGAAATGGAGAAACTGAAGGACTTCCTCGCCAAAATCGAAACTCAAAACCGCTTCACCGATATCGTGCAGGTAGGCATCGGAGGATCGCAGCTCGGGCCTCAAGCGATCTACCTCGCTCTACAAGCTTATCAGAAACCAGGACGAAGAGCCCACTTCATCTCGAATGTCGACCCTGACGATGGGGCAAAGATCATGCATGGTCTTGACCTTGCGAAAACTCTCTTCGTGATCGTATCGAAATCGGGCGGCACGCTCGAAACGCTGACCAATCAAGATTTCGTCAAAGAGCATTACAAAAGAGCTGGCCTCGATCCCAAGCACCACCTCATCGCGGTAACAGGAAAAGGGAGTCCAATGGACGACCCCAACCAGTACCTCGCTTCGTTTTATATGTGGGACTATATCGGCGGCAGATATTCGGTTACGTCGATGGTCGGTGGAGTTTTACTGGCTTTTACCCTCGGCATGGACCGATTCCTCGATTTTCTTCGCGGCGCCCATGCGATGGACCGCCTGGCTTTGAATAAAGACCCCGTGAAAAACCTACCCCTTCTTTCCGCTCTCTTAGGGATTTGGAACCGCAATTTCTTGCATCATCCCACCGTCGCAATCATTCCCTACTCGGAAGCGTTGTCCCGCTTCCCCGCCCACTTGCAGCAGCTCGACATGGAATCGAATGGAAAACGGATTGATAAGAATGGCAAACCTGTCGAATTTGAAACAGGTCCCATCATTTGGGGAGAACCAGGAACCAACGGCCAACACTCGTTCTTCCAGCTCCTCCATCAAGGAACGACGATTGTCCCGATGGAGATCATCGGCTTTTGCGAGAGCCAATGGCGCGAGGATGTGATCTACAAAGGAACCTCGAGCCAGGAAAAACTGATTGCCAACTTACTTGCCCAATCGCTCGGTCTTGCGACAGGCCAAGCCAATGAAAACCCCAACAAATTCTTCCCGGGCAACCGCCCCAATCGCATCTTGCTCGCCAACCGCCTCGATCCTTTCACCATGGGGGCCCTTCTTGCCTACTACGAGCACAAAGTCGCCTTCCAAGGCTTCATCTGGAATGTCAATTCCTTCGACCAAGAGGGAGTCCAGCTTGGAAAAGTCCTCGCCCTCAAGTTTACCGATCAGTTCGCGCTTCTGCGCCAACGGAAAACGCCTGATCCCAAGTCGTTCCCATTAGGGCACGCCTTTATGCGGCATCTACCGTAAACTCTCTTTTTGGAGTGCGGCGACTCGTCGCCGCTTTCATAGGCATCGACTTGTCGATGCCAAATCTAGCTCGCGACAAGTCGCTCGCAAGAAAAGCTGCGACAAGTCGCAGCACTCCAAAAAGAGTCGCTAAATTCTCGTTAAGATTTCGTAGCCAGAGTCTGTAATCAAAATCATGTGTTCCCACTGGGCGCTTGCTCTGCCGTCGGCGGTGCGAACGGTCCAATGGTCGTTTTGATCGAGAATCCCTTCCGGGACTCCGGCGTTGATCATCGGCTCGATGGTGAAGGTCATGCCGGGAACAAGGGGGATGGCGAGGTCATTGATGTGGTGGGGGACTTGAGGGGGCTCGCGGAACTGGAGCCCAATCCCGTGTCCGACAAATTGATAAACGACAGAACAGCAAGCCGCATGGGCATGCTCGGTGATGACGCGGCCGATTTCTTTGATCAGGACGCCCGGCTTTAAGATAGCGATCGAGCGCATCAGACATTCGTAGCAAACCTCGGTCACTTTCTTCTTTTCTTCGCTTACCTGACCTACCATCACCATCCGGCTGCAATCGCCAAAGTAACCGTTGAGTTCGCATGAAACATCGATGTTGAGAATGTCCCCATTGCGAAGGGGAGTATCATCGGGAATGCCATGGCAGATGACTTCATTAAGCGAAGTGCAGATGCTTTTGGGAAATGGAGGATCGCCAAAACCTAGCGGCGCCGGCCTCGCACCCGCTTCCATATGCAGCTTATAAGCGAAAGCGTCGAGCTCATTGGTGGTGACCCCTTCTTGGGCCATTTTGCAGGTCTTATCCAGAATATCGGCAGCCAACCGACACGCCCTTCGAATCCCCGCGGTTTGCTGCGGGGTTTTGAGGACGATGCCATACTGCTTAAGATATTCCTCAGCGAGGCTACCCAGGGGAAAATTCGGGTAGTGGCATTTCTTCCACTTCTGCCCGCTCCCACACCAGCAAGGATCATTGCGACCAAGTTCCATCCCTTAAGTGTACCTAAGAGCTAGGTAACGACTCAAGATCCAATATTTCGTCGGGAAAGCGCCTTTCAAGGAGCAGTCGCTTATTGGGAGTTAAGAGGTGTTTGACTTCATGGAGCATTGCGATCATCTCTTTAATTTCTTTTATCCCTTTTGCTCGCTCAATAGGGGTTGCACTTTTTAGCTCCTTGATCAGGTTCCGAATGAATTGAATATCTTCTGAAAACGATTTCGCAAGTTCGAGCAGCCGGAGATAGTTATACAGATTCAATGGACAAACAGGGATTTTTGTATCATCTTTTCCTATGGTAAAAACTCCTGCGTCCGTGATGCTCCATTGCTCTAGGTCATAAATATATAGTTCAACTAATGCCGGGCTTATTCCAAACGCTAACCTTGCGCTGTTCACAGTAATTCCAAGAATCTCTAGGACGTCGAGCCGGCGTAAATTCCGGCATCTTGCAAGAGAAAGAACTGCTTGTTCGGTTATCCTCGTGGCAGAAAAATCGGCACTTTTAAGAGTGCAATCTACAGGGAAGGCGCAAGCTGCTTCATCTGAGAGTTGAGGGCACCATCCCACGTCCAACGATTCGAGTCGGATGCAATGTCGTGCAATTGCCTGAACGCTCGCATTAGAGATCAATGCACAAGAGGTTAACCTCAACTCTGTTAGTTGCGCCCAATGGGGAGCAGACTTGATCACTGCACTATCCTGTAGATCCCGTGACCTAACATCGCAACCAGTTAATTGGCGGCAATTTTCTGAAAGGAGAGATAGGGGTTCACCACTTAGATCATTGTCCGATCCAAAGAGTATCGTTTTCAAAGCCGGGCATCCATGAGCGATAGGCATGATATTTCTTTCCTGAGCAGAGGTACAAAAAAGAGAGGTCAATTTCTCACAACGCCCAACCTCTTGATACACATCTTCTGAGACTGGCCCGACAAAAGATAGTTTTGTCAATGTTGGCCTCATCTGAGCCATGATCTCAATAGCACCGGCATTGGATATCGTCGAACGAACGGGATACATTTTTAGGCTTGCAATTTGAGGACATCGCTCGGCGATCGTTCTTAAGGCAGCAAGTGTCACCTTACGACCTATAGTAAAACAAGTGAGGTTCTCAGGAAATGGCACATTGTCTAAAATCCTGCTGATCAGACTATCATCTATTACTTCCTCACTAAGCAAAAGTTCTTGCAATCTCACAGAACCTCTTAATAACGAGAAGTCACCCTGCTGCAGATGCAGCATTTTTTGTATTTTGCCTATTTCATATAGGCCTATTTTTTGCACCACCTGCAGCTGGCATTTCAAGGCTTCTCTTAAAGTGGCTTTGTTGATGATTAGGGTATAATCATCTAGAAAACTGGCGATGATGATTTGCACTGCGCGAGGGGCGACCCTGCCCTGTCTATCCCTGGCAAAACAAGGGATGGGGTTCAGGCAGTTGGTCAGAAGAGTGCATCTCTGCTTCAAGGGGCGGGTGATATCAGAGGATAGACCGAGGCTCTTCAGCCTTTCGAAGAGATTCAGTTTCTCAAGATGGGCTTGAAGCTTCTTGTACGTCCCGAGCTGCTCCTTGGATAACCTCGCGGACAGCTCGGCATAGGCATGCTCGATCGCGGTGAGGATATTCCCCATCTCCATGGCGACGCCGCAGGCCCGCTGTGTTGTTAATTTAGATAGACTCATGGCTTGTCCAGCTCCGCTATTTGGGCTGGGAATTGATGCTCTAAGAGATAGAGCTCATGGGGAGTTAAGAGATGTTTGACTTCATGGAGCAGTGTGATTAGGTCTTTGATTTCAGGAAGATCTTTTGCACGTTCAGCCGAAGGGGCAGTTTTTAGCTCGAGTAATCTCGTGCGGATAAATTTTATGTCTTCAGAGAATTGCACCGAAAGTTCGAATATTTGATGTCGGTACTCATAGTTAAGTTTCAAGGGACAAATAGGGAGGGTTCTACCATTCATTTCGATTGTAAAAAGCCCGGCCTTCGTAATGCGCCAAGTTTCGTTCGCAGTAAACACAAGTTTCTCTAGGGCGGGACTCACACCAAGCGCTACCTTTCCCCCGTCTAACGAAATGTAGCCGCTAGAGATAGAGATATCGAGCTCGGTCAAATTCGCGCATCTCGCGAGGGAAATAAGACCGGCATCGTGCAGGTTTGTTCTGGAAAAATTGGCTTCTTTTAACCGGCAATCTGCAGGAAAAGCACATGCTCCTTCGTCTGTGATCGCACATCCTGCTACGCTTAAAGTTCCCAGCTGCAGACACGCTTTCGCAATTGCTTTAACGCTCGTATCAGAAAGTAGTCTACAGTCCGTTAAATCCAACCACGATATCTGCTGCCAATGGTGGCGTTAATGATGATGTGGTTCGCTCGATTTTAGAACAAGTGCCGGTTCCCGAGAATGTTACCCACTTGAGAATAGGTCATAACATATCGGATGTTGGCGCTAGAACAATCGCTGATCGATGCACACAAATATTTTCTCTTTCTATGGGAATTGCAAATTCTAGAATTTCGGATGATTGCGCTCGAGAGTTGATAGCTCGGGTGAGGCCAACCCTGAAAGAAATAAGTTTCATCTCAAGAGTTTCTGAGGACCTATATCGAGAGGTTGGGCATTGTAAG